>ENA-OQIO01001801-OQIO01001801.1-human-gut-metagenome-genome-assembly--contig:-NODE-1801-length-10070-cov-1.716987_pt1 | contig 10070 bp, 13 predicted proteins | sample MGYA00242573_ERZ504737 | MGnify/ENA primary metagenome ERZ504737 (study PRJEB26092, sample SAMD00036203) | human gut metagenome | host: Homo sapiens | study: EMG produced TPA metagenomics assembly of... | reverse complement strand
CATCATGGTCGCCGGCACGATCACGCACAAGATGGCACCGGTGCTGCGCCGTCTGTACGACCAGATGGCCGACCCCAAGTATGTGATCGCTACGGGAAGCTGCGCCGTAAGCGGCGGCCCGTTCAAGAAATCCTATCACGTAGTGAACGGCGTGGACAAGATCCTGCCCGTCGATGTCTATATCCCCGGCTGTCCGCCCCGTCCCGAAGCGATGCTTTACGGTATGATGCAGCTGCAGCGTAAAGTCAAGCTACAAAAAATTCTTCGGCGACGTCAATCGGCAGATCGACAAGAAAGAGTACGAAAAACGACTCCGCGAGGACCTCACAGCAGAGCGTCCCGAACTGAATGTGGAACCCGAAGAGAAGAAAAACGTATGAACCTGCAAGAGATAATTACGGCAAAAGTACCCGGAGCTGTCTATACGGAGGCCGGCGACGGGATGTTCACCATCCCGGTCGAACAATTCCACGACTTGGCCCGGTACCTGCACGACGATCCGGCGCTGCGCTTCGATTTCCTGCGCAGCCTGACGGGTATGGACTGGGGCGAAGAGGGACTGGGGTGCCGTCTATCACCTCGAATCAACCGCGACGGGAGAAAACGTCGTACTGAAAGTCCTCACCCCGAGCCGCGAGCAATGCGGTCTGCCGACGGTCAGCGACATCTGGAAGGGGGCCGAGTTGAACGAGCGCGAAGTGTTCGACTTCTTCGGTATCGGTTTCATCAACCATCCCGACATGCGGCGCCTCTACCTGCGCGACGACTGGGTGGGGTATCCGCTCCGCAAGGACTACGACCAGAGCGGGGAAACCAATCCGCTCCGTATGACCAACGAAGTGGCGCACGACAGTTCGCCGAGCTATGAGCTCCAGCCCGACGGCAGCATCATCCGCCGCCGCAACGTGCTCTTCGAGGAGGACGAGTACGTCATCAACATCGGTCCTCAGCACCCGGCCACGCACGGCGTGCTCCGCTTCCGCGTATCGCTCGAAGGCGAAATCATCAAAAAACTCGACGTACACTGCGGCTACATCCACCGGGGCATCGAAAAACTGTGCGAAAGCCTGACCTATCCCCAAACGCTCGCTCTTACCGACCGTCTGGATTACCTCGGCGCTTCGCAGAACCGCCATGCGCTCTGCATGTGCATCGAGAAGGGACTCGGCGTGGAGGTGTCGGAACGCGTGCAGTACATCCGCACCATCATGGACGAATTGCAGCGTATCGATTCGCACCTGCTCTTCTTCTCCTGCCTCTGTATGGATATGGGTGCGCTAACAGCCTTCTTCTACGGTTTCCGCGACCGCGAGAAGGTGCTCGACATCCTCGAACAAACCACCGGCGGACGCCTGATCCAGGCCTACAACACCATCGGCGGCGTACAGGCGGACATCCATCCGGAGTTCGTAAAAAAGGTCAAAGAACTAATCAAATACCTGCGTCCCGTCCTGAAGGAGTATCACGAAATCTTCACCGGCAACGTCATCGCCCAGCAACGACTCAAAGGCACGGGGCAGTGCTGACGCGCGAAGACGCCGTTTCGTTCGGTGCTACGGGCGGCACGGGCCGTGCATCGGGCTGGGCCTGCGACGTGCGCAAGCGGCATCCCTATGCCATGTACGGCAAAGTGGATTTCCGTGAGGTACTCTTCACCGAGGGCGACTGCTTCGCCCGCTATATGGTCCGCATGGAGGAGATCCTGGAAAGCCTGCGCATCATCGAGCAGCTTATCGACAATATCCCCGAGGGTGAATATCAACTTAAGATGAAACCCGTAATACGTGTTCCCGAAGGAAGTTACTATGCAGCCGTAGAAGCAGCCGCGGAGAATTCGGCGTCTATCTCGAAAGCCGGGGCGACAAATCGCCGTACCGCCTGAAATTCCGTTCGACGGGCCTGCCGCTCGTTTCGTGTATGGACACCATTACGCGGGGTGCGAAGATCGCCGACCTGATTGCCATCGGAGGTACGCTCGACTACGTGGTTCCGGATATAGACCGTTAAATTAACAGATCAGATAAAACAGATCAATATGTTTGATTTCAGCATAGTAACAAGTTGGGTACATGAACTGCTCACTTCTTTCATGCCGCTCGGACTGGCGATTTTCATCGAATGCGTGATCGTCGGGCTCTGCATCCTGTTGATGTACGTAGTGGTGGCGATCCTGATGATCTTCATGAACGCAAGGTCTGCGCTGCGTTCCAATGCCGTCTGGGTCCCATGCGCGTCGGGCCCTGGGGTACTCTCCAGGTCTTCGCCGACGTATTCAAAATGCTCACCAAGGAGATCATCACGATCCGGCGCTCGGACAAGTTCCTCTACAACCTCGCACCGTACATCGTCATCCTCGCCTCGGTACTGGCGTTCTCCTGCCTGCCTTTCAATAAGGGTATGGAGATTTTGGACTTCAACGTGGGCGTCTTCTTCATGATGGCCGCCTCGTCGATCGGTATCGTGGGCATCCTGCTGGCAGGGTGGAGCAGCAACAACAAGTACTCGCTCATCGGCGCCATGCGAAGCGGTGCGCAGATGATTTCATATGAGCTTTCGATCGGACTCTCGATCCTCACGATCATCGTACTGACCGATACGATGCAGTTCTCCGAGATCGTCGCCCGACAGGCCGACGGCTGGTTCATCTTCAAGGGGCACATCCCGGCCATGATTCGCTTTCGTGATTTATCTGATCGCCGGCAACGCGAGGTGAACCGGGGGCCGTTCGACCTTCCCGAAGCCGAATCGGAGCTGACGGCCGGTTACCACACCGAGTATTCGGGTATGCATTTCGGTCTGTTCTACGTGGCCGAATTCGTCAATCTGTTCATCATCGCGGGTGTAGCCTCCACGATCTTCCTCGGCGGCTGGATGCCGCTGCACATCTCCGGCTGGGAGGGTTTCAATACCGTCATGGACTACATTCCGGGCTTCGTCTGGTTCTTCGGCAAGACGCTCTTCGTCATCTGGCTGCTGATGTGGATCAAATGGACCTTCCCGCGCCTGCGCGTGGACCAGATTCTGACGCTGGAGTGGAAATACCTGGTACCGATCGGGCTGGTCAATCTGCTGCTGATGGTCGTCATCGTCGTATTCAAACTGCATTTTTAAGTATGGCAAATTATATCCAAGGACTCTTTCACGGCATCCGCACCCTGCTCACGGGCCTCAAGGTAACGGGCAAAGAGTTCGTCACCCCGAAAATCACGGAGCAGTATCCCGAAAACCGGGCGACGCTCAAAATGAACGAACGCTTCTGCGGAACGCTCACGATGCCCCACGACGCCGAGGGCAAAAACAAGTGCGTCGCCTGCGGACTCTGCCAGGCAGCCTGTCCGAACGGTACGATAAAGATCACCACCGAAACCGTCACGGACGAAGAGACGGGCAAGCCCCGGCGTCGTCTGGTCAAATACGAATACGACCTGGGAGCCTGTATGTTCTGCACCTGTGCGTGAACGCCTGTCCGCACGACGCGATCCGTTTCGACACGGCTTTCGAACACGCGGTCTATACCCGCGATAAATTAGTAAAAACCCTGAACAAATAATGTCATGGAGATAACACTCGACCTGATCGTCTTTACCGTGCTGGCCGTCTTCACGCTGGCGAGCGCCGTACTGGCCGTAACCACCAAACGCATCCTGCGTGCGGCGACGTTCCTGCTGTTCGTCCTCTTCGGCACGGCAGGCATCTATTTCCAGCTCAACTATTCGTTCCTGGGTGCCGTCCAGCTGCTTATCTATGCGGGCGGTATCACGGTTCTATACGTCTTTTCGATCCTGCTGACCTCTTCCGAGGGCGACAAGGCCGAAAAAACTGCGCGGCTACAAATTCGTCGTAGGCATCCTGGCGACCCTCGCAGGACTGGCGATCTGCCTGTTCGTCACCCTGCGCCACCAGTTCCTGCCGGAACACTTCGAGCACGGTGAACTGGCCGTCCGGGAGATCGGATTCGCGTTGATGAGTCCCGAAAAACAGGGCTACCTGCTGCCGTTCGAAGTCATCAGTTTATTGCTGCTGGCCTGCATCGTCGGCGGTATCCTGATCGCCCGCAAACGATAATAAAAAGGTACCAGAAAGAGTAAAAAGAGAGACCGGCCGCATTCGTCCATTTTACCGTATAACGGCTCCTCCGGCGGAGGAGCCGGGCAGGGGGGGCGAGGAAACAACGAAACGTCGTGCATGAAGGCAGCGGCAAAGCGATGCGGTCGATGGAAAGTGTACAAAACAAATTACTGCTATGATACACATGGAGTATTACCTGATCGTTTCGACGATCATGATGTTCGTGGGAATCTACGGGTTCGTCACGCGCCGCAACCTGCTGGCGATGCTGATCTCGGTGGAACTGATCCTCAATTCGGTAGATATCAATTTCGTGGTATTCAACCGTTTTCTGTTTCCGGGTCAGTTGGAGGGCTTCTTCTTCGCCCTGTTCGCCATCGGCATCAGCGCTGCGGAAACGGCCGTGGCCATCGCCATCATCATCAACATCTACCGCAACCTGCGCCACATCCAGGTCAAAGATTTGAAGAAACTCAAATGGTAACGGATTAAAACGCATCGACTATGGATTTACCATTCTAATTCTCGTATTGCCGCTGTTGAGTTTCCTGGTACTCGGACTGGCCGGCACCAAACTCAAACCGGGAGCGGCGGGCGCCATCGGTACGGTCGTGCTGGGTGCGGTCACCGTGTTGAGCTACCTCACGGCCATTCTCTATTTCGGCGCCGGGCGTAACGCGGAGGGCATTTTCCCGACGCTGATGCCCTACAACGCCGTTTGGCTCCCGATCAGCCAGACGCTGCATATCGATATGGGCATCCTGCTCGATCCGATCTCGGTGATGATGCTCGTCGTCATCTCGACCGTGTCGCTCATGGTCCATATCTATTCGTTCGGCTACATGAAAGGGGAGCGGGGCTTCCAGCGTTATTACGCCTTCCTGTCGCTCTTCACGATGAGTATGCTGGGACTGGTGGTCGCCACCAACATCTTCCAGATGTACCTGTTCTGGGAGCTGGTGGGCGTAAGCTCCTACCTGCTGATCGGCTTCTACTACACCAAGCCCGAAGCGATCGCGGCATCGAAGAAAGCTTCATCGTCACCCGCTTCGCCGATCTGGGCTTCCTCATCGGCATCCTCTTCTACGGCTATTATGCCGGGACATTCTCTTTCACGCCCGACGCACAACTGCTGGCTGCCGCCGGGACGATAATCCCGCTGGCCCTCGGACTTATGTTCATCGGCGGAGCGGGCAAGAGCGCCATGTTCCCGCTCCATATCTGGCTGCCGGACGCCATGGAGGGTCCGACCCCCGTATCGGCCCTGATTCATGCGGCGACGATGGTCGTCGCGGGCGTCTATCTGGTCGCCCGCATGTTCCCGCTCTACATCGGCTATGCTCCGGACGTGCTTCACTGGGTCGCCTACATCGGCGCTTTCACCGCGCTCTATGCGGCGGTCGTAGCCTGCGTACAGAGCGACATCAAGCGCGTGCTCGCGTTCAGTACGATCTCGCAGATCGGTTTTATGCTCGTGGCGCTGGGCGTCTGCACCTCATCCGATCCCCACACGGGCGGACTGGGTTACATGGCTTCGATGTTCCACCTCTTCACCCACGCCATGTTCAAGGCGCTGCTGTTCCTCTGCGCCGGCTGCATCATCCACGCGGTACACTCCAACGAGATGTCGGCGATGGGCGGCATGCGCAAATACATGCCCGTCACGCACATCACCTTCCTCGTCGCCTGTCTGGCCATCGCCGGTATCTGGCCGTTGAGCGGTTTCTTCTCCAAGGACGAGATCCTGACCGCCTGCTTCGCATTCAGTCCTCTGATGGGCTGGGTGATGACGGGTATCGCAGGACTGACGGCCTTCTATATGTTCCGGCTCTACTACGGTATCTTCTGGGGCAAGGAGAACAAGGAACTGCATGCACATCACACGCCGCACGAAGCTCCGGCCACGATGACCGTTCCTCTCGTCGTCCTGGCGTGATCACCTGCGTCGCGGGATTCATTCCCTTCGGCGATTTCATATCGAGCGACGGAGAAGCCTATACGATCCACCTCGACGGCGGGGTAGTGGCCATCAGCCTCACCGTCGCCATCGCTGCGATCGCCCTGGGCGACCTGGATGTACCTGCGGGCCAAACAGCCCGTCGCCGACCGGCTCGCCACGACCTTCAGCGGCCTGCACAAGGCGGCCTACCACCGCTTCTACATCGACGAGGCGTATCAGTTCGTCACGCACCGGATCATCTTCGGCTGCATTTCGCGTCCGATCGCCTGGTTCGACCGTCACGTGGTGGACGGCTTCATGAACCTGCTGGCCCGGACAACCCAGAGCGCCGCACTGGGGATCCGCTTCATGCAGAGCGGCAGCGTACAGCGCTACTGCATCTGGTTCTTTGCCGGGACGCTCGGCCTGACCCTTTTGTTACTCATCCTCCGATAATCCGAACGCTATGAATATACTTTCTCTGTTTCCGCTGATCCCCTTGGTGATGATGCTGGGGCTGTGGATTTCGAAAAATACGCGGCAGATCCATGCCGTCATGGTCGCCGGCTCCTCGGCACTGCTCGCGCTGGCGATTTATCTTGTGTTCCATTACCTCGGCCTGCGGGAAGCAGGCGCTACGGACGCGATGCTCCTTACGGACAGCGTCGTCTGGTACGCTCCGCTCAACATCCATTACGCAGTGGGCGTGGACGGTATCTCGGTAGCCATGCTGCTACTGTCGGCCATCATCGTCTTCACGGGCACGTTCGCCTCGTGGCAGATGAAGAGCGACGTCAAAGCCTACTTCCTCTGGTTCTGCCTGCTCTCGGTCGGTGTCTTCGGATTCTTCATCACCGTCGATCTCTTCTCGATGTTCATGTTCTACGAAGTGGCGCTGATCCCGATGTACCTGCTCATCGGCGTCTGGGGCAGCGGCCGCAAGGAGTATTCGGCCATGAAGCTGACGCTGATGCTCATGGGCGGGTCGGCCCTGCTGCTCTGCGGCATCCTGCATCTACTTCGGTGCCGGGGCGCAGACGATGAACCTGCACGAGATCGCCGCGCTGCACAACATTCCCCTCTCGCAACAGTACATCTGGTTCCCGATGGTCTTCGTCGGCTTCGGCGTGCTGGGCGCCCTCTTCCCGTTCCACACCTGGAGCCCCGACGGTCACGCATCGGCACCGACCGCCGTGTCGATGCTCCACGCCGGCGTGCTGATGAAGCTGGGCGGCTACGGCTGCTTCCGCGTGGCGATGTACCTGATGCCCGAAGCGGCGCACGAATTGAGCTGGATTTCATCATCCTCACGACGATTTCGGTCGTGTACGGCGCTTTCTCGGCCTGCGTGCAGACCGACCTCAAATATATCAACGCCTACTCCTCGGTATCGCACTGCGGACTGGTCCTGTTCGCTATCCTGATGATGAATACTACGGCCGGCACGGGCGCCATTCTGCAGATGTTGAGCCACGGCCTGATGACGGCCCTCTTCTTCGCCCTGATCGGTATGATCTACGGCCGCACGCACACGCGCGACATCCGCGAGTTGAGCGGCCTGATGAAGGTGATGCCCTTCCTGGCGGTAGGGTACGTAATCGCAGGTCTGGCGAACCTCGGACTGCCGGGTCTGAGCGGTTTCGTCGCCGAAATGACGATCTTCAACGGCGCTTTCATGAATAACGACACGTTCCACCGCGTCGTGACGATCATCGCCTGCACATCGATCGTGATTACGGCGGTCTATATCCTGCGCGTCATCGGCCGCATCCTCTACGGCACCTGCCGCAACGAGGCGCACCTGAAACTCACCGACGCCACGTGGGACGAACGACTCACGGTCATCTGCCTGATCGCCGCTATCGCCGGCATGGGTACGATGCCACTCTGGATCAGCGATATGGTAAGCGGCAGCGTTTCCACGATCATCTCACAGCTAATGAACTAATCCGACTATGAATTACAGCGAAATATTCCACTTCATGCGACCCGAATTGACGCTCATCGTCACGATCGCGCTGCTTTTCCTGTTCGACCTGTTCGCTCCGGAGCGGCTCCGCAGATATTTCCACCCTCTGGCCTGCGTCCTCCTGACGGTACAGATCCTCGTCAATATCGTTCCGACACCGGACTCGGGGCAGCTGTTCGGCGGTATGTACCAGTACGAACCGATGCAGAGCATCGTCAAAAGCATGCTGGCTATCGGCACGCTTATCGTCTTCCTGCAATCGAACGAATGGCTGCGGCGCGAGGACACCGCCCATAAACGGGGAGAATTCTATCTGCTGACCCTCTCCACGCTGCTGGGCATGTACTTCATGATCAGTGTGGGCAACTTCCTGATGTTCTTCCTCGGAATGGAGCTGGCATCGATCCCGATGGCCTGTCTGATCGCTTTCGACAAATACCGCCACAACTCGGCCGAAGCGGGCGCCAAATACATCCTCTGCGCCCTGTTTTCGAGCGGTCTGATGCTCTACGGCATCTCGTTCATCTACGGCACGGCCGGTACGCTCTATTTCGACGACATTCGTCTGGACGGCTCACCGCTTCAAATTATGGCGCTGGTGTTCTTCTTCTCCGGTTTAGGCTTCAAGCTCTCGCTCGTACCGTTCCACCTCTGGACGGCCGACGCTTACCAGGGAGCGCCCACGACCGTCACTTCCTATCTTTCGGTCATATCGAAAGGCTCGGCCGCTTTCGTGCTGATGACCATTCTAATCAAGGTTTTCGCACCGATGGTGCAGGAGTGGCGAACGATTTTGTTCGTAGTCATCATCCTGAGTATCACGGTGGCAAACCTCTTCGCCATCCGCCAGCAGAACCTCAAACGCTTCCTGGCCTTCTCATCCATCTCGCAGGCGGGCTACATCATGCTGGGCGTGATCGGCGGTTCGGCCTGGGCATGACTTCGCTGGTTTACTACATCCTGGTCTATATGGCAGCCAACCTGTCGATTTTCGGCATCGTTTCGGCCGTCGAACAACATACGGACGGGAAAGTTTGCATCGAGGACTACAACGGTTTCTACCGCACCAACCCCAAGCTGGCCGTGCTGATGACCCTCTCGCTCTTCTCGCTGGCAGGCATTCCGCCCTTCGCAGGCTTTTTCTCGAAGTTCTTCATCTTCGCGGCCGCTTTCAAGGAGGGATTTCATCTGCTGGTTTTCATCGCCCTGCTCAACACGGTGATCTCGCTCTACTACTACCTGCTGGTAGTCAAAGCCATGTTCATCACCCCCGGCGAACACCCCGTCCCGACCTTCCGCAGCGACCGGGGCACCCGTTTGAGCTGGCGCTCTGTACTGCCGGTGTGCTGTTGTTGGGTATCGCCAGTGTAGTGTACGATTCGATCGGAGCGTTCGCCTTCGGCATGTAAGCGACGCATCCGCAGCATATTATCCGGCGGACGGCTCTTTCGGGCTGTCCGCTTTTTTGGAACCGGGAGCAGGGTTGCAGAAACGCCGAAATCTGCGTATCTTTGGTCACATCTAATAAAACGACGACTATGAACCGAATCAACACTCTCTTCGGAATCGAATACCCGATCGTTCAGGGCGGCATGGTGTGGTGCAGCGGCTGGCGGCTGCCTCGGCCGTAAGCAACGCCGGCGGACTGGGCCTGCTGGGAGCAGCTCCATGCATCCCGAAACACTGCGGGAACATATCCGCAAATGCCGGCAGGCGACCGACAAACCGTTCGGCATCAACGTACCGCTGATGTACCCCCAACTCGATGAAGTCATGCAACTGATAGTGGACGAAGGGGTCAAGATCGTCTTTACTTCGGCCGGAAATCCGAAGCTCTGGACAGGCTTTCTCAAATCGCACGGCATCACGGTCGTCCATGTGGTTTCCTCCTCGAAATTCGCCCGCAAATGCGAAGAGGCGGGAGTCGATGCCATCGTAGCCGAAGGTTTCGAAGCCGGCGGTCATAACGGACGCGAAGAGACCACCACCTTATGCCTGATTCCGGCCGTACGACGTGTCACCTCGCTGCCGCTGATCGCTGCGGGAGGCATCGCTACGGGCGCCGGGATGCTGGCAGCCATGACCCTCGGGGCC
>ENA-OQIO01001800-OQIO01001800.1-human-gut-metagenome-genome-assembly--contig:-NODE-1800-length-10071-cov-2.182924_pt1 | contig 10071 bp, 8 predicted proteins | sample MGYA00242573_ERZ504737 | MGnify/ENA primary metagenome ERZ504737 (study PRJEB26092, sample SAMD00036203) | human gut metagenome | host: Homo sapiens | study: EMG produced TPA metagenomics assembly of... | reverse complement strand
ATATCATGGGATAACAGATGATATAATGGCATTAAACAGTGAGGTGGTTATCATGATGAAAGAAAGATGGATCAGTTCAATGAAGATGAAGAACTTGTATTAGCAGCGAGTAAAAGACAGCTTGTCAAGATACAACATCATCAAGAGAAAGTAAGAATACGACAAGAAGGGAAAGAAGAAGGCTTAAAAGAAGGAGAACTTTTGAAAGCTAAAGAAAATACATTGATGCTTTTTAAAAGTAAATATCCTCAAGAAGATATTTTAATGTTAGAAAATTTAACATTGTCACAGTATAATGAGATTTTTAAAGCATTAATAGAAAACAAAGATTTACAAATAATTAAAGAAATGATTAAATGATACAAAAACGGATATCTCATGAGATATCCGCTATTTTTATTTATGAGTACCAGGTCCGGCTTTAACAACACTACTAGGTAAATCATATTTTTTAAAATTTTCTTGGAACATTTTTGTAAGTTTTTTAGCTGTTTTATCATATTCGCGTTTGTTTGACCAAGTATTTTTAGGGTTCAACATTTCTGCTGGAACACCTGGACAACTTCTTGGAATTTTTAGATTAAAGAATGGTTCTTTGACATATTCCACAAAATCTAAGTCACCATTTAAAGCAGCATTGATCATTGCACGTGTATATTTTAATGGAATACGATGCCCTTTACCATAAGAGCCACCAGTCCATCCAGTGTTGATCAAGAAAACATTAGCTCCTGATTTTTCTACACGACGTCCAAATTGGTGAGCATATAAGGCTGTATCTAATGGGAAAAATGGTTCTCCAAAACATGTTGAAAATGTTGCTTCTGGTTCAGTAACACCATTTTCAGTTCCAGCAAGTTTGCTTGTATAACCTGAAACAAAGTGATAGATAGCAGCGTTACGGTCAAGTTTAGAAATAGGTGGTAAAACTCCAAAAGCATCTGCTGCTAAAAAGAAAATAGTACGTGGAATAGGTCCAACTCCTGATGAAACAGTATTTGGAATATAATCAATTGGATAACCAACACGTGTATTTTCTGTGATAGAACCATCAATCAAAATTAATAATACGTGTATCTTCAAATAATTTAACATTTTCTGTTACAGCACCAAAACGGATGGCATTCCAAATTTCAGGTTCATGTTCTTTTGAAAGGTTGATACATTTAGCGTAGCATCCACCTTCAAAGTTGAAGATTGTATTTCTAGACCAACCATGTTCATCATCACCAATTAATCGTCTGTTTGGATCGGCTGAAAGTGTTGTTTTTCCAGTTCCTGATAATCCAAAGAATAAAGCTGTATCACCGTCGATTCCCATATTGGCAGAACAATGCATTGTAAAAATCTTCTTTTGTGGAAGTAAATAGTTCATAACACAGAAGACAGATTTTTTGATTTCTCCAGAATACCCTGTGCCCGCAATTAAAATAATTTGTTTTTCAAAATTGATCATAATAGCGGCTTCACTATTTAATCCTAATTTTTTATAATCTACTTTACATCCAGGAGCAACTAAAATCAAAAAGTCTTCTTTAAAATCTTTTAATTGTTCCTTTTTAGGTCGAATAAGTAAGTTTCTAATAAATAAATTTTGACTTGCTTTTTCATTGATAACTCTAAAACCATATTGATATTTACGATTAGCTCCTGCAAAGCCATCAAAAATATATAAATCTTTATCATTTAAATATTGAATCATTTGATCATAAACTTGGTCAAAAACTTCTGCTGAAACAGGACGATTAACATTTCCCCAAGCAATTAAATCATGAACAGCAGGTGTATCAACAATATATTTATCATCTGGAGAACGACCAGTTCTTTCTCCAGTTTCTATACATAAAGCACCAGCACGTGAAAGTCTTCCTTCTTTATGAAGTAAAGCTTTTTCTACAAGCGCACCAGGCGGATTGTTTCTAAAAATGTTTCCTGTATGATTAAAACCATATTTTTCGATATTCAATGTATCCATAATATACCTCCTTTGGATTCCCTACATATAATGATACAAAAAAAATGTTATAAAATCCATAGAAAAGCGCTTACTTTTTTTTAATAAATGACGCTAATGTCAAAATGAGTTTGTTGAAAATGTACAGTTTATAAGGCTTTTAGAGTATTTTTTAATAAAAAAACACATTAGAAACATAACTAATGTATTTTTAGGATAATAATCATAAACAAATAAAAAAGATCATTTAGGGGAATGATCTTCTTTATTTATATATAGGGAATCGAGTAATAAAAAATTAATATATTGGGAAACTATTACTGAAAATCGTAAAATATATGAGAGATATAAATATTATGGGATATCTCTTTTATTTACATTTCATTTTTTATTACACATTTATTATAGCGAAATATGACGAATTGAGTAGAGACAAATATCCTAAAAAGGATTGTAAGTATTTGTGCAATGTGCACAAATAGTGTAAAATAGATGGTGGTGATGATATGGGATTTACAATAGATGATGCTTTAAGAGAATTTAAAAAGAATTATAAAATGACATTACTTGCAGGTGAGGATGGATGTTCTAATGCCATGACCTGGGTACAAATGGTCGAAGATAAAACGATTTTACAACAACTTTGGGGTAAAGAACTAGTTGTAACAACAGGTCTAGGATTCAAAGCCAAAAGAAATTAAAAGAATTCATTGAACAACTTGTTAAATATCATAGTGTGGGACTTGTTATCAATACGGGAAAATATATTTTTGATATCGATCAAGAAATTATTGATTATTGTAATGAATTAAGTTTTCCTTTGTTAGTGGTTCCTTGGGAAGTGCATATTGCTGATATGATCAAAGATTTTTCATATCATTGTTTACGTGCAGAAAGAGATGATAAGTATATTAATCAAACTGTTATGGACACACTGATTAATCCAGCAATTATTGAAGAGTCTAGAAATAAATTAGCAGGTGATTTTGATGTGGAAAATGATTTTCAAGTAATGGCTATTTCTGTAGAAACCGATGAAGAATTAGGCATGATGGAAAGAAGAAGTATTAAGTTTCAGCTAGAATTATGTTTTGAAAAAGTTGAAGGAAATTATAGTTTTTTCTGGTTTGATGGTTATTATATTATGATTTTTAATAACTTAGAAGATAGTGCTCTTGTAGAAGTTATTAATGAAATGTATAAAAGAGCTAAAAAACGTTTGCATTATACATTACATTTAGGAATTGGCTCAAAGATGGTGGATTTTAGAAATATGATTTTAAGTTATAAAAGGGCTATTGCAGCTTGTAAGATGGCTAAACAATTTAATTATCCACAAATTTATTTTGATGATATGGGTGTTTATCAATTATTGTTTATTATTGAAGATCAAGGTATTTTAAGACAAATGTATCGTAGTATGTTAGGTGTTTTGATAGATTATGATCAAAAGCATAATACTCAATTAGAAGAGACTCTTTATCAATATTTAAAATTCGATAGTAATCAAAAGCTATGGCTGAAAGTTTATATATGCATCGTAATACTATCAATTATCGACTTAATAAGATAAAAGAACTGACAGAATGTCAATTGGATTCATTTGAAGAAAAAATGCCGTATATGTTAGCTTTTTATATTAAAGAAATTGTAGAAAAAAAGAAGAAATAGCGGAAAGCTGTTAGCTTCTTTTTTATTTGATAAAAAGTTTAGCAAATAAAAATGAAAGCGCTAACTTTTTAGTGAATGTTGGTCATTTATATGTTATAATAAATGACATAAAGGGGAGATAAATATATGTTTGATAATTTTTTAATTCACACTTTCCATGATGGAAATTGTTTACAAGCTTATAAAATATTTGGTGCACATTTTGAAACTCATGAAGGTAAAAAAGGTGTACGTTTTACAACATATGCGCCGAATGCTAGAAGTGCACAAGTTGTAGGAGAATTTAACCAATGGGGTGAAACACCTTGTTATATGGAAAGATATAATAATGGTGGTATTTATACAATATTTGTTGAAGGTGTCAAAGAATTTGACATGTACAAGTTTAGATTTGAAACTCCTCAAGGAGATATTATTGATAAAGCAGATCCATATGCTTATTTTAGTGAGTTAAGACCAGGAACTGCTTCAAAAGTTTATAACATGGAAGGTTATCGTTGGCATGATAGCAAATGGATAAAAAATAGAACTAAAAATTATGATTGCCCACTTAATATATATGAAGCTTCTCTTGGTTCATGGAAAATGAAGCGAGAAAGTGAAGGTGAAGGGGACGATGGTGAATATTATTCTTATGAAGAATTAATAGATGAAATTATTCCCTATGTAAAAAAGATGGGCTATACACATTTAGAAGTTATGCCACTTACTGAATTCCCATTTGATGGTTCTTGGGGATATCAAGCAACTGGTTTTTATAGTGCAACATCGAGATATGGTCAACCTAAACAATTAATGAAATTTATTGATGCCTGCCACCAAGAAGGCATTGGTGTTATTATGGACTTTGTGCCAGCACATTTCGTTAAAGATTCACATGGATTACATATGTATGATGGTGGATTTGTTTATGATTATAATGATTATAATCGTCGTTATAGTCCATGGGATAGTGTTTATTTTGATTTAGGTAAAAATGAAGTAAGAAGTTTCTTATTATCTTCTGTAGAATTCTTTGCAACATATTATCATATTGATGGTTTTAGATTTGATGCTGTAAGTAATCTTATTTATTATGAAGGCAATAAAAACTTAGGTGAAAATATTGGTGCTATGGAATGGATGAAACGTTTAAATGGACATATGTCTGGGTATCATCCAACTGTGATGATGATTGCAGAAGATTCAACAGATTATCCAGGTGTTACTAAACCAGTGGGTGAACATGGTTTAGGATTTGATTATAAATGGGATTTAGGCTGGATGAATGATACATTGAAATATTTCCAAGAAGATCCTGTTTATCGTCAATATGATAGTCATTTTATTACATTCTCAATGGCTTATTTCTATTCTGAAAGATTCTTACTTGAGTTTTCGCATGATGAAGTTGTTCATGGTAAAGCGACGATTATTAATAAAATGTGGGGATTACATGGAGATAAATTGGCACAAGTAAAAGCATTGTATGTTTATATGATGTTACATCCTGGTAAGAAATTGAACTTTATGGGAAATGAACTTGCTGAATATAAAGAATGGGATGAATCTAAATCTTTAGGATGGGATATTTTAAAATATCCTGATCATGATGCATTCCATCATTTCACTCAAAAACTCAATGAAATTTATTTGAAATATCCAGCTTTATATGAAATGGATTATGATTTAAAAGGCTTTGAATGGCTTGTTGTTGATGATCATGATCAATGTGTTTTCGCAATTGAAAGAAAAGATAAAGCAGGAAATGCGATTATCGCAGTGATGAATTTTGTTGGTAATACGCATGAAAAATACAAAGTACCAGTTAATATTGAAGGAAGTTATAAAGAAATTTTAAATACGGATCAAGCTGTATATTCTGGAAAGAATATCGTTAATCCAAGAGCAATTCGCTCTAAGAAAACAAAACTAAATGAAAAAACAAAATTGTTAAATAAAGATCATTATATTGAAGTAAAATTAGCACCATTTAGTGCATGTATCTTTGAAGTGAAACCTAAAAAAGGAACAACAAAGAAAACAACAAAGAAAACACCAAAGAAAACAAAAAGAGTAATTAAGAAAACAAAATAAGTTGTTCATAAAATAGAGCATCCGTAGTTTAGATACTCTATTTTATTTGGAAAAAGTAAGATTTTATCAATGTAAAAATATTTTTATGAGTGACAATCTACTAAAAATAAAGTATGATGGTCACGTAAGAGTAATATTGAGGAGACGGGAAAATGTTTAAAAACAAAGAAGAATTTAAATTTGAATTTTCAAGAAGAATTATTGAGTCTTATGGGCGTACTGTTGAAGAAGCTCATATTACTGAAAAATTCATGGTTCTTGAAACAATGGTAAGAGATTATGCATCAGTAAACTGGGCAGCTAGTAAAGCTGTTGTTCAAAATAATGAACAAAAACAAATGCATTATTTCTCAATGGAATTTTTAATGGGAAGATTATTAGTTAATAATATGATGAATCTAGGGATCTATGAAATCGCTAAAGAAGGTTTAGAAGATTATGGAATCAATATTCATGATTTAGAAGAATTAGAAAGTGATGCTGGTTTAGGTAATGGGGGACTTGGACGTTTAGCTGCATGCTTTATGGATTCACTTGCTTCATTAGATTATCCAGGACATGGAAATACAATTCGTTATGAATATGGTTTATTTAAACAAAAAATTGAAAATGGTTATCAAGTAGAATTACCTGATCAATGGATGAAAACTGGATTTATGTGGGAAGTTCGTAAACCAAAACATAGAGTACCAGTTAAGTTCTTTGGTAAAGTGATTTGGGATGAAAATGAAGGAAAATGGAAACATGTTGATGCTGAAACAATTTATGCAGTACCTTATGATGTCCCTGTAATTGGAAATGATACAGTAAATACAAATACTTTGCGTTTATGGTCAGCTGAACCAAGTGAAGATTTCCCAAGTAATCATGATTTCCAAAGATATATCGAAGATGTAAGAAGTATCTGTCAAAACTTATATCCAGATGATTCTACACCAGCAGGGAAAATGTTACGTTTAAAACAAGAATATTTCTTCTGTTCTGCAGGTATCCAAGCAATCATCAAAGCACACTTAAGAAATTATCCATCATTAGATAATTTCCATGAAAAACATGTTATTCAATTAAATGATACACATCCAGTATTATGTATTCCTGAATTCATGCGTTTATTAATTGATGATCATGGTTATGAATGGCAAGATGCCTGGGATATTTGTACACAAACATTTGCTTATACAAACCATACGATCTTAGCTGAAGCTTTAGAAACTTGGCCAATTAGTACAATGCAAACATTATTACCACGTGTATATCAAATCATTGAAGAAATTCATCGTCGTTTTGTAGGTTTTGCTAAAGAAGTAAGTAATCATGATCAAAATTTAGTTGATCGTACAATGATTTTAAGAGATGGTACTGTTTATATGGCAAGACTTGCAATTGCTGGAAGCTTTAGTGTCAATGGAGTAGCAAGACTTCATACAGATATCTTAAAAGAAAGAGAATTACATGATTTCAATGTACTTTATCCAAATAAATTTAATAATAAAACAAATGGGGTTACTCATCGTCGTTGGTTAGCTTATTGTAATCCACAATTAAGTGAATTAATTAATGAAACAATTGGTAAAGGATGGATCAAAAAACCAGCTCAATTAGAAAACTTAATGGAACATGTTGATGATCCAATTTTACAAAATCGTTTCTTAGCAGTTAAAAAAGAAAGAAAACAAATCTTAGCTGATTATATTAAAAAACATAATGGTATTGAAGTAGATGTTGATAGTATTTTTGATGTTCAAGTTAAGAGATTACATGCATATAAAAGACAATTATTAAATATTTTACATGTTATTTATTTATATCAAGAAATGAAATCTAATCCCGATTTCCGTATTTATCCACATACTTTCATCTTTGGAGCAAAAGCAGCAAGTGCTTATTACTTCGCTAAAAAAGTTATTAAATTAATTAATGCAGTTGGAGATGTAGTTAATAATGATCCTGAAACAAATAAATACTTAAAAGTTGTTTTCTTAGAAAATTATGGTGTTACTTTGGCAGAAAAAATTATGCCTGCAGCTGATGTTTCAGAACAAATCTCTACAGCTGGTAAAGAAGCAAGTGGTACTGGTAATATGAAATTCATGATGAATGGAGCTATTACTATAGGTACTTTAGATGGAGCTAACGTAGAAATTTCTGAATTAGTAGGATTAGATAATTGTGAAATCTTTGGTTTAAAAGATGAAGAAGTTAAAAACTTAAAAGCAAACAATCAATATCGTGCATGGGATTATTATAATAATGATTTAAAAATCCGTCGTGCTATCGATTCATTAACTAATGGTACTTTCTCAAGTAATCCAGAAGAATTTAAAATTATTCATGATGAATTAATGAATAAAAATGATGAATACTTCTTATTAGCTGATTTCGAATCATATGCTAATGCACAAAGACATGTTGTAGAATTATATCAAGATCGTGCTAAATGGGCTAGAATTTGCTTAGTAAATATTGCTAAGAGTGGATTCTTCTCATCTGATCGTACAATTGAACAATATGTAGAAGATATTTGGCATTTAAAAAAATGTAAATTTTAATTATAAAAGCTCAAGGTCTTAAGACTTTGAGCTTTTCTTTAATATATATTTACTTTTGATAAAACGATAAGGTTCCATAAAATCACGCATTTCTTTAGCGTCAACTTCTTCATGATTAACAAATCTTTGAAAAAAAGATTTGTTTTTTTCTGTCACAGCTTTAATTTCATCGATTGCTTCTTCTAAATGATGTTCTTTAAAGAAGTTGATGTAATACTCTTCGGTTTTACTTGCCATATCTTCCTTATTTAATAAGACCCAATTTTCTTGATGAACAACATCAATCAAATTGATCAATGTTCTAGCAGCTTGTTCTTGATCAATCATTTTTTTTCACCTCGTTTTTTATTATAGCATAAAATAATAAGTTGTGTTATAATGCTAAAAAATGATGAAAAAGAGGTACTTATGATGAATAAACCAGTAATTGCGATTGTTCCTTTATATGATCAAGAAAGAGATAGTTTATGGATGCATCCAGGGTATATGGATGGGGTTATTGAAGCAGGTGGTATTCCTGTTATGCTTTCTTTAGTTAATGATGATGTTTCTTTAAAAGAAACGGCTCATTATTTTGATGGATTTATTTTTGCGGGAGGGGATGATTTAAATCCTGAACTTTATCATCAAGCAAAAGCAGAATATTGCGGAAAATTAAATCAAAAAAGAGATGAAATGGAACCAAAGCTATTAAAATATGTTTTAGAGGCCGATAAGCCTGTTTTAGGAATATGTAGAGGTATTCAGTTATTAAATGTATGTTTAGGTGGAACACTCTATCAAGATTTAGATCAACAATTTCATCCTACATGTATTCATCGACAACCTGCTCCTTATGATCATCCAAGTCACCAAGTAAAAATTGTTGAAAATACACCTTTAAAAGACATCTTAAATCAAGAAACTTTAATGGTGAATAGTTGTCATCATCAAGCTATTTGTCAACTTGCTCCAGCATTAAAGCCAATGGCTTATTCTGATGATGGATTAGTAGAAGCTGTTTATCTACCAGATAAAAAGTATGTGATAGGATATCAATGGCATTCAGAAATGATTTATAAAAAAAAGTGATGATCATTTAAAACTATTTAAAGATTTTGTGGATAATTGCAAAAAATAATTATAAAAAATTATAAAAAGCTTTAAAAACAGTAAATGTGTATTGACTTTATGCTGATATATTAGTATAATGAACAAGCTTTAAGTTAATAAAAAGCAAGGGATGGTTCCTTGGCCAAGTTGGTAAGGCAACAGACTGCAACTCTGTCATCATCGGTTCGAGTCCGGTAGGAACCTCCATTTGTGAAAATGCGCTAGTAGCTCAACTGGATAGAGTGCTTGACTACGGATCAAGAGGTTGTGGGTTCGATTCCTGCCTAGCGCGCCATTTTTTTCGGGAAGTAGCACAGCTTGGTAGTGCACCTGGTTTGGGACCAGGGGGTCGCAGGTTCAAATCCTGTCTTCCCGACCATTTATAAAAATTGGGCCATAGCTCAGCTGGGAGAGCACCTGCCTTGCACGCAGGGGGTCAGCGGTTCGATCCCGCTTGGCTCCACCAATTTATTTATTACGGAGATTTACCCAAGTCTGGCTGAAGGGACTGGTCTTGAAAACCAGCAGAGGATTAACGTCCTGCGGGGGTTCGAATCCCTCAATCTCCGCCATTTTTATTTTTTGGTCTGGTAGTTCAGTTGGTTAGAATGCCGCCCTGTCACGGCGGAGGTCGCGGGTTCGAGTCCCGTCCAGACCGCCAATTAATGGTTCCGTAGCTCAGTCGGTAGAGCAGAGGACTGAAATCCTCGTGTCGGTGGTTCGATTCCG
>ENA-OQIO01001799-OQIO01001799.1-human-gut-metagenome-genome-assembly--contig:-NODE-1799-length-10073-cov-2.740197_pt1 | contig 10073 bp, 9 predicted proteins | sample MGYA00242573_ERZ504737 | MGnify/ENA primary metagenome ERZ504737 (study PRJEB26092, sample SAMD00036203) | human gut metagenome | host: Homo sapiens | study: EMG produced TPA metagenomics assembly of... | reverse complement strand
AGCGCGTGGCGCTCGCCCGCGCGCTCATCGTCGAGCCAAAGCTCTGCCTGCTTGACGAGCCGCTCTCGAACCTCGACGCGGCGCTGCGTGTGCGGATGCGCGGGGAGCTCAAGCGCTTGCAGCGCGAGCTCGGCACCACGATGGTCTTCGTCACACACGATCAGGAGGAGGCGCTCATTCTGGCTGACTCCATCGCCGTGATGAGCGAGGGCGAGCTCTTGCAGCTCGGCTCGGCGGAGGAGGTCTTCCGCCATCCTGCAAACGACTATATCGCGTCATTTCTGGGCCTCAACGACATTGTGTGGAAGGATGACGGCAGCGTACTGAAGGTCATCCGCCACGGAGAAAAGGAGTAAACTTATCATGCTTGTTGATATGCACCTGCACGAATGCACCTACTCGACCGACAGCCTTCTCCACCTGGAGGAGATCGTCTCTATCGCCAGGCAAAAGGGGCTGGACGCGATCTGCATCACGGACCACGACAGCATGGGCCTGCGCGAGCGCGCGGAGGCCTATTCCCGCGAGATCGGCTATCCCATCTTCGTCGGCGTGGAATTTTTCTCGCTCTGGGGCGATATCACCGCCTGGGGCATCGACGGCATCCCCGACCAGCGCGTCAGCGCACAGGACTTTATCGACCTGGTGCGCGAAAAGGACGGCTTCTGCGTCTCCTGCCACCCCTTTCGCAGCAACAATCGCGGGCTGCGCGAGCACCTGCGCGATGTGCACGGTCTTGACGGCGTGGAGGTCCTCAACGGCAGCACGCCGCTTGAGGAGAACCGGACGGCACTGCGCTTCTGCCGCGAGTTGGGGCTCAAGGCCATCGGCGCGAGCGACGCGCATGTGCCCGGGCAGGTGGGAAAATACGTGACATGGCTGCCCGAAACGGTCACAACGCTGCCCGATTTTGTCACCGCGCTGCACACGCTGGAAACGCGTCCCGCCATCTGGACGGGCAGCGAGTACGATGTCGTCACCGAGTTTTGAGATGAATTTTCAGCGGGCTGGGGTATCATGCTCCGGCCCCTTTTTTACATTCCGCCGCGTCATATCCGATATTCATGCAGGAAAGCTGTGGTAATATTTCACAAGAACCCATTCTTCCGTGTAAAAAGATTCTCAAAATTTGGAGAAGTGGAAAATTAGGGATTAACATTTTCCCAGCATGGGAGTATGGTAACGCCAACAATTTCAAACGCCCGATCGCGAGGTCGGGAAGATAGAGGCGCGGCTGACAAAAGTAGCGCGTTCGCACCGGCACAGGAAGCCGGAGCGCGCGAAAGGGGATGCCGCCGAAGTGGAAACGGTTCCTGTGCCGTTTGCCGCTGGTTCGTCGGAGAACATCCGCCGGACTGTCACGTATGTGGAGCGCTATCGAGGTCGGCAAGCTGTTCGTCCCCCCAAAAGGTGATGACCGGTTTGCCGGATTGCAGTACAGTTGCAGCCGTAAATGCTTCACAAAGCATTTACGGCTTTGTTTTTTGTCTGCATCGGGAGTGCGAAAACCCGAAAAAAGCAGGACTCCCCTGTTTTTGAAAAAATCAAACTCATCACGAGAAAGGAAACCACCGCCATGAAGCTCAGAACCTTTACCGCCCTCCTGCTGGCGGCCATCATGCTCTTCGCACTCACCGCCTGCGGCAGTCAGGCGCCGACGATTCCAGCAGCGATCGGCAGCAGGAACAGCAGGACACCGCCACGAACGAAAGCAACGAATTTCGCGTCGGCATGGAGTGCGCTTACGCCCCCAACAACTGGCAGGAAAGCGAAGCGACGGACTCGAACGTCCCCGTTGAAAACGTCGCCGGCACGTATGCCGAGGGTTACGACGTGCAGATCGCCAAGGCCATCGCAGAGGGCCTCGGCAAGGAGCTCGTCATCGTCAAGCTCAGCTGGGACGGCCTGATCGACGCGCTCAATCAGGCCAGATCGACGCCATCATCGCCGGTATGATGGACACCGCCGAGCGCCGCGAATCCATCAACTTCTCCGAGCCTACCGTGAGACCACCTACGGCCTGATGGTGCTCGCCGATTCCCCGTACTTAAATGCCACCTCCATTCAGGACTTCTCCGGCGCGGCCGTCCTCGGCCAGCAGGGCACGGCGCTTGACGATGTCATCGAGCAGATCGAAGGCGTCGACCACTTAAGCCCCGTCGGCAGCGTGCCCGACATGATCTCCCGCCTGCAGCAGGGCACCTGCGACGCCATCGTCATCAACGTTGAGAACGCGCAGGGCTACCTCGCTTCCAACCCGAACTTCCGCCTGGTCACCTTCGATGAGGCAGCGGCTTCACGCTGCCGGCCAAGGGCTCCTGCGTGGGTCTGCGCAAGAGCGACAATGAACTCCTTGATCAGATCAACACCATCCTTCCGGCATCGACGACGACGCCCGCGCCGCCATGTGGCAGGCAGCCGTCGACGGCCAGCCCCAGTAATATCCCACGCACCGCCGCCGCGTTTTTCACGCGGCGGCGGGTACGCGAAGCACTCTAGAGACAACGCGCTTCGCACCATAAAGGAGGAAACACCATGGCAGCACCCACCGCGCCCCGGAAGAACTTCATCACCCGGGATCACCGTTATGTTTATTTAGGCGGAAGTTTCATCGCCCTGCTGGGTCTCGGCATGTTCTACTCCGCCCCCAGCCCGTACAGCTTCATCCCCGCGCAGTCCGTGTTCGGCACGCGCTCGCGGCGATCTGCTGGTTCTTCCTCGGCGTGAGCGCCATGGCGCTGCTCGTCAAGTGGGCCTATTGGAACAATTACAGCTCCACTATTATGAAGCGCCCCCTCATCGTGCGCGTCAGCCGTTACCTCTCGTATCTCGACGCCGCGGCCTGCGCGCTGCTGGTGCTCGACCGCTTCATTTTAAAGCTCGCCTACATCATCAACGCCGCCATCCATGCCGACAGCAACCCGACCGACACGCTCTCCATGATGGCCTACATGGCGTACAACCAGCGCTCGCTCTTCGCCATCGGCATTTCGTACACGGTGCGCCTCGCGCTCTTCGGCACGGCGATCGCGTTCGTGCTGGCGCTTCTCATGGTCTTTCTCCGCATTCAGGAGCCCGACAAACGCGACAACGACTTTGTGAAGTTCCTCAAGATCGTTGCCAACAAATTCTCCCGCTTCTACATCTTCGTCATCCGCGGCACGCCGATGATGGTGCAGTCGCTCATCCTTTATAACGCCGTGTTCGGCCTTTTCAAGCGCACGGGCATGAGCGTTTCGGACATCAACCGCGTCTGGCCGCTCTTTTTAGCAGGCCTTGTCACGATCTCGCTCAACTCGACGGCATATCTTGCCGAGGTGCTGCGCGGCGCATTCTCGCCGTGGACGCGGGCCAGATGGAGCCGCGCGCTCGCTCGGCATGACGCACTGGCAGGCCATGCGCAAGGTCGTCTTCCCGCAGGCCATCAAGAACTCGCTTCCCGCCATCGGCAACGAATTCATCATCAACATCAAGGATTCGTCCGTTCTCTGCGTCGTCGGCGTGTCCGATCTGATGTTCATGACCCGCTCGGTCGCCGGTATTTATTATAAAGGTACCGAGTGCTACCTCATCGCCGCCATCGTTTACCTGTTCCTGACGTATCTTTCTTCGCTCCTGCTCAAGGCCATCACGGGAAAGATGACCGCGCCGAACAACACCAAGCGGCACCAGGGCAACCAAACCGTCGATCTGGGGCTTCCCAGCTCGAACTGACAGGAGGGCGCTATGACGAACGATCCCATCATCAAAATCGAACAGCTCGAAAAGTCCTTCGGCGACCTGCACGTGCTCAAGGGCATTGACCTTGAGGTCAACCGCGGAGAGGTCGTGTGCATCATCGGCGCATCCGGCTCTGGCAAATCGACGCTGCTGCGCTGCATCAACTTACTGGAAGAGGCCGACTCGGGCCACATCTGGTTCGACGGGCAGGATTTAATGGACTTAAAGGTCAACCTGAACGCCCTGCGCCAGAAGATCGGCATGGTGTTCCAGGGCTTCAACCTCTTCAACAACAAGTCCGTGCTTGACAACTGCACCCTCGCTCCCATGGACGTCAAGCACATCCCCAAGACGCAGGCCGAGGCCACGGCCATCAAGCACTTAACGACCGTTGGCCTCGCCGACTTCATCCACGCCGACTCCCGCCGCCTCTCCGGCGGGCAGAAGCAGCGCGTCGCCATCGCGCGGGCGCTGTGCATGGAACCGGAGATCATGCTCTTCGATGAACCGACCTCCGCGCTCGACCCCGAGATCGTCGGCGAGGTGCTGGACGTCATGAAAAGCCTCGCCCAGCAGGGCATGACGATGGTCGTCGTCACGCACGAGATGGCGTTTGCCAAGGAAGTGAGCGACCGCGTCGTCTTCATGGATCAGGGGGTTATCTTAGAGCAGGGCTCGCCCAAGGAGGTCTTCGGTAACCCCAAGGAGCCGCGCACGCGTGAGTTTCTCAGCCGCTATCTGGAGGATAAAATGGCATGATACAGAAAAAAGTGACCGATTTTTTTGCCCTGGAGGGCAATTATCCCGACTTGGACGGCGAGGGCGCGGCTGCGCGCCTGTCCGCCGCCATCCGGTGCAAGACCATCAACTACTTTGACCACAGCCGGACGGACTACACGGAGTTCGACAAGCTGCACGCGCACATCAAGGCAAGCTACCCCAACATCATGCGCGTGGGCACGTTTGAGCGCATCGGCCACCACGCCGTGCTCATCACCATCCCCGGCAGCGACGCTTCTCTGCGCCCCTGCCTCTACATGTCGCATCAGGACGTCGTTCCCGTTGTTGAGGCACAGAGCAGGACTGGACGCATCCCGCCTTTTCCGGCGACATCGCGGACGGCTATATCTGGGGCCGCGGCACGCTTGACATCAAAGAGCAGGTCTTCGGCGTGCTGGAGGCCGCGGAATATCTGCTCGCCCGCGGCAAGTCCTTTGCCCGCACGGCGTATCTCGCCTTCGGAGACGACGAGGAGACCATCAACTTAGGCGCGCTCGCCATCGCCGAGCATTTGAAGGCGCAGGGCGTGACGCTCGAATTCGTTCTTGACGAGGGCAGCTGCAAAATTGAGCCCGGCACGGCCTTCGGCGCGCCGGAGACGTCCATTGTCAGCGTGCAGCTGATGGAAAAGGGCTATGCCGATTTGGAGCTCTCCGTCCACAGCATCGGCGGGCATTCGAGCCGCCCCTACGGCGGCACGTCATTTGGGCGTCTCTCCGGTGCGATCGCCGACATCACGCGCGCACCGTTTGCCGTGCGCCTCAACAGCGCCATGACCGGCGCGTTTGAAACGCTCGCGCCCTATATCACGCAGGAGCCGCTCAAAACGCTCGTGCAGGATGTTGCGGGCAACGCGGACGCCATCGCGGCCTGCTGCATGGGCTCGCCCGACCTCTTCCCGTTTGTCACCACCACTATCGCGCCCACGATGATCCGCGGCGGCAGCGCCGCGTGCAATGTGATGCCGCAGGACATGACCGCGGTCATCAACTTCCGCATTGCCGACGGTGACACGGTCGAGAGCGTCATGGCCCACTGCCGTGAGGCCGTACAGGATAAGGGCGTTGAGATGCGTTTTTTGCAGGCCAACGATCCCTCCGCCATCGCGCGCCGCGACGGCTACGGCTACCGCACAGTGGTCGAGAGCTTCCAGCGCTACTATCCCGAAGCCGTGTTCATTCCCTCGATGGCCGTGGGCGCGACGGACGCGCACCGCTATGAGGAGATCTGCGACACGTGCCTGCGGTGCAGCCCGTTTATGACCGAGCCCGCGGAGGCCGCCTCCGGCGTGCACGGCACGAACGAGCGTCTTCTCGTCCGCTCGTATTTGCAGGCATCCGCGTACTCATCGACTGATGGAGCACGCCAACGTGGAACCGTGAATTTCCTTTCTTTTCAATGAAAAAGCCGGAGCAGCTCAGGCTGCTCCGGCTTTTCTTTCCTGTTCAGTTCTCGCCCATCGTGTAGACCATGTCCCAGAAGCGCAGGTCAAATAGGCAGCAATTTTCGAAGATCTCGCAGAGCCGCTGCGCCTTCTTTTCGTCGATCACTTCGGCGAGCGCGTCGATCCGGTCGATCAAGGCCTGATTCGTCTGCCGGTACTCCTCGGAAACGTAGCCCGCGAACCACGCGCCGTAGTTCTCATCGTGCAGGGCGCTTGGGCAGCGCTCCACCATCTGCTCGGCAATATACGCATAGCTCCACGAGCAGTTCAAAAGCGTCACGAGCCCCGTCAGCACATCCCCCGCCTGCGCCTCGCAGAGCATGTAATGGCTGTAGGCGCTGTTGTCGATGTGCGGGCGCGCATCGGCGATCTCCTTCTCCGTGACGCCGAGGCGCTTCATGTACGGAAGATGCGTGCGGAACGTCTCGTCGATCGTGTTCGCCATCTCCCCGCTCAAAAAGCGGATCTGCTCGAAGTCGTCGGTTTTCTGAAGGATCGCCGCAAAAATTTTCACGTAATCCCGCAGGTACAGATAATCCTGCACCATATAGTAGCGGAACTTTTCCTTCGGCAGCGTGCCGTCCGCCATCTCCATCACAAACGGATGGGTCAGATACCGCGGCCAGAGCGCCTTTGCCCGCTCGTAGATCCTCTCGGAGAGCTTCACTCTGTTCTCCCCGCTCATTTGTGGGCGATGAGCGCGACGTAGCCGCCGCTCTGATAGCCGGGGACGACGTCCTCCACGCTCTCGTTGGTGTACATAGGGTTCTTCAAGAGCGTCTGGTAGAAGTCAAAATCGTGGAAGCCGAGCGATTTGAGCGCGTCGACCTTTTCCTCGGTCGAGTGCCACACGCCCGCGCAGCACAGTTCGAGCGGATACGGCAGTTTGGGCATGACACCGCGCAGGGACGGGTGGTCGAACGTGCCAACGGCCTTGGCGAGAAGGTACATGAAGCCGAACGCGCTCTCCTTGGGCACATCCAGCGAAATGAACTTGCCGTTCGGCTTGAGCGCCTTTTTGCACACGTCGAACGCGCGCGTCAGGTCCTCCATATAGCTGGAGCTGCCGTTCAAATAGATGATGTCGTAGGCGTTCTCCTCAAGCTCGACCTCCTCGATCGCGCCGAAGGCGATGACGTTGATGCCGCGCTTCTGCGCGATCGCGCCCATGTCGCGCGAGGCTCAACGCCCTCGATGTTCTTGCAGTCGATCATACTCTCGAACAGGCCGCTGCCGCAGCCGACGGAGAGCACGCGCTTCCCCGAAATATCGCCGATTGCCTTTTCAAACAGGCGGAATTCGCTCTGGAACACGTTTTCGTTTTCCATAAACCAGGCGTCGTACTGCGCCGCGTAGCCGTCAAATTTGGGTTTCATCGTCAAGTGATCCTTTCTGTTTTGTCAATTTTCAAGGTCCCGCCCGCCGTTTCCGCTTCCCTATTATCCTGTGCCGCAGGACGCGGGAAAACAGGCCGGGCCTGTGCCTTTTTGATGAATCATACCACAATCAGCCCCCTACCGCAACGGTATGTTTGCGGTAAATATCCATCACCTTTCGCCCGCGTACACGGCAGTTATAGAGTTCGTGTCACCCAATAGATTGAATCGGCAATGAGAAAAAGATGGATTCCGGTTGCAATTCACAGATGGGAGGGATGCATATGGAAGGCTTCATGACAAATGTTCTCAATTTATAAAGGGTACGATAAAGGGTAAATGGCACCTCAGGACAATAAAAAACCTTGAAGCCACTGAAGCTTCAAGGTTTTTTCTGGTGCGCGGTACAGAACTCGAACCGGCAAAAAGGTGTTTTAGATTGTCCCTGCCTATGCCAACCGGTACCATAATGTGGGGAAGTCATGCGATTTTATTGCCATCTCATGTTAGGTAATCTTATCTCGTATCAATGCAGAAAGGCTAAAAATAAGGCTGAATTTTAGCTGCCGCACAGGACATGCCTTTTTCGTCAGAAGCCCGCTGCCTACTCTTGATCTTAGCGGTGTCATGTCCAAAAATCGAAAACAATTCAAACTCGTAGGAGTGTTCCATATAGTTCAAACGATGAAGACCATTGATTTTACTCAAGGGAATACTCCTCGCACGATTGTTCTGACAGCCTACTATTTCATCATAAAGCAAAAGCTGCTGCCGGACACTAAGAAATAATTCTCTCTAAGGACGGATCTACTTCCCGTCCTATTATCTGAAATGTATATTTTTTATGTTTTGAGTGTCTAACCCTCCTCGCTATAATAATTCCTTATTCTGTGAGTCGAACCCATTTCGTCCGATTGCCCTCGCACGGCTTTATTGTTGTCTCAGGACTACGCATACTACACCTGACCTTGCAGATGGTGTAGTATTGCATAGCCGTACTGCAGAGCAGTTCCATTCGTCCCTTCCCTTATACGCTCAAACACTTACGCTAAATTGTTGCGATTCGTATTGGAGTCCCTCACTGTTGAACACGCCGAGCGTTACGTTTTTTACTGCACCGACGCCGCCGACTGACACCAGCATGATCTGCTCTCTTTCACCCCCCGGCACACAGCGTCTCAAAAGCTCTCCTCTTCCGGATGCGCAAAATCACACTATTTTTACTTGTCAGCCTCGGCATACTTCGTTATGATATGTCAAGAAATCATCTGATGATTTTCGCTTCAAAATGACAAATTGTACGGGGAGGGGTCTATAATGGAATTACATTCTCAGCAGGTACGCGCACTTGCACCAGAGAGCGATCCGCTGAAGATCGGCATGGGATGGACGATCGATGATCTGAGCAAACCCCAGATCATGGTGGAGAGCACCTTTGGCGACAGCATCCCGGCAGCGCGCATCTCGATCAATTTGTAAGACAGGCCGTGCAGGCGGTCAACGAGCACGGCGGCAAAGCCGCCCGCTATTTTGCCACCGATCTGTGCGACGGTATCGCACAGGGACACGACGGCATCAATTACTCCCTCGCCCACCGTGAAGCCATCGTCGATCTGGTGGAGGCGCAGGCGAACGCAAGCGGATTTGACGGCGGCATATTCATCGTAAGCTGCGACAAGGCCGTTCCCGCCATGCTGATGAGCATCGGGCGGCTCAAGGAAATGAGCGCCATCGTCGTCACTGGCGGCGTCATGGAAGCCATCCCCTGCCGGAGGAATACACCCGTGCAGGACCTGCCTGCGCGATCAACGAGCTCTTGACGCTCGAGCAGATCGGCAAATTCGACGCATGGGAAAAAACCGGCGTCATCTCCGGCCAGCAGCTGCGCTATTATAAGCACAACGCCTGCCCCAGCTGCGGCGCGTGCTCCTTTATGGGCACAGCCTCCACCATGCAGATCATGGCCGAGGCCCTCGGGCTGATGCTGCCTGGCACCGCGCTGATGCCCGCCACCGCCCCGGAGCTGAAAAAGGCCGCTTACGATGCGGGCGCCAGCTGCTCAAGCTGCTGGAGCAAGGCATCCGCGCGCAGGACATCGTGACCAAAGAAAGCTTTGAAAACGCCATCATGGTCCATGCCGCGATCTCCGGCTCCACCAACGCGACGATGCACCTGCCCGCCATCGCGCACGAATTCGGCATCGAGATCGATGCTGACACCTTCGACCGGATGCACCGCGGGGCGCACTATCTGCTCAACATCCGTCCCTCCGGCGACTGGCCCGCGCAGTATTTCTACTATGCCGGCGGCGTCCCCCGCGTGATGGAGGAGATCCGCTCCATGCTGCACCTCGACGCAATGACGATGACTGGGAAAACGCTCGGCGAAAATCTGGACGCGCTGAAAAAGAGCAGCTTTTACGAGCACTGCGACGAGCTGCTGCGCGAAAAAACCGCACATCTGAGCCGCAGGCCGCTGCGCACCGATATCATCCGCACATTTGAAAACGCCAAGGGCACAGACGGCAGCATTGCCATTCTCAAGGGCAACCTCTCCCCCGAGGCTGCGTCATCAAGCACACCGCCTGCCCCAAAGAGATGTTTCAGGTCACGCTGCGGGCAAAGCCCTACGACAGCGAGGAAGCGTGCATCGCGGCTGTGCTGCACGGCGACGTCCGCCCCGGCGACGCGGTCTTTATCCGCTATGAGGTCCGCGCGGCAGCGGGATGCCCGAGATGTTCTATACCGGCGAGG
>ENA-OQIO01001798-OQIO01001798.1-human-gut-metagenome-genome-assembly--contig:-NODE-1798-length-10079-cov-2.165695_pt1 | contig 10079 bp, 17 predicted proteins | sample MGYA00242573_ERZ504737 | MGnify/ENA primary metagenome ERZ504737 (study PRJEB26092, sample SAMD00036203) | human gut metagenome | host: Homo sapiens | study: EMG produced TPA metagenomics assembly of... | reverse complement strand
CGCTGCGAACGCACGCCACCCGTACCACGGCCCTTCGTCGGATACATCTCCAACGGCGTGACCTTCGCGGCACCGTTTTCAGTGCCAGGCAACGCTTCGGAATCGCCGGCAACCGTCAACACCACGGCTCCGGAAGCGGAGAACAGTCCATTCTCGCCTTCTTCGTAATTCCATGTCACCTTGCCGTCAGGCACCACCGCGAACGCGGCCGCCGAACACCCCTCAGCCAGACGAATGCCCGCCATGCCGCCAGCGGTACGGCCCTGCGGACGCACATTCTTCGCTTCGAACGTCAACAACGAGGAATCGGTGGACACAAACACCAGACGATCCTCATCACGGGCTTCGGCAGCGGCAAGCACTTCGTCATCATCCTTCAAATCGATGACGCTCCACGAATCCATTGTGGTCGGAGATTCACGGTTCCAACGCTTGACCACGCCGTTGCGGGTGCCCAACGCCAAAGGAACAAGCTGACCGTCGTCATCCGTGGACGGCATATCAATCGCAGCAATCACCCGTTCGCCGCGGATCGGATCGGTGTTCTCCGTCATGCCCAGCAGTTCCTCGGCTTCACACCACCCGTGACACTGAGCGGCCCATCCGCGGAAACCTTCGGCAATTCGACCACATGGGCCAGCACCAGACGACCCGCTGAAGTAACCAAGCCGTATGAGGAACGTGTGGACGTGCGGAACATCGAAACGATCTGATCATCCTTGGCGCGTCCGCCGGAAGCCGAACGATTCTCCCAACGTTCCACCGCATCCTCGGAAGTGCGTGCGATCAGGCCCGTGGCGGACAGCATCACCGCGCACGGCTCGTCATCAATCTGCAGAGCCGATGCGGTGGCATTCTCATCGCCGGCCTTCTTTGCGGCCTTTGCGGCTGCGGCGACATCGGCCGCTGCGGAGGATACGGTCGCGGCGGCGCGCGCGGCAGCCATCGCGTTGCAGAGACGCCATCATCGCCATGCGCCACAACAGGCGTCAAATTGCCTTCCTCATCCTCATCCAGCAGCACCGTGCGCCGGGGAGTGCCGTATTTGGCCACGGCGTCATCCATTTCGTCAATGACCACGCCGTCAAGCGCTCATCGGAAGCAAGAATGCGTTCAAGCTCTTCGATACGCCGCTTCAGATCGTCGCGTTCCGCCTCAAGCTCGATACGACTCATCTTGGTCAGACGGCGCAGCCGCAAGTCAAGAATGTACTGTGCCTGAATCTCGTCCAGATCGAATACGGCGATAAGCTTTGTTTTCGCGGCCTCGGCATCATCAGAAGAGCGAATCACCTGAATGACTTCATCGATGTCCACCATGGCGAGCAGCAAGCCTCCACCAAGTGCAGCCGCTCAAGCGCCTTCTTCCTGCGGAATTCACTGCGTCGGCGGATCACCACACGACGATGGTCCACCCACACCTGAAGCATTTCCTTCAATCCCATGGTGTGCGGACGGCCATTGACCAACGCCACATTGTTGATGGTGAAATTGTCCTGCAACGGCGTGTGCTTGAACAGCTGCGCCAACACCGCGTTCGGATCGAACCCGGTTTTGATTTCGATGACGAGGCGCGTGCCGTTATGCCGGTCAGTCAGATCGATGGCACCGGAAATGCCGTCCAGCTTACGGTTCTTCACACCTTCGGAAATACGTTCCAACACACGTTCCGGACCCACCATGAACGGCAGTTCCGTCACGACGATGGCCTTTTTGCGAGCCGTCACGTTTTCGATATGCGTCACGGAACGCGTGGTCAACGCGCCACGACCCGTCTCGTACGCCTCGCGGATGCCTTGCGGCCCACAATCACGCCGCCGCCCGGCCAATCCGGACCCGGCACGTAGCGCATCAACTCCTCTAACGTCGCGTCGGGATGGCGCATAAGATGCTTGGCCGCAGCCACCACCTCGCCAAGATTGTGCGTGGCCATATTCGTGGCCATGCCGACGGCAATGCCGGAACCACCATTGACCAGCAGGTTCGGAATCGCGGCAGGCAGCACAGTCGGCTCCTGAAGCTTGTTATCGTAATTCGGCGTGAAATCGACGGTATTTTCGGCGATATCGGCATTCATGCCCAACGCGGCCGGCGCCATACGAGCCTCGGTATAACGAGAAGCAGCAGGACCGTCATCGAGAGAACCGAAATTGCCGTGACCGTCCACCAATGGCAGCCGCATCGCGAACGCTGCGCCAAACGTACCATCGCCTCGTAAATCGCGGAATCGCCATGCGGATGGAGCTTGCCCATCACTTCGCCAACCACACGCGCCGACTTCATATACGGCCGGTCCGGATTGAGGCTCATCTGACCCATCTGATAGATGATGCGTCGTTGCACCGGCTTGAGACCGTCCCTGGCATCAGGCAGCGCTCGGGCGTAAATCACCGAATACGCGTATTCGAGGAACGACTTGCTCATTTCCTCGTTCAACGGCGTTTCGACGATGTTCTCCTTGACCGTACGCGGGTCAAAGGCTGGTTTTGCCGGTTTGCGGTGCGACACCATGCGGTGGTTCTCCTCACGGAAAGGTTATGGTAATCAACTAGCAATATTACCAGCTGGTACTGCCGCGGTGCTTGAATGGGAACCATGAGTGTTGAAGTGCCCGAAATCGACCAGCTGCTAGCCATGACCAGTCCGGCACGATATGGCGACGAACTGCCGGATGAGGCAGCCGCGGCGGTGCTCTCCACCTATCCTCGGTACTTCCCGCCATTTCCAGCGCCATCGGGCATCCGATTCCAACGGCCATCCATGCCGATCCGAAACGACTCCAAGAGGCACTTGGCCTGCCGGACGCGCGTTCGGCAGTCGTGGTCCTGGTGGACGGTCTCGGATATTGGAACATCAATATGAGATTGGGGCATTCACCCTATCTACGGTCGCTGATGGCGGATGGCGTTAACCAGCGGCCAATCGCCACATGCATGCCCAGCACCACCGTGGCCGCCATGTCCACGTTCGGCACCGGCACATGCCCCGGATTAACCGGCATGACGGGGTATACGCAGCTCAATCCCGACAATGGCGAAATCTGCCAGCTCATCTCTTTCAAAAACGCGCCCGCACCGCTGAAACTGCAACAGCAGCCGACCATATTCGAACGATTGGCGGAACAGGACGTTCGCGTCACCAGTTCGGGACTGCCGAAATTCGCGTTCTCCGCGTTGACTCAGGCGGCGTTACGTGGCAGCGACTACATCTCCAATGACGATCCACGCCGACGTATCATGACCGCGGCGAAAGCGGCGAACACGCCCGGACTGACATACGTGTACCTGCGCGACGCGGACAAGATCGGACACAATTACGGCTGGGACTCCGACAAGTGGATCGGCACATATGAGCGTGTCGACGCCCAGTTGTCTTTGCTGCGTCGAAGTGTGCCGAAGAACACGCTGATCGTCATCGTGGCGGATCATGGCATGATAACCGCCGACCCGGAAGCCTGCATCGACATAGCGTCCGAACCCCAGCTGATGCGGGGCGTCGCGAATGTCGGTGGTGAACCACGCTGTGTCATGCTTTATGGCGAGGATGGCGAGAATCCGGAGGACATCGCCGCTCGTTGGCGTGACGTGCTGGGGGGAGCGCGCCCAGGTGCGCACCCGCCGGCAGGCAATCGAGGAAGGCGTCTACGGACCAGTCGATGAACGCGTCAAGTCGATGATCGGCGATGTGGTCGTCTCCGCTGCGGGCTCTACCACCATTGTCGATTCCCGCACACAGGCGGAGAAGGCGATGCATCTGCCCAGCGTGCACGGGTCGCTGACCTACATGGAATCTGATATTCCATGCCTGATTGACGTGGCTTGATCGAATGATCCGAACGTCTGAACGGATGTTGCCGTGGGATGTTAGGGAACGTTAATCAGTCACCGAACAGAATTTCATCCCAACTCGGCACTGCGGAGCGTCCTGCACGGCGCTTCGATTTGGTGGTGCTCTGACTATGAGGATCGGATGATGCCGTCTTGGACTTATCGGACTGCTTCTCGCCGGCGGATTGCGTGTTTTGCGAGTTTTGGGCAGGTTCCGTCGTTGAAGGGGCGGGGGACTGCGTCGTCGCGATTTCCGGACGGTTCGGCAGCGGAACGGTCGCCGATGACTGAGTCTCAACGGTGGTCTTGATATTCGTGGCTTGTGGTGCAACCGGTTCCGGAGCATTCCAAGCAGACACCGTCTGTTCGATACGTGCGGAACGTGCGGAATCGCCCGGCAAATTCAATGATGCGAGAAAATTCTGGTCGACCTGCTTCTCGGCGTGTCCTTCCGTCGTCGTGTCTTGCTCGCCGATGAGCTTGCGTGCCGTTGCGTTCAGACAGTTGACCGCGTTGTCATGCATGTTCCAAGACCATTCCGCACGGGCGGCATGACCTGCGGAATCGAACTCCGCGGTAATCTTCCACGGTTCCAAACCGCGTCTGGTGGCCTTCCACCGCACATCCTCCAACCGTACGTGGGCTGCGGCGAAAGTGCGTTCGATCAGTTCGGAAAGCGTGCGCACACGGCTTTCCTTCGGCGCGGGAACCGCCAGGAACTGTTCGATCGCATATTGCTTTTCGGTTTCCACCGCCGCCGAGAAACGCCGAACAAGCGCTTCGCTCAACGAATATCGCTCCGCCACGCGGGTCGGATTGGCTCCGGCTCGAATCAAGGATTGGATTTGGGAGATCGGCAGCGTGGAAGGCGCTTGCTGCTGACGCTCCTCTTGGGTTTCGGTGCGAATCTGTTTTGCCTCCAAAATGGCTCTTTCAAGCGCTTCATCGACCTTGACGGCGAATTTGCCGGCACCTGAAACAAAGACGAGCTCACCGGTTTCACTCACATGATCGAACCGTGCATCTTCGAGCGCATTCTCAGGCACAACACACCACTTTCCCTTAGATTTTTCTATTAATTCTATTGTGCCCCACGTGTCGGATTTTACGAGTATTTCAATTCGTGTATCCTAGCGGGGGAAAAGTCATGTATTCTATGGCGCATAAGCACCATAGATGACGAAAGGAATCTCGATGGCACAGGATTATGATTCCCCGCGCAACAAAGACGAGGACGAGGAGTCGCTCCAGGCTTTGAGCAAGGGTTCTCAGAACAATTCCAACGATATGGACGATGACGAGAACGCCATTGCCGAAGACTACGAGCTGCCGGGCGCCGATTTGAGCAATGAGGACGCTTCGGTGACCGTCATTCCGATGCAGGGCGACGAGTTCATCTGCTCCGAATGCTCCTGGTGAAGCATCGCAGCCAGCTTGCCTACACTACCGACGACGGACAGCCGGTATGCAAGGAGTGTGCGGCTGATGGCGTTCGACGAGGCATACAACGAGCCGGAAAACGTCGAGGTTCTGGTAAAGTCGCTGGATCCCGGGCAGCGGCTCAGCTGCATTACGCCCATGCCGGAGATGCCGGTGCCGATCTGCGCACCACCGAAGAAGTGACGTTGAAGCCGTTCCAGCGGGCGCTGGTGCCCACGGGAGTGGCAATCGCATTGCCTGCCGGCTATGTGGCGCTGGTGCATCCGCGTTCGGGACTCGCCGTCAAGCAGGGCGTCACGGTGCTTAACGCGCCGGGAACCATCGACGCTGGGTACCGTGGCGAAATCAAGGTGCCGTTGATCAACCTCGATCCGGAACGCGCCGTGACGTTCCATCCGGGCGACCGCATCGCACAGCTGGTCATCCAACGCTACGTCGAGGCAAAATTCATCGAGGCGCAGACCCTGCCCGGATCCGACCGCGCGGAACGTGGCTTCGGATCAACCGGCGTTGCGTCCTGACGGGACTGCAATACACAAAGACCGAGGATGTATCCGGCCGTGCAACACGCGGCCGGATACATCCGTCATATGGTGATGCGCGGGTACTATAGGGTACATTCCAAGCGAGGAGGAGCGAAATGAGCGACATGGATCATGAGGTTCGTTCGGCCAGAATGTTGGGCTGCGAGATCAGCACGAATCCGCTTGACCCGCTTGAACCAATCCTCAAGATGTGCGAATACCACCATCCGACGAGGACATGAGCATTCTCGCGAGAGCCTACCGGCGCGCCGTCAACCAGCATTCGTCGCAACGGCGTAAATCCGGCGAGCCGTACATCATCCATCCGCTTGCAGTGGCGCAGATCCTCGCCGATCTTGGCATGGGGCCGCTGGTTGTGGCAGCGGGCCTTCTGCACGACACGGTGGAGGACACCGACTACACGCTCGACGAATGCCGCGCCGAATTCGGCGACACGGTGACCGGCCTGGTGGACGGCGTCACGAAGCTTTCCAAAATGGAATACGGCGATTCCGCCCAGGCCGAGACCATCCGCAAAATGGTGGTGGCGATGAGCCGCGACGTGCGCGTGCTGGTGGTCAAGCTCGCCGACCGTGTGCACAACGCCCGTACATGGCGTTACGTCAAGCAGTCGAACGCGCAGAAAAAGGCACGTGAAACGCTGGATGTGTATGCGCCGCTCGCCAACCGTCTTGGCATGAACGCCATCAAAACCGAGTTGGAAGAACTCAGCTTCAAGGTTCTGTATCCGAAGATCTACAACGAGATTGTGGTATTGGTGGCCCGTCGCGCCGGACAACGCGACGTGTACCTGAAGCAGATTCTCGCCGAAATCAATGAGGATCTCGACGAACAACACATCAAAGCCTATGTGACGGGCCGTCCGAAGGACTACTTCTCCATTTACCAGAAGATGATCGTGCGCGGGCACGATTTCGCCAACATTTATGATTTGGTGGGCGTGCGTATCATCGTCGACACGATTCAGGACTGCTATGCGGCGTTGGGTGCCGTGCATGCGCGGTGGAACCTGTTCCCGGCCGTTTCAAAGACTATATCGCCATGCCGAAGCTCAACATGTACCAGAGCCTGCACACCACGGTGGTCGGCCCCGGCGGCAAGCCGGTGGAGATTCAGATCCGCACGTGGGACATGCACCGCCGCGCGGAATTCGGCATCGCTGCGCATTGGAAGTACAAGGAGAACGGCCAAGCCGGACGCGCGTTGAGCTCGCCTGACAAGTCCGACCGCAAGCGTGGCGAAAACCAGGAGCTGAGCGAAGGCCGACAACCTCAAATGGATTCAGCAACTTGCCGACTGGACGAGCGAAACGCCGGATTCCGACGAATTCCTTGGCTCCCTCAAAGAGGATTTGGGCGCGGCAGAGGTCTACGTGTTCACGCCGAAAGGCAAGATCGTCTCGCTTCCCGCCGAAGCCACTCCGATTGATTTCGCTTATGCGGTGCACACCGAAGTCGGTCACCGTACCATGGGTGCGCGCGTGAACGGACGATTGGTGCCGCTTGATACCAAGCTCGAGAATGGCGATACCGTTGAAATATTGACATCCAAGTCCGAATCCGCAGGTCCGTCGCGTGATTGGCTGAGCTTCGCCAAGAGCCCGAAGGCACGCAACAAGATTCGTCAATGGTTCAGCAAGGAACGCCGTACCGAAGCCGTCGAGGAAGGCCGTGACGAGCTGACGCGCGCCATGCGCAAGCGCAACCTGCCAATCACCACGCTGCTGACTCCGGAAGCATTGGTGGGTGTCGCCGACGAGTTGAACCTTGCCAACGCGGAAGCCGTGTTCGTGGCGATTGGTGATGGCCAGATCTCCACGCAGAACGTCATCTCGCATCTGGTCCGTGACGCGGGCAGCGACGAGGTGGATGAGGAAGTCGAGCAGGAGGCGTTGCCGCTCAAGCAGGTGGAGCGTACCAAGAAGACCACCAGCTCGTTGGGTATCTCCGTCAAGGGCGTGGGGGACATCTGGGTCAAGCTGGCCCGATGCTGCATGCCGGTTCCGGGAGACAAGATCATCGGCTTCATCACCCGCAACCAAGGCGTGTCCGTGCATCGCGTGGACTGCCAGAACATGCTCGAACTGGAGAAGCGCCAGCCCGAACGGGTCGTGGATGTGCAGTGGACCAGCACCAAGGGCGTGTTCATGGTCAAGATCCAGGTCGAGGCGCTTGACCGTCCGCATCTGCTGAGCGATGTGACACGCGTGCTGTCCGATCACGGCGTGAACATCATCTCCGGCTCGATTTCCACCGGCACCGACCGTGTGGCCACCAGCCAATTCAGCTTCGAAATGGCCGATCCGCAGCATCTGAACACCCTGCTCGCCGCCGTGCGTAAAATCGAAGGCGTGTTCGACGTGTACCGCATCACCGGCGCGAAGGATTCCGCGGAGCCGCGACTGCGCAAAATGTGATGTTGACGAATCACATAAGCCGGTGATTGCAAGCAAACGCCTCTATAAATAAAATGAAGAAAGCCCCTCAATCGAGGGGCTTTCCTATATTGTACGGCTGTGCGGGAAACGCTTACTTGAGCACTTCCACGGACACGATGCCGACCGGCTCGGTCGGACGGTCCATGCGATCGGTGTTCACGGCTTCGAGCTTGTCGACCACTGCCTTGGAATCGTCATCCGCAACCTCGCCGAAGATGGTGTGGTGGCCGTCGAGCCACGGGGTCGGCACGGTGGTGATGAAGAACTGGGAACCGTTGGTGCCGTGGATCTTGCCGTCCATGCCACGACGCAGGCCGGCGTTCGCCATGGCCAGCAGGTACGGGTGGTCGAACTTCAGATCAGGAACGATTTCATCGTCGAAGTCGTAGCCCGGGCCGCCGGTGCCGTTGCCCAGCGGGCAGCCACCCTGAATCATGAAATCCTTGATGATGCGGTGGAAGGTTAGACCGTTGTAGAACGCTCATGGGAAGGCTGGCCGGTCATCGGATCGATCCATTCCTTCTCGCCGGTGGCAAGGCCGAGGAAATTGGCCACGGTTTCCGGGGTTTCGTCGTCGAACAGGTTGATTTTGATGTCACCTTCGGAGGTGCGCATGATAACTGTAGTCATGGCTCCAAGTGTCTCATGGGCTTGAGACCGGCCGGAAACCCCAATCCCGTCATGCTTTGAGGGGGTGGACGGGGAATCCGTACCGGACAGGACTACGGGCGGTATGAAACCGGCCAAGGCACCTTTAGCTGCACCCGAGATTCCACCCTCGATCGGCGCATCGGGTTGAAGGGACTGACAAGAACCTGGGGGAACCGGCACCTACCAAAGCACCTTGGTGCGCATGGTCTGGGGCGTCGGTCATCTTCTTCATCAGTGTGTCGTCCATGAGATCCTCAGGAGTGGTCCCAAGGAATCGTGCGGCCTTCACCACATCGGCCAAGGACCATGAGATATAGCCATTAATCTTCCTCGACATTGCGGCTTTCTTGATCCCCAGCGCTTCGGCAAGAGCGAGTTGGGACGCCCGTCGCGCGGTCAAAAGCATCTTGACATTCCAAGCAACGACTTTTTCCATGTGCATAGCCTCCTCTTCCGCGCCAATGAAGGAGCTGCTTTCCGGTTCGTCCATTATGTTCTCCTCAAACTTTGTGTCATCTGAATAAACCAAATCTAACACGTCGATTTGCGTTAGTCAAAGTAAACGATATAGTATATTCTAGATAAACAAAAACGACTGAAAGTAAATAGAAAGTGGTCGAGACGGTATGGCTGACGCGATGAAGAAATGGCTGAGACGGGAGTGCATCTCATATCGCCGCCTGGCGAAAGAGATGAATCAGTCTCCTGGAGGCATTTCCAACAAAGTCAACGGCCACACCCCCTGGAGCCTCAACGATTTGCTTTGGCTGAAGGAACATTACGGCCTGTCCTATGAATTTGTTATCGACGGTGCACCACAGTGCCAGAAAGAGGAGGTTGCGTGATGGCTGGTGGAATCTACGAGCAGTCTGAATGGCCGGATAGCCGGAGCGATTACGTCCAGGTGTGCGACGGATGCCACACCGCGATCTGGTCGACCCGCTGGAACGAGGAGACATCGGACGGTTTCGACGCTTTCCTCGCCAGGAACGGCTGGCGTCACTACTTTCTCCGCGATGACCTCCGGGTGCTGGATCTCTGCCCCGACTGCGCGGCACGCGCGCTGCGTCTCGGCGAGATTCGGACGCTTGCCGATTGCTGGATCCGCCCGGTGCGCTCCTACACGCACGCCGACCAGGAGGTCTCCGCCCAACTGTCCGCCCGCGAACGGATGGCGGCG
>ENA-OQIO01001796-OQIO01001796.1-human-gut-metagenome-genome-assembly--contig:-NODE-1796-length-10082-cov-2.490708_pt1 | contig 10082 bp, 11 predicted proteins | sample MGYA00242573_ERZ504737 | MGnify/ENA primary metagenome ERZ504737 (study PRJEB26092, sample SAMD00036203) | human gut metagenome | host: Homo sapiens | study: EMG produced TPA metagenomics assembly of... | reverse complement strand
ATCGATGATGCTCAGACGTACGTAGCTGTACATCGATCGATGCTCAGACGAGTAGCTGTACATCATGAGGCTTGCTCATAGGTGGGTGAAAGACCTTAGAACCTGCCCGATATGAGCATAAAAGTGATGATAATCCCACGATATGCGAATATTGGGTAGGATTGTGGGAGTGCGTAGCACGGAGCAATCCGTAGGCATCAAAGTCGGGGGCTTTTGCCCCCGACATCATTTATATAGAGTTATATTCAGACTGAAAATTAAAAATAGCACCTTCAGAAAGATCTGCTTCTTTCCGTTGGTGCTTTATTTATTACAGTCTTAAGTATTCACTTGGTAAAATTGCCTTCATATCTGATGTAGAATAATCCGACACATTTCTTGTAACAATATATTCCGCCCCATAACTCTTTGCACATTCCATTTGTAAGCAATCCTCAAAATCAGAAAATTCTTCATTCGCAAGACGATGAGAACTATGTTTTTCGCTGTCATGGAAAAGATTTCCGAGAGTGCTTTGAGCAATTTGAGAAAGCTACCATTTTTGACGGAATGACCATCTATGATGCGGAATCCGAAATAGAAGTTCTTTTTGGCTAAGGGAATGGCCACATCTCATGCAGTTTAAATAACCGTCTGCTGATCCAGCCACTTGCCGAACAACTCACGCTTGATCATAATTCTTTTAAAAAATGGCGAAGTGCTTATCGTAACACTTCGCCGAAAGCCTAACCGATTTGAGCTAAATGCTTGGTTAGGTCTGCTTTATTATTTTATGCAATTCCACTGCATTTATACACTTAAATGTTCTTTCCAATCCGCCGGAAGATTCATTGCTGCGAAACTGACCACATCACTATTATTTTGAATCAACTTATCGAAAGCATTTACAAATACTGTCCACTCTTCATCGGATGAACGCAGGTACTTCATCGCCAGTAAGATTTGATACAAGCCATTATGTGCTGGTGGCGGCGTAATTTTATCTGCATCCAGAATTTCCGGTGTCGTATGAATTGTACGATTATAAATTCTGGAATTATGAGCACACATATTACGCAATACTGAAACACCCTGTATCCATGAAGCAAGCATTTTCTGTGATGGTTTTACCAAATTTCCTTTTTTCGATCTATACTGATAATTTGACGCCAAGATAGAATATGAACTTCCGGTACCTGTTTTCAAATTCTTAATTATCTTCGATAATGTACCGAACGAAAGAACTTCAACGGCCGCCCATACAGGTACTTCTCCATCATGATTGTCAAAATTATGTTTGATGAACACATCATTAGAACGAGCAATTTCTGATGCTACAGTAGCCATATTCTGCCAATACCGTTTTTTCTCTTTAAAAATCGATGAATCTTGCAAAACAAGTGGTTCTCCGTGTATAAGCAATGCTTCCACCAATCGCACTCTCAAAGCAACCTCAATCTTAGAAATCATTGGAAAAACCAAAGCAGATAATTCCTGATCAAATTGATACAATTTTATAATATCTTCAAACTTTGTTCCCGAAACATACTTCTTTGCAGCATTATCATATAATTGAAACGAATAACCTCTCAAACGATAAAATCCAATTGACTTCAATGCCTTCTCTACATCTTCTTGAGATGTAATCTTCATTCCTGCATCCACATAAGATTGCACCTGCTGTTCTATTGTTAATATTTGTTTTGGATATTGATACATAAAACACCCCATAAATAAGAAAGTCCCACCGGGTTGCGCATGAAAAATCAGAGGCGTGGTGGGTTCTGTTAATGTTATTATACAGCTTTCAATGCCACTGTCAAGATTGTTTTTGTAAAAAGTTGCCTCGCCTCGACTAATCCCTGGTCTCCATCAGAATCACTTTTCCACATACAAAAGAAATCTTCACTTCATCTTCTGCAAATTCATTACTCACACACAGACTGTCCTGCAGAAAGCAGATGATTCTGCAACGGGTATTTTGCTCCGCTGATACTGAAATCTTCTACAGGAAGTTCCAGTGGAAATACGGAAAAATATTTTCCAAAAGCTTCCGCTCTCGTCAGCGTGATCCCATGCTCTAAAATCCGGATCCGTTATGACTGTCCAGGATCATTGCCTCTGAACCTGCTGCCAGTGCAATATTCAGGCACTGGATATTCGCCCAGAGATGATCGATCCGGTTTCCTGTTCCTCCAAGGATATAAATTTCCTTTCTTCTAAGTCCCAGGCATAACCGGAGTGCGATTTCTGTATCAGAAGCATCTTTTACAGGATTAAAACTCCCCGATTGGTACATTTTCCTCTGTCCGGTAATATTCCACGATCTCTCTTGGGACGCTGTCGAAATCTCCGACAATATAATCCGGTTTGATCTCATTTTCGTATAAAAACTGAAGTCCTTTATCTACCCCGATAATAAACTCTGTCTCCTCTGACTGAAGGATCGGAAGTACAAATTCTTTTTCCAGGATTCCTCCGCTCACGATCACAGTTCTCTTACTCATGACTCTTTAATATCTCCATAAATTCTTCTGTATTTTTTCTGATGTCTCCCTTAAATATGCCTGAACCGGAAACCATAATATTTGCTCCTGCATCCAATACTTCCGCAACATTTGCATGGTAGATACCGCCATCCACTTCAATATCTGTCTTCAATCCCTTTTCATCCAGCATTTTTCTCAGTTCCCTGATACGATCCAGTGATTCCGGAATAAACGCCTGGCCTCCAAAGCCCGGCTCTACTGACATGACCAGGAACATATCAGCCTGATCCAGATACGGAACAAATGCCTCCACCGGAGTTTTTGGCTTAATCGAAATCCCCGCCTTCACACCTGCTGCATGGATCTTGTCGATCGTCGCCTGCAGATCTTCACATGCCTCTAAATGAACCGTGATGATATCCGCTCCTGCTTTTGCAAATTCTTCCACATAGCGGATCGGTTCTGTGATCATCAGATGTGCATCCAGTATCTGCGAAGTATATCCTTTGATACAGGAAAGTACCGGCATTCCAAAAGAAATACTTGGTACAAAAATCCCATCCATTACATCAAAATGAATATATTCTGCTCCTGCTGCCTCTGTCACTTTAAGCTGCTCTCCGAGGACTTTAAAATCCGCAGAAAGGATCGATGGTGCTAACACATTCTTCATTTCTAATACCTCTTCTTTTCTTTTAATTCACGATACATCTCTGTATAATCTTCATAGCGTATCTTATGGATTGCTCCGCTCTCTACTGCTTCTTTCACTGCACATCCCGGTTCATGAATGTGGTCGCAGCCGTTAAACCTGCATTTTCCTTCATACGGAGAAAATTCCGGAAAATAATATTTCAGTTCTTCTTTTTCAAAATCATTCACATAAAGGGAACTGAATCCCGGTGTATCCATAATATAGGAATCCGGACTGATCATGATCAGTTCGGAATGCCTCGTGGTATGCTTTCCTCTTGCAATTTTTCTGCTGATACTTCCGGTTTCCATCTGTACGCCTGACTGGAGCAGATTGATCAGAGAGGACTTTCCTACTCCTGACGGACCTGCGATGGAAGTCGTCTTTCCTTTCAGCATCTGCTTTAATTTTTCTATATTTTCTTCTTTCTTTGCACTGGTAAACAGCACCGGATAGCCACAGGACGCATAAACTTCCTCCAATTCTGCAATCTCAGGATGTTCTGCAAGATCGGTCTTATTAAAACACAAAATGACCGGAATCTCTTTCCGCTCCATCATAACCAGAAATCGATCCAGCAGATTGTAGTGCGGCTTTGGTTCCGTTACCGCAAATACGACCAGTGCCTGATCTATATTGGCCACTGCCGGACGGATCAGTTCATTTTTCCTCGGCAGGATTTTCGTTACATTTCCGATTTTTTCTTCTTCATCCAGGACTTCCAGCTCCACTTCATCTCCAACCAGTGGTTTAATGCCATTCTTCCTGAATGACCCCTTTGCTTTACATTCATAAAGACCGGATTCTACTACATTCACGTAGTAGAATCGGCAATTCCTTTTATAATCTTTCCCTGCATATATTACTGCTCTCTGCTTTACTCGGTACCGTCTTCACCGGATGGATCCGATGGCTGTGGTCCTTTACTTACCATATACTGAATGGAAGTTCCCTCTTCCACCTGGTTCCTGCACTGACAGACTGGTAAAATACCTGTCCTTTCGGATAATTATCACTGTAGTCTTCTCCAAGATATTCGGCTGTAAGACTGCCTGCTGGAGCAACTTCTCTGCCGTCGTCTTATTAGAAGAAAGGATATTCGGTACTGTAGTCACTTTCAGCTTTGGTCCTTTACTTACCACATAGCTGACCGTTGCTCCTTTTGATACCTGCTTTCCGGATGCCGTTCCCTGTGAAATGACTATTCCCGCTGCTACAGAATCACTATATTCTTCACTGGCACTTCCCTGAAGTCCTGCCGCTGCAAGTGCTGACTCAGCTTCTGACTGGCTCTTTCCTTCAATGGACGGAACAGTTGCCGGCTGTGAACCAAGACTGACAACGATCGTAACTTCTGATCCTTCATCCACTTCTGTACCCTCACCCGGTTCTACTGAAATAACTTTTCCTTCTTCCACTGAATCACTGTACTGCGGATCTCCTTTTACAACAACAAGATTCGCTGCTTTGATGGCGGCCTCTGCATCCGATTCATCTTGTCCGATGACAGACGGAACTTTGGTACTCTTTGCCTCCTCACCGGTACTGAGAACAACTTCCACGGTACTATGCCGCTTCACCTTCTCCCCTTTCCCCGGTGACTGACTCATGATCTGATTCTTTTTATATTCATTCGATGGCTTTTTATCTACTACATCGATTCCAAGATCATACTTTTTCAGCTCTTTTGTAGCTTCTTCTACTGTCATGCCACGGACATCAGGCACTTTGACCTTCTCCGACTGAGTGACGGTCGCATTCCCCGAACCTTTAAAGATTCCGACTGCATTTCCGACAAGGAACAGGATCAGCAGTGCGATCACTACACCTGCCACAATCATCAGAATCCGCATGATCTTCTTTGTATCAGGATTTACATCCTTCTTTTTTCCTCTTCCTGAAGAACGGCGGTCACGTTCATCCTCGTCATCTTCATCGTCATAGTCATCATCATACTCGTCGTCTTCATCGTCGTAGTCATCATCATACTCGTCGTCTTCATCATCATAGTCTTCATCATACTCGTCGTCCTCGTCATAACCACGCTCCCGCTGAAGACGTTCTACTTCTTCCGGTGACATAACAACAGTCCGGTCACTTCTCCGTCTGCCCCCAAGGACAACAAAATCGCCTTCCGGGTCAACCAGCGAGTGCTTCAGATCCTGTAACAGCTCATCGCAGCTCTGATATCGCATCGCCGGATTTTTCTGCGTACATTTCATAATGATACATTCCAGACTGTACGGGATATCCGGTACTTCTTCCGCCGGAGACTTGATTTCCTCCTGCAGGTGCTTCAACGCCACTGTCACAGTAGAATCCCCATCAAACGGAACATGACCGGTGATCATCTCATACATGGTAATGCCGGCAGAATAAAGATCACTCTTCTCATCGACAATTCCGCCTCTTGCCTGCTCCGGTGATGTATAGTGAACGGATCCCATTACACTGGTGCTGATCGTTTGCGTAGACGTAGTCGCCCGTGCAATACCGAAATCTGTTACCTTTACTTTTCCTTCTTTCGAAATAATAATATTCTGAGGCTTGATATCCCTGTGAATAATATGACAGTTATGTGCCGCCTGAATCCCCGTCACCATCTGAATTGCAATGCTGATGGTCTCCTTGGCTGAAAGCTTTCCTTTTTTCTCGATATAATCTTTCAGCGTAATTCCTTCAACCAGTTCCATGACCATATAATATAAGCCACGATCCTGTCCTACATCATAAACGTTCACCACATTCGGATGCATCAGTCCTGCAGCCGCCTGTGCTTCGCTCAAAAACTTCTTAATAAATGTCTCGTCCGAACGGTAATCGCTCTTGAGAACCTTAATCGCAACAAAACGGTTCAGCTTATGGTCTTTTCCTTTATATACATCTGCCATACCTCCGGAACCGATACGGCCGAGTATCTCGTACCGCTTTCCTAAGAAAACTCCTTCTTTAATCATATACTCACCTCATCTGCAAATGGTTCGATCAGAACGATTCCAATATTATCTGTACCGCCGTTCTCTTTGGCAGCATTCACAAGGTTCTGCCCTGCTTCTACAATGTCTCTTGCTCCCTGTACAATATGGAAAAGTTCTTCATCTTCCACCATATTGCTCAGACCGTCTGTACACATCAGTATAATATCTCCCCTTTTCAGACGATGCTCGTAAAAATCTACATCGACATCTGCTTTTGCCCCGATCGCCCTGGTAATAATATTCTTATCCGGGTGATGCTTTGCTTCTTCCGGTTTGATACCGCCCAGACGTACCATCTCTTCTACCAGTGAATGGTCTTTCGTCAACTGCTGTATTCCGTGATTGATCAGATAGAGACGACTGTCTCCCACATTCGCAAAATACATCATCTGATTCATGATCGTAGCTGCTACGACCGTTGTTCCCATCCCCTTGAGATGTTCGTCCTTCGATGCCTCCCGGATGATCTCCCGGTTTGCCGTCTTAATAGCATTTACAAGGACTCTCTCGATATCTTCGCCCTGGCTTTTCTCCAGCTCACGCTGCAATACTTCCACGGTATACTTGGAAGCATAGTCGCCTGCCTGATGTCCGCCCATTCCGTCTGCCACCACAAACAGATTCCGAAGGATACCAAGTGGTCTTCCTCCTTCAAAAACGTAATCCTGATTCACCTGTCGTACCATTCCGACATCCGTTATTGAAAATGTCCTCATACTTCTTCTCCTTCTGCACATCCGCCTTTACATAGCTGCGTCTGAGCTGACCGCAGGCCCCATCAATATCAGAGCCCATTTCCCTTCTTATAGTAACATTTATTCCGCTTTTTTCAAGTTTATTTTTGAAATTCAGGGCATTTTTGCGGCTTGGGCGTACAAAATCACGCTCTCTTACCGGATTCACCGGGATCAGATTCAAATGACAGTTTCTCGGCTTTAAAAGTGCCGTCAGTTCCCTTGCATCTTCCTCTGTATCATTGACTCCATGTACCAGACTGTATTCAAAGGTCACTCTGCGTCCTGTCTCACGGAAATAGGTATCGCAGGCATCCAGCACTTCCGGGAGATGATATTTATTTGCTACCGGCATCAGCCTTTTTCTCTTTTCCTGCGTAGAACCATGCAGGGATAATGCAAGCGTGATCTGTAAATGTTCTTTTGCCAGTTCCAGGATTTTCGGAACGATCCCGCAGGTAGATACTGTCACATTTCTCTGACTGATATTCAAACCGTGTTCATCCGTAAGCAGATGTACAAAATTCAGGAAATTTTCGTAATTATCCAGTGGCTCTCCCGTTCCCATGACTACCACATTGGATACTCTTTCCTGCGTGATCTTCTGAATCTGATAGATCTGCCCCAGCATCTCCGAAGAAGACAGGTTTCTCTGCAGACCTCCGATCGTAGAAGCACAGAATGCACATCCCATCCGGCAGCCTGCCTGTGAAGAAATGCAGACGGAATTACCATGCTTATAACGCATCAGGACACTTTCGACTACATTTCCGTCATATAACTGGAATAAGAATTTATTCGTCCCGTCAATCTGCGAGATCTGACGCTCCAGCATTTTCACCGGAAGGATCACATACTCCTCTTTCAGCTTTTCCCGTAACGCTTTTGACAGATTCGTCATCTCATCAAAATCATCTGCCAGCTTTACATGAAGCCATTCATAAACCTGCTTTGCACGGAATGGTTTTTCCCCCAGTGCCTCCATCTCTTCTTTTAATCTGTCGTATCCATAAGCCCGGATATCCTTCTTCATATCAGTTCTCCCCGTTCTTTTTTAACCTTGCTATAAAAAATCCATCACTGCAATGTATACCCGGAAGTAACTGGATGCATCCTTCCTCTTCTACCGACTCTGCCAGTTGCGGGCAAAGCTTCTCTCTGATACTGTTCAGAGAAAACTGCGGGTACTTTTTCAAAAACCAGTGTACATTCTCCTCATTTTCCATGGGGTCGATGGTACAGGTACTATATAATAATGTACCTCCTTTTTTTACCATTGCCTGTGCATTTTCAAGAATCTTTCTCTGCAGTCCAGCCAGTTCTTTCAGGTCTTCCTCTTTCACCCGGTATTTCAGATCCGGTTTCTTTCCAAAGACTCCCAGCCCGGAACAGGGCAGATCTGCAAGGACAATATCTGCTTTTTCTTTCCATGCTTCATCCGGTACGGTTGCATCCCTGCAGACCGCATGAATATTTTCAAGTTCCATCCTGGCAATATTTTCTTCAATGAGTCCTACTTTATATTCCGTCAGATCCCTGGTTCTACTTCGCCTTTTTTCGCTTCATTTCGGTCAGTTATCCACAGTTTCTCCGCAATATGTAAGGATTTTCCACCCGGAGCAGCACAGATATCCACAATTTTATTCCCTGCTTCCGGGGCTGCCAGCTCTGCCACCAGCATAGAACTTACATCCTGCACAGTAAACCAGCCTTTCCAGAAGCAGTCCAGGCTTTCAAGATAATCATATCCGCTGATGAAAAAGGCGTACGGCAGATAAGGATGCTCCTGCACAGTTACCCCTTCCTGTTCCAGTTCCTTTTTCAGTTGCTCCGGAGTTACTTTATTCTGACAGCACCGGATCGTGACCGGCCTTTCTTTCAGGAAATCGGCTGCATGGTACGGGTGACTTCCTCCCCATAACTTTTTTCCCACAGCCTGAGAATCCATGTCGGAATAGAATATTGGATTGAAAGTGCCTCAATTCCTCCTGCGGATAGTCCAATGTATCCAGTCCTCTTGCCACACTCCGCAGCACTCCGTTCACATACCCCTTTAATCCTGAAAAGCCTTTTCTTACTGCCAGTTTGACTGCCTCGCTGCACACCGCATGATCCGGTACGCTGTCCATATATTTTAACTGGTAAACTCCGCTTCTTAAGATATTGCGGATCACCGGTTTCATCTTCTTCACTTTTACTTTCGAGAACTGATCCAGAATATAATCGATCTCAATCAGATGCTCCAGCGTTCCCTCGGTCACCCTGGTAATAAACGCACGCTCTTTCTTCTCAAGGTATTGATATTTCGACAGTACCTCTCCGAGAATTTTATGGCTGTATGCTCCATTTTCTGTTATTTCCATCAATACTGCGAGAACGATTTCCCGCTCATTGACCTGTCTGCCCATCTTTTTCCTCCAGCATTTCTGTTCTGCACTTTAATCGTCTCTGCGTCCTCTTGTAAGGATCAGAAGACGTAATAACTGTAAAATCTGTGCCGCTGCACTTGCCACATACGTCAGTGCCGCTGCTCCCAGTACTTTCTTCACACCGCTGATCTCTTCAGGATGCAACATTCCTGCCGTCTCCAGAACATTTACTGCCCGGTGTGACGCATTGAACTCTACCGGTAAAGTCACAATCTGAAAAAGGACTGCCAGTGAGAACAACAGGATTCCCAGATTGATCAGCATTGCGGACATCTGCCCGTTGAACATCAGTCCAATAATGATCAATGGCCACGAGATCATAGAACCAAAATTTGCCGCCGGCACTAAAGCAGAACGGACAGAAAGCGGTGCATACCCTACCTGATGCTGCACTGCATGACCACATTCATGTGCTGCGACACCGATTGCTGCAACGGAAGTCGAATGATAAACCGGATCTGATAATGCCAGTGTCTTGTTCGTTGGATTATAATGATCTGTCAGATTTCCTGAAATATGGATGATCTGTACATCATAAATGCCGTTCCGATGCAAAATCTTTTCTGCCGCATCCCTTCCCGTCATGCCTGAATAACTGCGTACATTAGAATATCTTGCAAACGTGCTTTTTACTTTTGCCGATGCCAAAAGGCTTAATACCACACCGATCAGTACTAATATATAAGTCCAGTCATAATAATAGTAGAACATCTTCTCTGCCTCCTGAATTTAAATTCTGTCCATTTTCCTGCTCTTATGCTTCTGTTGTAAATACAGTT
>ENA-OQIO01001795-OQIO01001795.1-human-gut-metagenome-genome-assembly--contig:-NODE-1795-length-10087-cov-2.291265_pt1 | contig 10087 bp, 13 predicted proteins | sample MGYA00242573_ERZ504737 | MGnify/ENA primary metagenome ERZ504737 (study PRJEB26092, sample SAMD00036203) | human gut metagenome | host: Homo sapiens | study: EMG produced TPA metagenomics assembly of... | reverse complement strand
CATATCCAGGGCTGAACCTTGGCCGAAGATACAATCCACTTTTTTCCAGCTCTGTGCTGATCTTTTTCTGCTGTTCATCACAATACTCTTCCAGCTCTGCAGCAGCACATGCCTGGAGTACAACCGCCCTTGCCATATCGGTAAGAGATACCCGGCGGATCAGCTGTCCGCCCCGGCTCCCAGTGTCGCCCCAAACAGAACAACCTGTCCGCATCCTTTGAGGTTTCTCAACAGACTTTTACTCTGTATTTCCATTGTCCCGACCCGCAATAAGCCATCCACACTATGATCCAAATCAAAAATGCGGTAGACGAATCTCGGACTTGCTTCCCTGTTCAGATCGTCAAAAGACGCTTCGATCAGTTCATAAGTCCTTTCGTCTGCCGCATTTCGTCCGAACCCCAGATAGCGAATTGCCTCACGTCTCTTTTTGTCCATCTCACTCATCTGGTATTTCACTTTCTTAACACTTAATGATTTCAGAAATATTGCTCATGATCTTGGTTGCGACTTCCGGTTTGTTCATAGAATAAATATGGATATTTTTTACTCCATTTGCCAGAAGATCAATGATCTGATCCGTTGCATAAGCAATTCCCGCCTGCATCATTGCTTCCGGTGAACTTCCGAAACGGTCAAGCAATGCAAGAAATCTTCTTGGAAATACAGTTCCTGAAAGCTCCTGGCTTCTCTTCATCTGAGCCGCACTTGTGATCGGCATAATCCCCGGGAGAACCGGGACTGTGATCCCGGCTTCCCTGATCCTGTAAAGGAAATTATAATGGATATCATTGTCGAAGAACATCTGCGTTGTAAGGAAATCAACACCGCAGTCCACTTTCTGTTTTAAAAAGCGGATATCATCTTCCTTATGCTCATTCTCCACATGACCTTCCGGATAGCACGCTGCACCGATACAGAAATCTCCCTGTTTTCGGATCTCCTCCACCAGCTCATATGCATAATGGAAACGGTCTCCATCCGGGAACTTCATTCCCTCCGGGATGTCTCCACGCAGAGCAAGAATATTCTCTATGCCAAGCTCCTTTAAATTCCGGATCACCTCACGCACTTCTTCTTTTGTGGAAGAAGCACAGGTCAGATGTGCAAGACTGAGTACGTGCAGATCGTCCTTGATATGGGATGCGATCTTCGCTGTATTCTTACTTGTACCTCCACCTGCTCCGTACGTCACACTGATGTAAGATGGATCCAGCTTTGCGATCTCATCCGTCGCACGCTGCACATTTGCAAACCCCGCATCCGTCTTCGGTGGGAACACCTCAAAAGATATATTTATTCTGTCTTCATTCAATCTGTCAATGATCTTCATCTGGTTGTAAACTCCTTTTATTCTCCTATCAGGCTCTTGTAAAGCTCTTCATACTGTCGTGCAGAATTCTGCCATGAGAAGTCCTGGCTCATTGCACGTTCTACAATCTTATTCCAGTCTCTCTTTTTATCATAGTAAATCCGCTCTGCATAACGGACTGTATTCAACATCTCATGTGCATTATAATTCGTGAAACTGAAACCTGTTCCTGTCTTTTCAAACTCATTATAAGGCTCAACAGTATCTTTCAGTCCTCCTGTCTCTCTGACGATCGGCAGTGTACCATAACGCAGACTCATCAGCTGGCTCAGTCCACATGGTTCAAATAAAGACGGCATCAGAAATGCATCACATCCTGCATAGAACCGGTGGGAAAGATCATCCGAATAGAAAATATTCGCAGAAACCTTTCCTGAATACTTCCATGCAAAGTGGCGGAACATATTCTCATACTTTGGGTCTCCCGTACCAAGCACTGCGATCTGTACCGCATCCTGCACATCTCATCCATCATATAATCGATCAGTCAAATCCCTTCTGGTCTGTCAGACGGGATACAATTCCGATCAGCATCACATGGCTGTCCTGATCCAGTCCCAGTTCTTCCTGTAATGCCATCTTATTTGCCGGCTTGTTCCGCCTGAAATTGCTAATATTAAAGTTCTTTGCAAGACGGTAGTCTGTATCCGGATTCCAGTCATTATAATCCAGTCCGTTGACAATTCCCCACAGGTCATTGGCTCTGGCATTCATCAGGCCTTCCAGTCCCTCACCATAGAAAGAGGTCTTGATCTCTTCTGCATAGCTGCGGCTTACCGTTGTCACTTTATCTGCGTAAACGATACCGCCTTTCAGAAGGTTTGCATCCTTATATGCCTCCATTTTATCCGGTGCAAAATAATAATCCGGCAGCCCTGTAATTTTCTGTACTGCTTTTGTATCCCATACCCCCTGGAACTTCAGATTATGTATCGTCATGACCGTCTTGATGCCTCTGTAGTACTCTCCAAGGTATCTGAAATTGTCCAGATAAACCGGAATCAGACCGGTCTGCCAGTCATGACAGTGGATCAGCTCCGGCCGAACCCGATCACCGGAAGGATACTCAGCACTGCCTTTGAGAAGAATGCAAACTTCTCGATATTCCACTTCGGATCGCCATCATACGGTGCAAATCCTGAAAAATAATACTCATTATCAATAAAGTAAAATGTCACACCGTCGTGTACCAGTCTGAAAATCCCCACATACTGGCTCTGTCCGGCAATATCCATGTAAAAGTTTGTAATATACTCCAGCTTTTCTTTCCATTCCTGCTTCATGCACATATATTTCGGAATGACAACCCGTACATCATACTTCTCCTTATCAAAATCCTTCGGGAGCGATCCCACAACATCTGCAAGGCCTCCGGTCTTAATAAAAGGAACACATTCTGAAGAAGCAAATAAAATATTTTTCATATTACTATCCTCCGTTTTTCGCTTACGCCGCATTTTCCGACGATGAATTACAAATATTATACCGCATTTTTTCTGTAATGCAAAGTATTTTCCAGTATTTATCCCCTATTTCCATGCTTATATTCCAGTTGGATCGTATCCGCGATCAATGCGATAAATTCCGAATTTGTAGGTTTTCCTTTTCCTGTACTGACTGTATAACCGAACAGTTCATCCAGTGTATCTAATTTTCCACGGCTCCATGCCACCTCGATAGCATGCCGGATTGCCCGTTCGACCCGGCTTGATGTCGTCTGATATTTTTTAGCAACGGTAGGATAGAGAATCTTCGTGATCGCATTCAGGACATCCATGTCTTCCACTGCCATCATGATCGCATCCCGCAGATAATGATATCCTTTGATATGTGCCGGAATCCCGATCTCATGCAGCATATTGGTCACTCTGTTCTCCAGATTTTCTCCTCCCGGAGTCTGCCCGGTCACCAGTTCTTCCGGTCTGCGTTCTGTTCCGTGAGTCATTTTTCTTACGAATTTGATCCGTTCCAACAACATTCTGTTATTAAACGGTTTCATAATATAGTAATTTGCACCTTTATTAAAAGCATCTTCTGTAATCTTTTCCTGTCCCACCGCTGTAATAACAATAAAATATGGACGTTTACTGACACTTTTATCCTGATTGATCTGATCCATGACAGTCAGTCCGTCCATTTTCGGCATAATCAGGTCGAGAAGAACCACATCAGGATTTTTTTCTTTAATGATCCGACACATCTCCTCACCATTTTTCGCCTTTCCGACCAGATCCAGTTCCTGATCCGTCCCGATCACCTTTTCCAGCAGATCTAAGATTTTCTGATTATCGTCAGCGATGGCAACACTCAAATGATTCATTCTCTTCTCCCCTTCAGGTCATGAGAACTTCTTTTGAAAACGCCACTCGCTTATTATATTCCCCTGCACCTTGCAGAATCAAGCAGATTTTGTAGCAGTAATTCGACAGCGTTCTCACGATTCTCTCATTTCAACTGTTCCAGCATTGTTTCCGCAAAAATGCCGTAACCTTTTGTCGAATCCATGACAAATACGTGCGTCACCGCCCCGATCAGTTTTCCGTTCTGAAGGATCGGACTGCCGCTCATCCCCTGAATGATCCTCCGGTTTTTTCAAGCAGTTCTTCATCCGTCACCCGGATCATCATTCCTTTATTGATCTCTGCAGTTTCCTGATCCACCTTCATCACTTCAATGTCAAATTCCCTGACTTCATCTTCCAGAAAACACCTCATCTTTGCCGGTCCTGTCACGATTTCCTCTTTTGCCGCAGTTTCAACCAGTTCTTTTTTTCCAAAAAGCTCCTCGGTTTTATCCAGTCTGCCATAAATCCCTGCATCGGTATTTTTTTCGATCGTTCCAAGCAGATTATAGCGGTTATAGACGATCATCCTTCCATTGTTCCCGGATTTCCACTGCTTCCTTTTACCACATTCTGAATCGTTGTCCTGTAAAGCTTTCCTCCGGAAATTTCCATCAGTCCATTTGTATCTGTATCATGAATCCCATGTCCCAAAGCTCCGAACTCATTCTGTTCTGTCAGAAATGTAACCGTTCCAAGACCCTGTACATTATCCCTCACCCAGATTCCCAGCTTATATTCACCGGCCGCGGTCTCCACTGCCTGCAGAACGATCTTTTCCAGTTTTCCCCCTCTCCTTACTGTCAGTTCCACCTTCTCACCGGAAGCTTTTCCAGTTTCTTTCAGCAGTTCTTTTTTTCCACAGATTTCTTTCTGATTGACTGCTTTGATATAGTCTCCGCTTTTCACCATTCCCTGTGCCGGTTCGTACATTTTCCCATCGATTCCTTTTATCTGCTGCGAATCAAGAATCAGTACTCCGTCCGTTTCCATATAAATTCCTGCCGGCATACCTCCCACAGATACTTTTTTCGTCTGCACTGCTTTCGTCTGTGCCTGGGTTTCCCTGCTTTCCGGGAAATATTCTGCCGCCGCACTTCCGACGGAAAAGCCCAGTCCCACAGCCAGAAGAAAACTGCACACCACAGTCATCCATCTGGAAAGTTTCTTTTTTATCGTCCGGTTTTTTAATTTTTTATCCCACATAAGATCACACCTCTTTCGCCAACAAAAAACGGATACATCTTCTGTATCCGCTTTTAGTATGTGATCCTGTCGTGCTTTTCACACTGGATTATCTTTCACACTTTGCCAATTCTTTCAATTCTTTTGCACTTTCCATGACACGTTCCGTCACATTTGCTCCACCGAGAAGTCTTGCCAGTTCTTCCACGGATGCAGCTTCATCCAGCATCTCAACATTTGTCCGCACCGATGTTCCTTCTGCTTTTTTTCTGATCAGGAAATGGTGATCTGCAGTAGCTGCGATCTGCGGCAGGTGAGTAATACAGATGACCTGTCTGCTCTTTCCGATCAGTCGGAGACGATCTCCACTTTTCCTGCCGTAATGCCGGATATTCCTGTGTCGATCTCATCAAAGATCAGTGTCGGTGTATCTTCTTCATCTGCAAGTACTGTCTTCACCGCCAGCATCACACGCGAAATCTCACCGCCAGATGCCACACTTCCCAATGGTTTCAACGGTTCTCCCGGATTCACTGAAAGATAAAATTCTGCCTCATCCTTTCCATTTGAACTGTATTTTTCTGCCTCAGAAATCCGGATCTCAAATCTCGAATCAAGAAAATTCAGTTCTTTCATCTGACCACAGATCTCTCTGCGAACTTTTTAGCCGAACGCTGCCGAACCTGACTCAGCTTTTCCGCCATCTTTTTCATTGCGTTAAAAGCATCCTGCTGTTCTTGTTCCAGGTTCTGCATGAATGTATCATAATCTGCCAGTTCCTGTAGTCTTTGCTTTTTTTCATCACAATATGCAAGAACAGCTTCAATAGATCTTCCATATTTTGCCTTTAAATGATTTAAAAGATTCAGACGATCTTCTGTCTCACGGAATTCTTCCTCTGAAAACTCAAAACTTTTTGCATATTCCGATAACTCCCGGTTAAAATCATTCAACAGTCCATCAAGCTGTGTAAGCTGCTCATACAGTCTGCTCCCCTCTTCATCAAAATCTGCTGCCTCCTGAAGGCTTCGGATTCCACGGCTGATGAGATCACTTGCATTCCCGGAAGCGGCCTCCCCTGTATAATGGTATGTCTCAGCTACTGCTTCTGTCACTTTCCTGCTCTCTGTCATTTTCCGGTAAAGTTCTTCCAGCTCTTCATCTTCTCCCACAACCAGTCCGGCTTCTTCAATCTCCTGTGCTTCAAATTCAGCAAGGGAGAGTTCTCTCCTTCTGGTTTCCTCATCCATGGTCAAGCTTTCAGTCCTCTTTTTCAGTTCATTCCATCTGCGGTACATTTCAGCCATCTTTTTCTTTAAAGGAACGATCTTTTCTTTTCCATACAGATCCAGAAGCGTCAGGTGATTTTTTTTGTGGAGCAGTGTCTGATTATCTCTTTGTCCATGGATATCAATCAGCATACTTGCAACATCTTTCAATATCCCGGTATTCACAGTCTCTCCGTTGATCTTGCTGATACTGCGACCTTCCATCAGCCGCCTGCTCAGAGTCAGAAACCCGTCTTCAGGATACAGGTTCATCTCTTCCAGATGCTTTTCGATCTGTTCATCTTCGATCTTAAAAGTCAGTTCCACAAGTCCGCTCTTTGTCCCGTTTCTGAGCATATCAGGACTGTACTTTCCGCCAAGAGCAAGATGGACTGAACCCAGCAGGAGAGACTTTCCTGCTCCTGTCTCTCCTGTCAGTATATTCAGTCCCTCACCAAACTCCACTTCCGTCTCATCGATCAATGCCAGATTTTTTACATACAGATTCTGTAACATATTCAACACCTAATCCTTCTTGGACACAATCTTTCTGATCTTGTCCATGACTGTCACTGTATCTTCTACTGTACGGATTGCACACATAATCGTATCATCGCCGGCAATGCAGCCACCACTTCATTCCATTTCATTGCATCCACCGCAACTGCAACTGCCATTGCCATTCCTGATACCGTCTTGATGACAAGAATATTCTGTGCCATATCCATTGACATATATCCGTCTCTTAGTTACCCGGATATATTTTTCGCTCATTCCATCTTCATCCTGACGATGGATCACGTATTTCTGCTTTCCTCCGTTGAGTGACACTTTCGTCAGCTTCAGATCCCGGATATCTCTCGATACCGTTGCCTGAGTCACCTTGAAGCCGGCATTATTCAGATATTCTGCCAGTTCCTCCTGCGTCTCAATGTCGTATTGGCTGATAAGTTCAATAATCTTTGCATGTCGGCTTACTTTCATTTCTTAATTTCCTTTCATTTTTTCACGCATCGTCTTCATGAAGCTTTCTTTGCTCAGTTTAATAAGCTTTGCCGTCTCCTCCGCTCTCCTGATACAGACGCGGTCTCCCGATACCAGCTTTCTCCGGACTGCACCGTCATAACACAAGGCTACTTCCTCCTGTCTGCCGTATCTTCCCGGACAGACTTCCACCTCGATCACATCTTCTGCCGAAAGCACTACACTGCTTGTATTCAACGCATGGGAGCAGATCGGAGTAATGACGATAATACTTGCCGTTGGTTCTACAACAGGACCTCCCGCTGAAAGGTTATATCCGGTACTTCCGGTGGGAGTCGAAATAATCACTCCGTCTGCAAGATAAGTATTCAAAAGCGTTCCATTGACATAGACATTAAACTGTACGATCCTGATATTTCCTTCCCTCGTCAGCACAATATCATTCACCGCAAGATCTCTTTTTTCATCTCCCGCCACACCTTCCAGCATCATCCGCAGTTCGATCGCTGCGTGTTCTTCTCCGCACAGTCTGTCGATGGCATACTGATAATCCTTCAATTCTACTTCTGCAAGATATCCCAGTGTCCCGAGGTTGATCCCAAGCAAAGGGAGTTCCTCACCTTCCAGATCCCGGATTGCACGGATCAGCGTTCCGTCGCCTCCGAGTACCAGTCCACATTCCACGTCGGACGGCACTGTCCCCGGAAGGATATGACCCTCTTCATCCTTTTTTGCAAGTGTCCATTTCTTTCCTTTCTGCTCAATATAATTGCAGATTTTATCCGTAACCGCATAGTCTTTATCTTTTAATATATTCGTTATGATATAAAATGAATCCATGCTTTATCCCCACTTATTTTGCCAACGTATCGAATGCACTGTCCACGACCGTCTCCAGATTCTGTGCCAGGATCTTTCCCGGAAGTTCCTGCGTCTTCTTCAGATGCACCAGATATTCAATATTTCCCTCCGGTCCTTTGATCGGTGAAAATTCAATCTCAAGAATATCAAATCCGATAGACGCTGCATAGGAAGTCACTTTTTCGATTACTTCATGGTGCGTGCTTTTTTCTCTCACGACTCCTTTTTTCCCGACCTTTTCACGCCCTGCTTCAAACTGTGGTTTAATCAGGGCTACGATTTCTCCGTCTTCTGTCAGATAATCCCGAATCGGCTCTAACACTTTTGTCAGCGAAATAAAGGAGACATCAATGGAGGAAAAGTCCACCGGTTCTCCGATATCTTCCGGTGTCACATAGCGGATATTGGTCTTTTCCATGCAGACTACCCTTGGATCCTGACGCAGTTTCCAGTCCAACTGCCCCCGTCCGACATCGATTGCAAACACCTTTACAGCTCCGTTCTGCAGCATACAGTCCGTAAAACCGCCAGTAGAAGATCCCACATCCGTACAGACTTTTCCTTCTACACTGACATCAAAATTTTTAATTGCTTTCTCCAGCTTCAGACCGCCTCTGCTGACATACGGCATGACATGCCCTCTCACTTCAATCTTTACATCTTCCGGGAAAGTGGTTCCTGCCTTATCTTCTCTCTGATCCTCTACGAATACATTTCCGGACATAATGATCGCTTTTGCCTTTTCCCTGGACTCTGCAAGATTCCTTTTTACGAGTAATACATCTAAACGTTCTTTCATTTTTAATCTTCCTTTATCATCAGATAATCTTTTTTTATCTGTGCCACAATGGTCTCCTGATCCAGTCCCACTTCTTTTCGCAGAACTTCTACATTTCCGTGTTCCACATAATCATCGGAAATTCCGATCGTCCGTACCGGGTCTTCTCACCAGTCTGCATCACATACTGGACAACCTGCTCACCGAAACCACCTGCCAGCACATTTTCCTCGATCGTCACGATCAGTTCATGATCCCTGCAAAGATCGCGGATCAGCTCTGTATCCAGTGGCTTTGCGAATCTTGCATTGATCAGGCTGCAGTGATATCCTGCTTCTTTTATTGCCTTCCATACAGACTCTCCCAGTCCTGACATATGTCCGATGAAAAGGATCGCAATCCCACTTTCGCGGCTGATCACTTCACTTTTTCCATAAAGAACTCGGAGTGACGGAACTCTTTCAGCCCTCATAAGCCTCTCCTCTTGGATACCGCAATGCAACCAGGGTACGGAAATCGAACAGCAAAACGGACATATCTGCCATTTCCCATCGGTTCTTTGGTGACATGACAGTCAGATTCGGAATTTCCAGAAGAAATGACAGGTCAAATACTCCTTGGTGCGTCTCTCCGTCACTCCCTACAAGTCCTGCACGATCCACTGCTATAAAAACCGGCAGATTCTGAAGACAGACATCATGGATCGTCTGGTCAAAAGCCCTTTGCAGGAAAGAGGAATATACCGCAAAGACCGGTTTCATCCCGCCTGCTGCCAGTCCTGCCGCAAAGGTCATCGCATGCTCCTCTGCAATGCCGACATCAAAAAATCTCTGTGGGAACATCTTTGCAAATCTTGCCAGCCCCGTCCCGTCTGCCATCGCCGCAGTGATCGCTACTACCTTTTCATCCTGCTTTCCGATATCTGCAAGTACTTTTGAAAATACATCTGTATAAGAATCTGTCGCCTTTTTCCCTACCGCTGTTCCACTTGGGATATCAAATGGTCCTGTCCCATGAAACCTGGACGGATTTTCCTCAGCCGGTACATATCCTTTTCCCTTTTTCCGTCATCACATGAACCAGCACCGCATGGTCAACCCGCTTCGCCTCATTTAAGATCCTTGTCAGCTTATGGATATCATGTCCGTCTACCGGGCCTAAATACGTGATCCCCATATCTTCAAAAACATCCCCGGAACAAACAACTGCTTGATCCCGCTTTTGTCCTTTTCATATGGTAAATGATCCGATCTCCCTTCCTGGGATCTTTTCAGCGTATCTTCCACACCTTTCTTCAG
>ENA-OQIO01001794-OQIO01001794.1-human-gut-metagenome-genome-assembly--contig:-NODE-1794-length-10094-cov-2.105950_pt1 | contig 10094 bp, 10 predicted proteins | sample MGYA00242573_ERZ504737 | MGnify/ENA primary metagenome ERZ504737 (study PRJEB26092, sample SAMD00036203) | human gut metagenome | host: Homo sapiens | study: EMG produced TPA metagenomics assembly of... | reverse complement strand
ATCTGCCTGTCCCAGGGATAAAAGCATTTCACACTGCCGCCTGCGGACGAACCGGACTCCGCAGACTGCGTACAGCCGCCTAAAACCAGACAGCCTGCAAGCATTGTAATACATAAAAACCAACTGATTATCTTTTTCATTTTATCTTACCTCCATACTCAGACTTTTACCGGTATCAGCTTAAATCCTGAACTGCTCTATCTGTGATGAAAGCTGATTTGCCGATACTGCTAAATTTTCAGATGCGGATTCAACCTGTTCGCTGTTTCTTGTAATATTTTTTGCCTGTGTAAGCATGGATTCCGAAGTTGCAAGGATTTCATCGGAACTTGCCGCCTGTTCTTCACAGATAGCAGCAACATTGGTTGCGACTTCATCGACTTCACCAATCTTGCTTACAACATTTTTCATCAATTCGTTTGTATCCTGTATATTACTGAAAATTGTATGGAAGGTATCCACTGCCGCATGGATCAGACCGGCACTGTCGGCGATTTCACCGGCACTGCTTCCTGCCTGGGATACGGCATTTTCTACCAGCTTATTGATTTCATTAATTAATTCCGTAATATTGGCAACGGAATCGGCACTGTTTTTTGCCAGTGTACCGATTTCAGAAGCAACAACAGCAAAGCCCCTGCCCGCTTCTCCGGCTCTCGCCGCCTCAATCGAAGCATTTAAAGACAAAAGATTTGTTTCTTCCGCAATACTGCCAATCAGATTGATAATGTCAACAATCTCACCAGATGCGGTGCCGACCTTGTCAACGGCCTCCTGTAAGTTATGGATAGAAAGCTCAATGCCCTCCAGCGCTTTGCTGACTTTTTCCATATCCTGACGGCCTTTTTCGGATACTTCAACCGTTTCACGCATTTTAACATCAACAACATCGCTGTCCTTCTTGGTATCGGCGGCAACCCCGGCAAGCTGTGTTGCGTTTTCGGCAATTTCATTGACAGAAACCGCAAGCTGGTCTACCGTTGAATTTAATTCGCCCATAGAACGCGACTGGATTTCCGTTGCGGAATTTAACTCCGTGGATACACTCTTGCTGGACTGTGCCTGTTCGCTTAACGTCTGGGAAACCTGTCCAATCTGTGTAATCATCTGCTTCATGGCTTCGATAAAATGCTGGACACTGTAGCCCATTACGGCGATTTCATCATTGCCGCACGGATTGACGGATACCGTGAAATCACCGGATGCCATTTGTGTAATAGCCTTTGTTATTTCTTTAACAGGCTTTACAACAATATGTGTCATTCTTTCAATCAATATGCAGAGCAGAATAATACAAACCACGCCGATTACAATCATTCGTGTTCTTAATGCAACTAAATCCGCGAGTACCGTACTCTTAGGAATGTAAGATACCAGAATCCAGTCCGTTCCCTGTACCTCCTGTGAAACAGTCATTTCACCGTCAATCGTTGTAAAATCGTAGTTCTGGTCGTTAATGCGCTGTGCCATATCCTGATAAAAAACGCTCTGTCCCGCTGCACCGAGCTTTTGTGAAATCAAAGACGAATCACGGTCGGCTAAAATCGTACCGCTGTTTTTGTCAACCAGAAATGTCTGTGCATCGTCCATTTCAATAAATGAATTGACAATGATAGAAATGCGGTCCAGCGTCATATCTGCGGATATGACACGTATTTTGTCCGAATTATCCTTTAATATTCCCGATGCACTGATGACATTGACACCCTCTGCATTTTTGTAAGCTGAACCGACTGCCATGCTGACACGGGTCAGACCTTCAGTATACCATGTGCTTTTTATCGGGCTGCTCTCACTCTTTGTAGATTTGGAAGCCTTTAACAAATTGCCGTTACTGTCGGATACATATAATCCGTCCGGATAATTGTCGCTGTAGCCATAATAGCTGTCCAAAATCGTCTGAAGCTGTGCATCGTCCGGATTTAACTGTTCAATCGTTGTCTTTGCCATTTGAAAAGACGAAAGATTCTCATCTAACCACGATTCAATCTTTGATGTCTGGTTTTCAACCGAAGATTCCAACAGATTCTGCGAATAATTTTCAATGATATGTGCGGATGCCTGATACGATACCAGTACCAGCACAACAACAATTGCAATGACTACCGGTGTAATAACACCCAAAAGTTTTGCTTTAATTGATATGTTTCCGCGTTTTTTCATAAAACCATCCCCTTATATATATTTTCACTTCTGCAAAAAATAAAACCTGAATTCTCCATTGTTTTACGGAGAATCCAGGTTTCTTTTTAAAAATTAATATTTAATATAGCTGCCAGAACAAAGAAAGCAACACCTAATATCTTTGTAAATAATACCAGTTTCCCTTCCATTGAACGGCCTTTGTTTCTGCCCCAGTAAGTATCAGCGGCTCCACTGATTGTACCAGACAGACCCTGCTGCTTGCTTTCCTGCATTAAAACAACGATTGATAATGCTATACATACTAATATAAAGATTCCCATTAAAACAATTCGTATAATATCAGCAGCCGACATTCCGAACATTTATCACACCTCCTATTGTGTCGAAGCTTACGATTCTATTCATTAAATTATAATCGCATACTATTATCATTATAGCACACCTATACGTGCAACACAATAGAAATTTATGAATTCTTTTTAACAAGCAGGGATTCGCCTGTCATTTCCTTTGGTTTTTCCATACCCATAATTTCAATCAGTGTCGGTACGATATCACAAAGCTTTCCGCCTTCTTTTAATGTATACGCTTCATCGTAGTTTACAAGAATGAACGGAACCGGATTGGTTGTATGTGCCGTAAACGGTTCTCCGGTCTTATAGTCAATTAACTGTTCTGCATTTCCGTGATCAGCGCAGATAAACATAGTTCCGTCAACTTCCTTTAATGCTTCTACAGCCTTGCCTACACAGGTATCTACAGTTTCAATTGCCTTTACAACGGCAGACTCAATACCGGTATGTCCGACCATATCCGGGTTTGCAAAGTTGATGATAATAACATCATACTTATCTGAACGGATAGCAGCTGTTAACTTATCGCAGACTTCCGGTGCACTCATTTCCGGCTGTAAATCATAAGTTGCAACCTTCGGTGACTTTACAAGGATTCTGTCTTCACCCTTGTTTGGTTCTTCTACACCACCGTTGAAGAAGAATGTTACATGTGCGTATTTTTCTGTCTCGGCAATACGGGCCTGTGTCTTGTTGTTTGCTGCTAAAAATTCACCAAATGTATTGGTAATCTTTTCTTTCTTGAATGCTACATACTTATTGCCGATTGTTACATCGTAATCTGTGAAGCATACATAGTGGACTTTCTTTCTTGCGCCTCTGTCAAAGCCTGTAAATTCATCATCGCAGAAACATCTTGTGATTTCTCTTGCTCTGTCCGGTCTGAAGTTAAAGCAGATAACAGAATCTCCGTCTTTAATCGTTGCTAATGGCTTACCATCCTTCTTTACAACAGTCGGCACAACAAATTCGTCTGTTTTTCCGTCTTCATAAGATGCAGCAATAGCACACTTTGCACATTCCGCTTCATTTCCTTCACCCTTTACAAGTGCATTGTAAGCGGCTTCTACTCTGTCCCATCTGTTATCTCTGTCCATTACATAGTAACGACCCATAATAGAAGCAATCTGTCCAACACCTAATTCTTCCATTTTGTCGGATAACTGGCTGATAAATTCTTTTCCTCCGTCCGGTGCTGTATCACGTCCGTCCATAAAGCCGTGAACATAGACATTCTTAATACCGTTTCTCTTTGCCAGTTCCAGCAGGGCATATAAATGTGTAATGTGGCTGTGCACACCGCCGTTTGATAACAGACCGAATAAATGTAAGTCTGAATTGTTCTCCTTGCAGTTTTTAATTGCGCCTAAAAGTTCTTCGTTTTCAAAGAAATCACCATCTTCTATTGCTTTTGTGATTCTTGTCAGTTCCTGATATACAATACGTCCGGCACCCATATTTAAATGTCCTACTTCAGAGTTACCCATCTGTCCGTCCGGAAGTCCGACTGCAAGACCGCTTGCATAGCCTTTTACATAAGGATATTCCTTCATTAATTTATCCATTACCGGTGTATTCGCTGCAGCAATACCATTTCCTTTTGTATTATCATTTAATCCATATCCATCAAGTATCATTAAAACAACTGGTTTTTTACTCATTGTATTTCTCCTTTTAACATTTTCCATAATCGGTACAATATACCTAAAGAATCATATCATATTTTGCGCAAAAATAAAAGTGCTAATTATTATAATTATGGCACTTCACATTAAAAAACTGTTGCAAAAAGAACTCCATCAGAAACCGTTCCTTTTGCAGCAGTTATGTATTTTTATTGATAATTTACAATTTTTGAAAATTCAGGTTTTAAACTGGCACCGCCGACAAGACCACCGTCAATATCCGGTTCGGAAAACAGCTGCAATGCGTTGCCTGCATTCACACTGCCGCCATATAAAATACGGATAGCATCCGCAATCTGTGTACCATAAATATCACGGATAATTCCACGGATAGAACAACATACCTCCTGTGCCTGCTGTGTAGTTGCCACTCGCCCCGTTCCAATTGCCCAGATTGTTCATAAGCAATAATACAACGCTGGGCATTTTCCGGTGATACATACTTTAATGCACTTACAATCTGTTTTTTAATCAATGTAAGTGTAATACCTGCTTCTCTTTCTTCTAATGTTTCACCACAGCAGATAATCGGAATAATATTATGTTCAATGGCTTTCCTGATTTTACGGTTTACCATTTCATTGTCTTCTTTAAAATACTGTCTTCTTTTCCGAATGTCCGATAATCACATAGGATACACCGGCATCAACCAGCATCTGTGGAGAAACCTCACCTGTATAGGCTCCCTTTTCTTCATAATACATATTTTCAGCTCCCACGCTGATTTTTGTACCTTTGCAGGCTTCTACAACCGGAACGATATCAATAGATGGAACGCAAAAGATAACGTCCACATCTGAATTCTCCATATTGGGCTTAAGTTTCTTTACAAGAGCCACTGCCTCACTCGGTGTCATGTTCATTTTCCAGTTACCTGCTACAACTTTCCTGCGCATAAAATAATCCTCCTCAAACTGTATTATTTTTTGTCATACACAATTGGTTATTCCGTCGCTTTCTTTTAAGTAAATTATAACACATCTTTCTAAATAATACTAGAATTTATAAAAATTTATATCCAATTATTGCAATAAATACAATTTATAAAATTTATGCGGATTTTTTTACAAAATAAAAAAACAGTCATACGTAATATTTCAGATAAAACCACTGAATGTATGACTGTTTTCCTATATTTTTATTATGTCAGTAATATTTCATCAAATGTTACTTATTACTTATCATTAGCTGCAACAACACCCGGAAGTTCTTTTCCTTCAAGGAACTCTAAAGATGCACCGCCACCGGTTGAAATGTGAGTCATCTTATCACCAAAACCAAGATTGTTAACAGCTGCAGCTGAGTCACCGCCACCGATGATTGTTGTAGCATCCTTTAATGATGCCAGTTCTTCTGCAACAGCGATTGTACCCTTTGCAAAGTTTTCAAATTCAAATACACCCATTGGTCCGTTCCATACAACAGTCTTTGCATCAGCTAAAGCTTCCTTGTAAAGTTCACAGGTCTTTGGTCCGATATCCATGCCCATGTCATCATCAGCCTGGCAGCCCGCATCTACTACATGAAATGGTGTATCATTTTTGAATTTCTTTGTCACAACAGTGTCAATCGGAATCAACATTTTAACGCCCTTCTTTTCAGCCTTTTCCATCATTTCTTTAGCATAATCAAGATAATCATCTTCTACGAGTGACTGTCCTACATTGCCGCCCTTTGCTTTCTGGAATGTATAAGACATACCACCACCGATGATTAATGTATCTACCTTATCAAGCAGATTGTTGATAACAGAAATCTTTGAAGATACCTTCGAACCACCAAGAATTGCTACGAAAGGTCTTACCGGATTGTTGACTGCATTGCCGAGAAATCGATTTCCTTCTGCATTAAATAGCCGACAACAGCTGTATCTACAAACTGTGTAATACCAACATTTGAGCAGTGAGCTCTGTGTGCTGTACCGAAAGCATCGTTTACGAATACATCACAGATAGAAGCTAAATCCTTAGAGAATGCTTCACCATTCTTTGTTTCTTCTGCTCTGAATCTGGTGTTTTCAAGTAAAATAACGTCACCGTCATTCATAGCTGCAACAGCAGCCTTTGCATTTTCACCTACAACAGTATCATCTGCTGCAAACTTCACTTCCTGTCCTAACAGTGCAGAAGTCTTTCAGCAACCGGTTCAAGAGAAAATGCTGCATCCGGTCCCTTCGGCTTTCCTAAATGAGAGCAAAGGATAACCTTACCACCGTCTGAGATTAACTTCTTGATTGTAGGAAGTGCTGCAACCAGTCTTGTTTCATCTGTAATCTTCTTTCCGTCTAACGGCACGTTAAAATCACATCTGCATAATACTCTCTTGCCTTTTACGTTAATATCATCAACTGACTTCTTATTAAGCATAATGAATCCTCCTTGTTTTTGCGAAGCAAAATCCGAACCTTATGGTGAGGAGAGGATTTTGCCTCCTTGTTTTTGCGGGACAGTGCCACGCGATAGTAAAATACCGGAGAAAGAAGACTATAGCTTCATTCCCCGGCTTTCATTCCGGCATAAAGCCGAATTTATATTAGTTTAATTCAGCAAAATACTTGATTGTTCTTACCATCTGGCTTGTGTATGAATTTTCGTTATCATACCAAGAAACAACCTGAACCTGGCAGCCGCCGTTTGGAAGGTCATTTACCATTGTCTGAGTAGCATCAAATAATGAACCAAATCTCATACCAACGATATCGCTTGAAACGATAAGTTCTTCGTTGTAACCGAAGCTTTCTGTTGCAGCAGCCTTCATAGCAGCATTAACTTCATCAACAGTAACCTTCTTAGATACTACAGCATTAAGAATTGTTGTAGAACCTGTAGGAGTAGGAACTCTCTGAGCAGCTCCGATAAGCTTGCCGTTTAACTCAGGGATAACAAGACCGATAGCCTTAGCAGCACCTGTTGAGTTAGGAACGATGTTGCATGCACCTGCTCTTGATCTTCTTAAATCGCCCTTTCTCTGTGGTCCGTCAAGGATCATCTGATCACCTGTATAAGCGTGAATTGTGCACATGATACCTGATTCGATTGAAGCACAGTCATTAAGAGCCTTAGCCATAGGAGCTAAGCAGTTTGTTGTACAAGAAGCTGCTGAGATAATCTTATCATCTGCTGTTAATGTTTCATGGTTTACATTATAAACGATTGTCTTTAAATCATTACCGGCCGGAGCTGAGATAACAACCTTCTTAGCACCTGCATTGATATGAGCCTGAGCCTTTTCCTTAGATGTGTAGAAACCTGAGCATTCAAGAACTACATCTACATCAAGAGCTCCCCATGGGCAGTTGTTAGCATCTGGCTCTTTGTAAATCTTAATTGTCTTACCCTTTACTGTGATTGTACCAGCTTCGTCATCAGCTGTTACCTGGTTTTCTTCGCCGAAACCAACGTATCTTCTGTGATGAATCATACTTAAAAGATGAGCTAACATCTTTGGGCTTGTTAAATCGTTAATAGCTACTACTTCGTATCCTTCTGCACCGAACATCTGTCTGAATGCAAGTCTACCGATACGTCCAAAACCATTAATCGCAACTTTTACTGACATAAAATCATTCCTCCTAAAATAGAATTTTTATTGAGTTTGTTAATAAATAATCAACTATGGTGTATTTTACCGAATTCATTCCAAAATATCAAGTATTAATTCCCTTTTTTTACAAATTACCGTCCATTTTCTATTATTTGTCCAAAAAAAACGGTAAATTTAAAAATTATTTAGCGGTATTTTCTTCTTGTATACAATCGACAATATTATTGGCGTGATCTGACATTCTTTCAAGATTAGAAAGAATATCTAAGAACACAACACCGTTTGACGGAATACAAAGCCCCGCGGACAAACGTTCGATATGTTTGTTGCGCAGTTCTTCTTCCAAATCATCGACCTCGTCTTCAATTCTCAGGACATTCTGAATTGCCTGACGCTTCCGGTTCCTCTCGCCTTAACAGCTTCTTCAAAACAATGCACAACTTTATCCCACAGCTGATTAAGTTCCTGTGTTCCTTTTTCGGAAAAAATTATCTGATGTTCAATCTTATATTTTGCCAGCTCCGCAATATTTTCCGCATGGTCGGATACTCTTTCAATATCAATAATCGCATGGAACAGATTTTTAACCAGCAGATGCTGTTCCTGTGTGATTGATAAATTGTTGACCTTAATTAAAAAGTCTGTCAGATACTTTTCATATAAATCGACTTTATGTTCGATTTCATAGACCTTATCTACCATCGTCTGGTCATTTTTCTGTGTTGCCTCTGCCGCATATTTAATATTATCTAATGCCAGATTACCCATGGTAATCACTTCATTTTTAGCCGTTTCTACTGCAACGGACGGCTGACCTAACAGACGGGAATCAAAATGTCTTGCAATTTCTGCTGCAACGGCATCTTTGGCTTCCAGTTCCGCAAAATCGTCCTGCTTTTCGTTTTCACGCACAATCAGACCGGAAATTTTTACAAGCAGATTGGCAAACGGGAACATTACCAGTGTACATGTAATATTAAAGAATGTATGGAATACGGAAATTTCCACGCTTGTAATATTATGTGCCGCAAGTGCGGATAAATACTGAACAGAATAAATCCGACGGTACCGAATAAAAGTGCCCCTGCAATATTAAATAAAATATGCATACAAGCTGCACGTTTTGCCGTTCTCGTTGTTCCGGCACTTGAAATCAGTGCAGTCACACAGGAACCGATATTCTGTCCCAGTGTAATATAAATCGCCGCATTGGTTGTTACCACTCCGTTTAAAGCCAGTGTCTGTAAAATCCCGACAGAGGCGGAGGAACTTTGTAAAACCGCGGTTACAATAATACCAATTAAAATACCTAAAAACGGATTGCTTCCCACAATCTGGAATGCCTGTGAGAAAATAGGCGCATCTGTATACGGTGCAATCGAAGAAGACATAAATGTCAGACCTTCAAACAGCAGGCCGATTCCGACGATAATCTCTCCTGCATTTTTTACTTTATCCTTTTTGGAAAATAAAATAACAAATGCACCGATACCGATTAAAAACGGGGCATAAAATGACGGATTCATTACCTTCGCCGCATCCCCAAGCTGTCCTAAAGATACAATCCATGCGGTAATGGTCGTACCGATATTGGCACCCATAATAACACCAACTGCCTGAACCAGTGTCATCAGTCCTGCATTAACAAAACCAACAACCATAACCGTTGTTGCACCGCTGCTTTGAATAATCGCTGTGATAACGGCACCTACGATGATTGCCAACAGCCGGTTACTTGTAAGATAACCCAATAATTTTTTCATCTTACCGCCGGCGGAACGCTGCATACCATCTGCCATTGTGTTCATACCGTAGAGGAACATTCCGATTCCTCCTGCAAATTCAAACAAACTGCTGATATACTCGATATTCACTTCTACTCCTGTCTGCACATTTTCTTTCGTAATGTAAAAAGTACGTGCTTTTTGTGTAAAATTTTTTTTAACAATTCCTTTACATCATAACAATTGTCTGCTTAATTTTCAAGTTGAAATCTTACACTATTCTTCAAATTTATTTTATGATATACTAAAAGGACTATGATAAATGCCGTTATACGGCGGATTGGAGATATGATGCAAGGCTTTGAAAATTTATCGGACTGCCACTTACACTGCCATTTTTCTTCGGATTCTGAAGCTTCACCGGAATCTATGATAGATAACGCAGTCAGACTGGGGCTGTCTCACATCTGTTTTACAGACCACAATGACTATGATTACCCGAAAGAAGATGGAAAAACCGTCTTTTTGTTGGATTTAGATGCTTATTTAGAAAAAATATCTGTATTAAAGAAAATTTATAAAGATAAAATTGATGTCCGGATCGGTGTGGAACAGGGTCTGCAGCCGCATCTTTGTGAACAAAT
>ENA-OQIO01001793-OQIO01001793.1-human-gut-metagenome-genome-assembly--contig:-NODE-1793-length-10097-cov-1.535807_pt1 | contig 10097 bp, 16 predicted proteins | sample MGYA00242573_ERZ504737 | MGnify/ENA primary metagenome ERZ504737 (study PRJEB26092, sample SAMD00036203) | human gut metagenome | host: Homo sapiens | study: EMG produced TPA metagenomics assembly of... | reverse complement strand
GGCGCTGAGTGTGGCCCAGAAGAAAGACGATGTGTATTATAATCGTGCCAAATTGATATATAACTACATGCTGAGCAATCCGGAGAAGCCTTATAAGGACTGGTCTTACGACAGGGCAGCAGATGAAATCAGAAAAGCGATTGCTCTTCAAGAACTACCGGTGTATGTGCAGGTAGAGGGTGACATTTTGTTTGCAAAGCAAGATTATCCGGCAGCGCTGGCCTGTTACGAAAAGGTCAACCAATCTGATTTGGCATCGGCAGCGACTTTCTTTAGCGCAGCCAAGACTAAAGAGCTGATGAAAGCACCTGCCGAGGAAGTTTTGGCACTCATGGATAGTTGTATGACACATTTCAATGAGCCGTATACGGAAGAAGCTGCTCCTTATCTGTTGGAACGTGCTCAGGCACGTATGAATGCAAATCAGGCGCGTGCCGCGATGCTCGACTATGATGCATATTATAAAACGGTGAACGGTAAGGTAAATGATGTGTTCTATTATCATCGTGAACAGGCTGCTTTGAAAGCCAAGCAATTCCAGCGTGCACTGAATGATTTGGAGAAAGCCATTGAGTTGAACCCGAAAGATTTGACTTATCGTGCTGAACTCGCTGAATGACAAAGGAGCCGGTTTCCGTTGCGACACCAACAAGATTACGATTATAGACCGCGCTGAAGCTGTTTCCTACCCGTTAAAGCGCAAGCAGGAAGTGGCCGAAGACATTGTGGATAAACTTTCCAGTCTGTTTCATTCCTAAACCGTTATGCTACAGTCTATCTTTATACAGAACTACGCCCTGATTGATAAGCTGGACATTGACTTTACGTCTGGTTTTTCGGTGATTACCGGCGAGACCGGTGCCGGAAAGTCTATTATCTTAGGGGCTATCGGACTCTTGTTAGGACAGCGCGCCGACGTGAAATCCATCAAGAAGGGGGCTTCCAAGTGCATCGTGGAGGCGACTTTCCGGATTGCCAACTACGGCATGGAACCGTTCTTTCAGGAGAATGACATCGAATTCGAACCGGACGAATGTATCCTTCGCCGTGAAGTGTCGGCCAACGGAAAAAGCCGTGCTTTCATCAACGATACGCCGGCTTCGCTGGCACAGATGAAAATGCTGGGCGAAAAACTGATTGACGTGCACAGCCAGCACCAGAACCTGCTGCTGAACAAAGAAGGGTTCCAGTTGAACATTCTGGACGATCCTGGCGACAAGACGAGCAGGCATTGTCGGCTTATCAGTCGGTATACCTTTCCTATAAGAAGGTGGCAAAGGAACTGGATGACTTCATCGCACAGGCTGAAAAGAGCCGTCAGGATGAAGATTATATCCGCTTTCAGCTGGAACAATTGGAAGAAGCCGGACTGAAAGACGGAGAGCAGACGGAACTGGAACAGGAAGCGGAAACCCTGAGCCATGCCGAGGACATCAAGGCCGGACTCTATAAAGCCAGCCAGCTGATTAACGGCGAGGAAGGCGGTACGGTTTCACTGACCAAGGAGTGCATGCAGACTCTTCAGAGCCTGACACAGGTATATGCGCCGGCTAAGGAATGGATGGAACGGCTGAACAGCTGCTACATTGAACTGAAGGATATTTCCCGCGAAATCGGCAATGCGGAGGAAGAAGTGGAATTCAATCCGGCACGTCTGGATTTTGTCAACGAACGGTTGAACCTGATTTATTCCTTGCAGCAGAAACACCGCGTGCAGTCGGTAGAAGAACTGATTGAACTGACGGAAAACTATCGCAGCCAATTGAATGCCATCACTTCTTTCGACGACCGGATTGCAGAGTTGGAGGGAGAAAAGAAGAAATTGTATGCCGAGGTGCTTTGTCAGGCCGAAAAGCTGACCGCACTTCGTACACAGTCGGCACGGCACATTGAATCGCAGATGGAGTCCCTGCTCATCCCACTGGGTATGCCTAACGTGCGTTTTGCCGTGGAACTGACTCCCAGAAAGGAACCGACAGCAAAGGGATGGACAGCGTGACGTTCCTGTTCTCAGCCAACAAGAACGGGACTTTGCAGAACGTGGCTTCCATCGCTTCGGGAGGTGAAATTGCCCGCGTCATGCTTTCACTCAAGCCATGATTGCCGGAGCCGTCAAACTGCCGACCATCATCTTCGATGAAATTGATACCGGTGTGTCAGGCTCCATCGCAGAGAAAAATGGCACTGATCATGCAGGACATGGGACGCCAGAACCGCCAGGTAATCAGTATCACTCACCTGCCCCAAATTGCCGCACGCGGAATTGCGCACTACAAGGTGTACAAGGAAGATACCGACACCGGAACCAACAGCCACATCCGCCGCCTGACGGATGAAGAGCGGGTGCAGGAAATTGCCTACATGCTCAGCGGTGCCACCCTGACAGAGGCGGCCGTGCAGAATGCCCGTGCCCTGTTAGGCTTTAAACAATAACAAGAAACAAACAAGACCATGATAGAAAAGAACGAAATGATTTTCGGCGTACGCGCCGTTATCGAGCTATCCAGGCCTGAAAAGAAATTGACAAAGTATTAATCAAGAAAGACATTCAGAGCGACTTGTCGAAGGAGCTTTTCGCCGTGTTGAAAGATACGTTCATCCCCGTGCAGCGTGTACCGGTGGAACGCATCAACCGCATCACCAAGAAGAACCATCAGGGAGTGGTGGCTTTTATCTCGCCCATCACTTACCAGCGTACGGAAGACATCGTGCCTTTCTTGTTTGAGCAGGGAAAGAACCCGCTGCTCATCTTGCTGGACGGCCTGACCGATGTGCGTAATTTCGGAGCCATTGCCCGTACGTGTGAATGTGCCGGTGTGGATGCCATCATCATTCCGTCAAAAAACAGTGTCAGTGTCAATGCGGATGCCATCAAGACTTCTGCCGGAGCCTTGCATACCATTCCGGTGTGCCGCGAGAATAACCTGACGAATACCATCAAGTTCTTAAAAGACAGCGGATTCAAGATTGTAGCAGCCACAGAAAAAGGTGACTACGACTACACCAAGGCCGACTATCAGTCCAACATGTATCATCATGGGTGCGGAAGATACCGGTGTACCCTACGACCACCTGGCACTTTGCGATGAATGGATCAAGATTCCGTTGTTCGGCAACATCGAGTCACTGAACGTGTCCGTGGCAGCAGGTATCCTCATTTATGAAGCCGTGAAACAAAGAGGATTCGGAGAAGAATAAAACAATAAAACATACATACTACCATGAAAATAGGAAAAATTACTCTCGTGCTGACATGCTGTGGAATGGCTTTTCAGACCGGAATGGCTCAGGAACTTCCTAAGTGGGCCAACAAAGCCAGAAAAGCTGTGTTCTCTGTCATCACGTACAATAAGGAGAATCAGATTCTCAATACCGGAAACGGATTCTACATTGACGAAAACGGTACAGCCGTATCCGATTATACGCTGTTTAAAGGGGCCGAACGTGCCGTAGTCGTAACTGCCGATGGAAAGGAACTTCCGGTGGAATACATTCTGGGAGCCAACGATATGTACGACGTAGTGAAGTTCAAGACAGCAGCCGATAAGAAGACCGTAGCCTTGCAGCCGGCATGCCTGTCCGGGAGCAGTAAGTGAAACGGTGTACGTACTTCCCTACTCTACACAGAAGCGGCTTCGGGCACACACGCACATTCCAAAATCGATACCATCAGCCACAACTCTTTCTATTATACCCTGAACATGAAAACGGGCGAAAAGACCGTAAGCTGTCCGGTAATGAATGCAGAAGGAGAAGTTGTAGCACTGATACAGAAGAACAGTGACAAGGAAAGCACATCAAGCTATGCCATCGGAATAGGCTATGCAAAGAGCCTGTCTATCAACGCCCTTTCTGCCAACGATTTTACACTGAATACCATCGGTATCAAGAAAGGATTGCCGGAAGACGAATCTCAGGCACTGGTGTACTTGTACGTGTCTTCTTCTAACCTGTCAAAGGAAGAATACCTGAACCTGCTGAACGAGTTTATCCAGCAGTATCCTAAAAACAGTGAAGGCTATTCCCGCCGTGCCCTTTGTTACATGGGATACGGTGACGATGCACACTATGCACTGGCAGAAAAAGATCTGCAAACTATGGTGGAAGTGAACGAAAACAAGGGAGACGCATACTATAACCTTTCTAAACTGCTATATAATTATGTGCTTGGTCTCCAGGGAGCCAAACCGTATGGCGACTGGACCATGGAGCGGGCACTGAAGGAAATCAATACGGCCTTGGAAAACGACAAGCAGGGACTGTACTACCAGCTGCAGGGAGATATTTATTTTGCCATGCAGAAATATCCGGAAGCATTTGCCAGCTACGAAGAAGTAAACCGTTCACCGCTAGCCTCTGCCGCTTCTTTCTATGCCGCAGCCAAGACCAAAGAACTGATTGAAGGTGCTTCAAAGAAGGAAGCCATTGCCCTGATGGACAGTGCCGTGGCGAAATACAATCCTCCTACGGAAAAGAAGCGGCTCCTTATCTGTACGAACGTGCCCGCATGAAAGCGGAAGACAAGCAGTTCCGCGAAGCAGTGGTAGACTACAATCTGTTCCACGATGCCATGATGGGTCAGGTATCGTCTGACTTCTATCTTATTCGTGAACAGACGGAAATGCAATGCCGCATGTTCCAGCAGGCCATCAATGACATCAACAAGGCCATTGAATTGGAGCCGAAGAACGCAGAATACTGGGTAGAAAAAGGAAGCGTACATTTGCGGGTAAACCAGCCGGAAGAAACGGTAAAAGCCTTGAACAAAGCCATTGAGCTGGATGCGAAAAACGCAGCTGCCTATCGTATGCTGGGTTACTGCCAGGTACAGCAGGGAAAGAAGAAGGAAGGTATGGCCAACCTGGAAAAAGCAGTAGAACTGGGTGACACCGTAGCCAAGAACCTGATTGAGAAATATAAAAAATAACTGACTGATATGCAGAACAGAGTCTGTCACCTTTTCGGCATCCGCTACCCCATCATTCAAGGTGGAATGGTATGGTGTAGCGGATGGAGACTGGCCTCAGCCGTGAGCAACGCCGGTGGATTGGGGTTATTGGGGGCCGGTTCCATGCACCCGGAGACCCTGCGTGAACACATCCGCAAGTGCAAGGCTGCTACCGACCAGCCTTCGGAGTCAATGTACCGCTGATGTATCCGGAGATTGAAACCCTCATGGAAATCATTCAGGAAGAAGGCGTGAAAATCGTGTTTACGTCTGCGGGAAATCCCAAGACATGGACTTCCAAGCTCCAACAGGCAGGCATCAAGGTGGCTCACGTGGTATCTTCCAGCCGTTTTGCCATGAAATGTGAGGAAGCCGGAGTAGATGCCATTGTGGCAGAAGGTTTTGAAGCAGGCGGACACAACGGACGAGAGGAAACTACGACTTTCTGTCTGATTCCGGCCGTCAAAAAGGTGTGTAGTGTGCCTCTTATTGCAGCAGGAGGAATTGTTTCGGGTGAAGGTATCTTAGCCGCCGAAGCGTTAGGCGCAGAAGGAGTACAGATGGGTACCCGCTTTGCTCTGACGGAAGAGAGTTCGGCACATTTCAATTTCAAGGACCGTTGCCTGCGATTGAATGAAGGAGATACTCTTCTGACACTCAAGCAGCTTTCCCCTACCCGTCTGATTAAAAATGATTTCTACAAGCAGATAGAGGAGGCGGAACAGAAAGGAGTCTCAGTAGATGAACTGAAGGCTTTGTTGGGAAAAGGCCGGGCCAAAAAGGGAATCTTCGAAGGCGACCTCTACGAAGGAGAACTGGAAATAGGACAAGCCGCATCTCAGCTTCGCAAGTTACAGACGGTGGATGAGGTGATGAAGGAGCTGGTAGAAGACTACCGGACAGCACTTCGCCAGATGCAGGACAGACAGGCTGGTGAATCTTTTGCATGCTAAGCACCGTAAGCTCTTACTTACAGACTTCAAGCGCAATAAATATCCTTTAAAATAAAAAGGCAAATGAAGATGACAGTGTAAAATCATCTTCATTTGCCTTTTTTATTATACACATTTCCTACTCGGGGAATAAAACACAAACCTGCTTTCTCGCAGAAATAAATCTGCGTCCACCAGAATCCGCTTCTTTTACTTATTGCGTTTCAGGAACAAAGAATTCGTAATGGTAGCGGGCAGTTCTTCCTGATAGTGGGTTACCATAATCAGGGTTTTATCCTTCCGCGCACAGAATGCCTCGATGACATCCTTCACCAGCCGGCGGTTACGCATATCCAGTCCGTGCAACGGCTCGTCCAGAATCAGTAGTTCCGGGTCTTGACAAACGCACGGGCCAGCAGCACCATACGCTGTTCCCCGCTGGAGAGTTGCAGGAAACTACGGTCTTTCAGGTCAGCAATGCCGAAAATATCCATCCACCACACGCACGTATCCACATCCTTCTCCTGCGTCTTACGGTACAGACCGATGGAATCATGCAATCCGCTGGCCACAATGTCAATGGCCGGTAGGTTCTTCAGATAAGCGCGGTGCATTTCGGGACTCACATAACCGATGTGCTTCTTGATTTCCCAGATACTCTCGCCGCTACCGCGTTTGCGACCGAACAAAGAAATATCGCAGGCATAGCTTTGCGGATTGTCGGCGCAGATCAAGGCTCAGCAAGGTAGACTTCCCAGCTCCGTTTTCGCCACTGAGCGCCCACTTTTCGCCGCATTTCACCGTCCAGTCGAGTTCTTTCAGAATCACCCGTTCTCCGTAACTGATGCTTACCTTGTTCAAGTCTACGATATGCTCCGTGTGGAACAGGTTATCGGCATACGGCAAGTCCAGTATCCGCTGCCGTTTCTCCTCAGACAGCACATGAGCAGGGTCTGGTTCACGGTGTGCCAGATATTCCTGCAAAGTGATTTTCGGCCCGCAATGACGGTCTTCCACCGGTATCACATGTGTTATAAATGTCGGGATATCGTCTGTCTTCGACAAGACCAAAATTATCTGCAGGTTGGTCATTTCAGTCAGTTTTCCCAGCAATGTGTGCAGCAGTCCCCGAGTCCGCGCATCCAGTCCGATGAAAGGATTGTCCATAATCAGTACTCTCGGACCACTCAACAAGGTCTTGGTCAGCTGAAACTTGCGGAGCTCCCCGCTCGACAGCAGAATTATATGTTTGCTTAGCATTTCCTCAATACCAAACAAATCGTACAGCGCTTTCCGCAGTTGTTCGTCCTTGCAGGGAGGAAGCAAATCGGCTACGATAGGCGTATCGTCCAGGTCCTGCGAATTCCAGCGCTGCTGGTAATAATAGTTCCCGTCGGCATCCCCGTACGAGTCACGGAAGGTGATGTATTTGATGTTGTCACAAGCCATCTTCGATTCCGAAGGCGAGAAGTCGTATTTCACTTCATTCATCAGCAACGGATAGCGTCCGGTAATAGTGTCTACCAGCAGACTTTTTCCGCCACCGTTCGGTCCCACGATGGCCACATGTTCTCCTGCCGCAATCTGCAAGTTCACAGGCTCTTTCATCCGGTACAACGGATGACGAGTCACTCCGTTCTCAATTGTAATTACATGCTGCATTGTCTTTCTCTGTTTTTATTTTGTTCCTTTAAGTAGTTGTTCTCTTGGTTTATTGATGCACAATCATGGCCGTACGAGGCGCTACCACCAGTTTGTTGCCGGTCAGCGTACCCAGTCCCAGCACATTGTCTATGCGTCCGTCACGACAGGCTATCCAGTAACGTCCCTCAGGTACGTCAATCTGCACGGGTTCCGTACGGGCATTGAGCACCACAATCGTATTCAGCCATGAATCACCCGCCGGACTTCCCTTGATACGGAAAGCCACCACGTTGCTTGCCGGTACCGGCAAAAACTCCAGGTGTTTGGCAATCAAGTCCGCATCGCCCATACGGAAAGAAGGATGCGCCTTTCGCATGGCAATCAGGCCCCTCACATAATCAAAGAAATCACGCTGCGAAGTCTTCCGTCCCCAGTTGATGGCATTGATTGCGTCCGGACTCTTGTATGAATTGGCCACTCCCTGCTTGTCGCGCAGAATCTCGTCACCTGCATACCAGAACGGAATGCCCTGCGAAGTAAATACTGCCGTAGCAGCCAGTTTGGCCAAGGCGTTCATCTCTAATGCAGAAAGCCCCGGCAATGTCCGCCTTCAGGCGGTCGGCCAGACAAAGGTCGTCGTGACAGCTCACATAACTGATCATCTGTTCGGGTTGTGCAGCCCAGAAAGCCGGAACGGCAGATTCCTTGTCGCTGACCAGCTGCGGATGTGCGATTCCTCCCGCCAGCCCGAACTTCACACCGGCGGCGTATCCCATGCGTCCGATGACAAAAGCTCCCTTGGCATCGTTTCCCCACGGGCCACGCAGCTGTCGCGCATTTCATCGCAGAACATGCCGATGTGTGGCAACTGAGCCGCATGCTTCTTCATGGCCAGCAGACTATCCGGCAGTTGCGGCTTACCGGCTGCCCATCCTTCTCCATACATGCATATTGTAGGATCAATCTTGTCGAGTGCCTTACGGATGGCATTCATGGTTTCGATGTCATGAATCCCCATCAGGTCAAAACGGAACCCGTCTATGTGATATTCTCTGGCCCAATAGCAGACTGACTCTATCATGAAACGCCGCATCATCGGTCGTTCGCTGGCCGTTTCATTGCCACAACCCGATGCGTTAGCCCATTTCCCTTCCTCGTCCGTGCGATAGAAATAACCCGGTACGGTCCGTTCAAAATTGCCTCCTTTCGTGATAGCCGTGTGATTATACACCACGTCCATCACCACCCGGATACCTGCCGATGAAGTGCCATGACCATCTGCTTGAACTCGCGGATACGCACTTCCGGCCGATAAGGGTCGGTGGCATACGACCTTCCGGCACGTTGTAGTTCTTCGGGTCATATCCCCAGTTGTACTGCGGTTTATCAAGCCTGGTTTCGTCCACCGAAGAAAAGTCGAACGAAGGCAACAGCTGTACGTGTGTCACGCCCAATTCCTTCAAATGGTCAATGCCCGTTTTCTCGCCCAGATACGTATGCGTTCCTTCCTCCGTCAAAGCCAGGAACTTTCCTCTGTTCCGGATGCCGGAGATGGTATCGATAGAGAAATCGCGATGGTGCAGCTCATAAATCACCATGTCGGAGAAGCGTTTCAGCGGCGGACGCTTGTCTTCGTTCCACCCCTCCGGATTCGTCTCTTTCCAGTCGATGACGGCTGCCCGGTCGCCGTTCACTCCCACAGCCTTGGCCATGAGTCCGGGCGTATCTCCCTGCCATACATCGTCTATCTTGACATTGAACGTATAGAACTTTCCTTTCAGGTCTTCGTCCACGCGAGCCTGCCACATACCGTCAGATGCCGGTTCCATCTTCACCATACGATAGGCAGAACCTCCCTGCCTTTTTCGTACAGCAGCACCCGCACTTCCTGAGCCGAAGGAGCCCAAAGCGAGAAGCGGGTTGAAGCAGGCGTATAAGCCATTTCCACCCATTCCCCCTCGTACACCGGATATTCATCAAACGGCGTACTGGTATGCTGCTGTGAAGAAGTACATCCGGTAGCCACAGCCACGGCCGACATCACTACAAGCTGTTTTAAATTCATGGTTCTAATCTCCTATTTCTTTATGCGTCCCGGATTCTTGGCGATAAAGTCCTTCCAGCTGGAATAAGCTTTCGGCATTTCCGGACGTCCCATCTGCAAATAATGGCAATAAGCTGCTCCCAAGCATCCGTCGCATCCATAAAGGGGCCCATTTCCGAGTCGGGTATGTGCAGCATACGCTTCAACATATCGGCCACCTGCTCCTTGCTGGCCTGCCCGTTGCCGGTAATGGCCATCTTGATTTTCAACGGGGCATATTCTGTCACGGGGATGTCACGTGTCAATGCTGCTACAATAGCCACCCCCTGCGCACGTCCTAACTTCAGCATGGACTGTACGTTCTTTCCAAAAAACGGAGCTTCAATAGCCAGTTCATCAGGAAGGTACGAAGAATGATACCCTGCACGCGCTCATAAATGTGTTTCAGCTTCAGATACGAGTCGCCGCATTTACGCAGGTCGATGACGCCGAGTGTCATCACTTCCGGTTTGACACCCGTCACCTTCAG
>ENA-OQIO01001792-OQIO01001792.1-human-gut-metagenome-genome-assembly--contig:-NODE-1792-length-10107-cov-3.391583_pt1 | contig 10107 bp, 14 predicted proteins | sample MGYA00242573_ERZ504737 | MGnify/ENA primary metagenome ERZ504737 (study PRJEB26092, sample SAMD00036203) | human gut metagenome | host: Homo sapiens | study: EMG produced TPA metagenomics assembly of... | reverse complement strand
ATTACTTTTTATAGATGAATTTCAAAAGAGTTAAGTAACCCACTTGCTACGAAACAGTACACTGTACTGTTTCTCCCAAATTCACAAGTGAATTTGGAGCCACGTGTCTCTTGTGCTTCGCACAATTCACTCCTCTTCCCCAAAAAGCTTGCGCTTTTCGGGGACCCCTAATGGAATTTTATCAAAATAAACGCAAAGTAAAAGTGGCTTGGACATTACGTTCAAGCCACTTTTTTAATGATATTAAAATTTTATTTATCCTCTGTTTCGATTTTGCCGTTTTCTTTTTCAAATTCTGCAACTCTCTTTTTAAGATATTGCTCAATTTCCTTGTTGGCAGAGCGACCCTCGCTCTCGGCAATATATCTGAATTTTTTAAATAAAAGCCTATCTACTCTTAAAGTGTATCTGACAATTTTATCTTCCATAATCGAACCTCGTGGCTTTATTATTTATATAATTTTTTTAATATTTTCACATCCGTGACTTTTAATATTGATTATAGCTTACATCATTTGTTTTTAACTGCCGTGTTTTCGCTTCCTCTGAAAACAACGAATTTATCATAAAGAAATTCTGTTGTCATATTGCAAGCCATTGTGCAGCCTAAAACGATATAGTTAATTGCTGAAACATCGGCAAATTTTGACGTGAAATAGTTGCCTAAAATTGTTGAAATAGGGGTGAATACACAATAAAACGCAAGCACCTTGAGCATTGCAACAGGCACGTTATTAGCCGATTTGAATGTGAATTTGCGGTTGAATGTAAAGTTCCAAATTACTGAAAGAAGAAGCGCAATAAGGTACATAGGGCCGTATTCGTTTTGCATAATTTTTGCAAATGTTGCATTTGTGTCCATAAGATTTTGAAGTGCAGGAAGCTTGATGATTACTTCGCTCATAAGAGTAAAACTCAATATCTGAATAATACCTGCAGACGCCGAGAAAAGCGCAAATTTAATAAACTGCCATACTCCGCCTTTTGATTTCTTTTCTTCGCTCATTTGAAAAACTCCTTATATTCAAGATATTTTTATTTTATCACAGTAATTTTTTTGTTGCAAGATTACCAATCATATTTTGTAAGCTTTCCCTTTTGGCTCAATGCCGGATATCCCCACTGCCTTAAAACTTCATAAGTGCCGATTGCAACGGCGTTTGAAAGGTTAAGACTTCTGATAATTCCCCTCATAGGAAGTCTTACGCAACTGTCGTGATTTGCCTTTAAAAGCTCCTCCGGAAGGCCTTTGGTTTCCTTGCCGAAAACAAGAAAAGCATTATTTTTATATTCCATATCCGAATGTGCAATTTCAGCCTTAGTTGAAAAATAATAAAAATCTGCGCCCTTGTTTTTTTCAAAAAATTCCTCTTGACTGTCATAAAAAGTTATATCAAGTTTGTCCCAATAGTCAAGACCTGCTCTTTTAACCTGTTTGTCGGTAATGGTAAAGCCCATAGGACCCACAAGATGAAGCCTTGCGCCTGTTGCCGCACACGTTCTTGCAATGTTGCCTGTGTTTTGCGGAATTTCAGGCTCAATAAGCGCAATGTTAAGCGAGTATTCCATTAATATATACCTCTTCTATATCTAAATTCTCATTAAGCGCAACCAAATCGGCACACTTGCCGACTGCGATTGAACCGATGTTTTTATCTTCATTTATTGATTTTGCAGGGTTTATTGTGCATGATTTAAGCGCTGTTTTAAAATCAATTCCAAATCTAATAAGATTTTTAAATTCGGTGTGAATGTTTGAAATTGAAGCGGCAATCGTTCCGTCCTCCAAAACGGCATATTTACCGCCGGGCTTTACGAAAACCGCCTGACCGCCAAGCTCAAATTCTCCCTCGCCAAGCCCTGCGCCTCGCATTGAATCGCTGATAACTACCGCTCTGCTTTCGCCTAAAATTTTAAATGCGTTTCTCAAAACAGTAGGGCAAATATGGCCGCCGTCGCAAATAAGTTCACACATAACCCTTTCATCATCAAGCACCGTGCCTGCTATACCTGCCTCTCTGTGAGCCATAGGTGTCATGGCATTGAAAAGGTGAGTTGCGTGGCTTATACCGCAGTCAATAGCTTTTTTACATTCGTCTGCATTTGCTGCTGAATGACCGATTGAAACGTTTGCATAATCTTTTGCGTGCTTTATAAATTTTTCGCTGTCAAATGCTTCGGGTGCAATGGTAATAAGCTTAACAAGCTTGCCGCTTTTTGCGTATAAATCGTCAAATTCCTCAATCGTACCGCCTCTTACGTACTCGGCATTTTGAGCGCCTTTTTTGCTCATTGCAATAAACGGACCTTCAAGGTTAATTCCCGTAACCTTTGCGCCGCCGTGGCTTTCTTTTTTAAATTCCTTTATTGTTTCAACAATGCTTTCAAGCCTTTCTTTCGGCAGTGTCATTGATGTTGGGCAAAATGACGTTACACCGTGCTTTGCAAGCTCCTTTGCCATTTTTTCAAGACCGCTCTTGTCAGCGTCGGATGCGTCGCCGCCTGCACAGCCGTGAATATGCACGTCAATAAAACCGGGTATAATAATCTTGCCTGCCATATCTTTGCCGTCGCCGTCGAGGATTCCGATTTGCTTTATTTTTCCGTTTTCTATTTCAATATCGCCGTATTCTTTTTCAAAATTTTCGTTAAAAAAGGTGCAATTTTTTAAAATCATTACTCATTTTCCTTTGCAATTTTATATGCAAGCTCCTCAAGCTGCTCAAAATGCTCAAAGGTGCTTATTTCCTTTCTAAGCGCCGCACCGCCACGTATGCCTTTCGTGTAATATGCGCATGGTGCCTTGCCTCTCTCATTGCGGTGTATTCGCCCTTGTATTCAATGATTTTTTGAATATGCTTAGCATAACTGCCATTTTTTCGTTAATGCTTACATCAGGCAAAACTCTGCATTCGCTGAGATATGCGTTAATTCTTCTGAATATCCACGGATTTCCGAGTGCGCCCCTGCCAATCATAATAGCATCGGCATTTGTCTTTTCAAGCATAATTGCCGCCGATTGCTCGTCTGTTACGTCGCCGTTTGCAATAACCGGGATATCAACCGCTTTTTTTACCTTTGCAATTATGTCATAGTCAACCTTGCCCGAATACATTTGCATTCTTGTTCTTCCGTGAACGGTAATTGCCGACGCACCGTTTTTTTCTGCAATTTGCGCAAGCTCAACCGCCGTAATGCTTTCATCATCCAGCCTTTTCTTATTTTGACTGTTACGGGAATATCGACTGCATCGCTTACCGCCTTTACTATCTCCCCCGCAAGCTTGGGATTTTTCATAAGGCTTGCACCGCCGCCGTTCATTGCGATTTTAGGAGCGGGGCAACCCATATTTATGTCAATAATATTAGGGTGAAATTCAAGGCATTTTTGCGCCGCCTGCGCCATAATCTCAGGGTTGTCGCCGAAAATCTGAGCGCCTGCCGGTTTTTCAATTTCGCCGAGTGTTAAAAGCTCTTTGCTTTTTTTGTCGCCCATTGTAAGCCCTTTGCTCGATACCATTTCAGTCACGGTGTATCCTGCGCCGTAGTTAATGCAAAGTTCACGAAACGCTCTGTCCGCTATTCCTGCCATTGGCGCTAAAAATATATTGTTTTCAAATTCAATATCTTTAATTTTCATTTTGTTTACCTTTTTATTTTTACTTGCAATTAATATATCACATTATTAATTGTAAATCAATCAATTATATGATATAATAATATGATTTTAAATGTAAGGAACTGAGTTTATGAAGCTTCTTGTTTTAGACGGTAACAGTATTGTAAACCGTGCTTTTTACGGCATAAAATTATTAACTAATAAAAACGGAGAATATACCAACGCAATCTACGGCTTTTTAAATATTCTTTTAAAGCTTGAGGATATTTGCTCGCCTGATGCAATTGCCGTAGCATTTGACGTTCATGCGCCTACTTTTAGGCATAAAATGTATGATGAATATAAGGCAGGACGTAAGGGTATGCCTGACGAGCTTCGTGCTCAAATGCCTGTCCTTAAAGAAATGCTTAAAAATCTCGGAATTAAAACGATTGAAAAAGAAGGCTGGGAGGCTGACGATATTCTCGGCACTCTTGCCTCAGTATGCAGGAAAAACGGTGACGAATGTTTTATTGCAACGGGTGACAGGGATTCGTTGCAGCTTGCTCACGGCGGTGTTAAGGTGCTTCTTGCACGCACAAAAATGGGGCAGGCAGTTACCGATATTTATGACGAAAAGGCGATTGACGAGGAGTACGGTGTAACGCCTGAGGAGCTTATTCAGGTTAAGGCGCTTCAGGGCGATGCGTCGGATAATATTCCCGGTGTTGCCGGAGTGGGTGCTAAAACTGCGCTTGACCTTATCGCACGTTTTCATACTCTTGATAATATTTATAATAATCTTGACGAGCTTGACATTAAGCCGGGTGTTAAGGCAAAGCTTAAAAACGATAAAGAAAAGGCTTATCTTTCTTTAAAACTCGGCACAATCAGCACCGAAGCACCGATTGATACGGATATCAATTCTTATGTCATTTCAGGCAGGGACGAGCAAAAGGCGGTTTCTCAATTTGTAAGGCTTGAACTTTTTTCGCTTATCCCTAAATTTGACCTTGACCCTAATAAAGCAGCCGAGGCTGAAGAAGAGGAAACGGCTGAGAGAAATATCAGCTTGGTAAGTTGCGATAATGCCGGCGCTTTGCTTGAAAGAGTTAAGGGGGCTGATGTTTATTTTATCCCTTAATCATTGACGGCAGTGTGACGGATTTGTATTTTGCGTTTGATAATGAAATTGTTGTTATTTCACCTGAGACGCAGGGATACAAGGATTTTATTTGTGAATTTTTTGAGGACGAGAGCGCAAAATACAGCTTTAACACGAAAGAGCTTCACCGTTTGGCATGCAAATTAGGTGTTGAATTAAAGGGTGTTAAGGGTGATTTAATGCTCAGCGCCTATCTTTTAAGACCGAGCGACAGCAATTACGATATTGCTCACCTTTGCCTTGAATACGGTGTTAAAATTCCTGAATTTCTTAATTCTCTCGGCACTAAGGATGAAAATGTAGAGCTTGCTTCTGTAATTAAGCCGCTGTTTGAAAAGACGGATATACTTATTGACGATGCGCAGGAAAGGCAGCTTCTTGAAGATATTGAACTTCCGCTTTCACGTGTTCTTGCTAAGATGGAATACGTCGGCTTTGAGGTTGATAAAAGCGGAATTGAGTCCTTCGGCAAAATGCTCGGTGAAAGAATTAAGGCTTTAACCGATTCTATTTACGAAAGTGTTGGGTATGAATTTAATATCAATTCTCCAAAACAGCTTGGTGTTGCACTTTTTGAAGAGCTTAAATTACCGTGCAAGAAAAAGACAAAAACAGGATATTCAACCAATGCCGAGGTACTTGAAGGCTTAGTCGGCGAGCACCCTGCAATCAGCCAAATTCTTGAATATCGCTCGCTTTCTAAGCTTAAATCCACCTATTGCGACGGACTTTTAAAGGTTATTGCAGATGACGGCAGGATTCATACCCGCTTTAATCAGGTTGAAACAAGGACGGGCAGAATTTCATCTCTTGAGCCTAATTTGCAAAATATTCCGATTAGGACGGAGCTTGGCAGCCAAATGCGTAAATTCTTTATCGCAGGCGAGGGCAAAAAGCTTGTTGACGCCGACTACAGCCAGATTGAACTTCGTGTTCTTTCTGACCTTTCAAATGATAAAAATATGATTGACGCATTCAATTCAGGCGAGGATATTCATACGATTACCGCTTCTCAGGTGTTTAATCTTCCTGTTCAAATGGTTACCCCTCAAATGAGAAGCAGGGCAAAGGCTGTTAATTTCGGCATTGTTTACGGCATCGGCGCATTTTCTCTTGCAAAGGATATCGGTGTTTCAAATAAAGAGGCTAAGCAGTATATTGAAAATTATCTTGCCCATTACAGCGGTGTAGACGATTATATGAAAAAGATGATTGACCTTGCAAAGGATAAGGGCTTTAGCGAAACATTATTCCACAGAAAAAGATATTTGCCAGAGCTTGCTTCGTCTAACCATATGATGCGTGCATTCGGCGAACGTGTTGCAAGAAATATGCCTATTCAGGCACCGCAGCCGATATTATCAAAATCGCAATGGTTAAGGTTGACGATAGGCTTACAAAGGAAAATATGAAATCACGTCTTATTCTTCAGGTGCACGACGAACTTATCGTTGAATCGCCGGAAAACGAGGCGCAAAGGGCGCTTGAAATCGTGTGTGAGGAAATGGAAAATGCCTGCAAAATGAAGGTTCTCCTTCGTGCAGACGGCAAAATCGGCAATACGTGGTTTGACGCTCATTAATGTAATATGATTAGTATAGAAAAATTTAACATAAAATATCTTGATGATGTTTATAAAATAGAATGTGCCTGCTTTGCTCACCCGTGGAACAAAAAAGACCTTGAAAATCAGCTTTCGCTTGATACATCTCACTTCCTTGTCGCACTTGAAAATGAAAAAGCAGTCGGCTATATGGGACTTCAGATTTTCTCCGGTGAGGGTTATGTTACAAATGTTGCCGTCTTGCCCGAATATCGCAGACGTGGCATAGCTCAAAGGCTTATATTTGCCGAGTTTGAAAATGAGATGGATTTTATAACTTTAGAGGTGCGCAAAAGCAATACCCCTGCAATAAGGCTTTATGAAAAAGCAGGCTTTGAAAATGTTGGTATCCGCCTCATTTTTACACTTCCCCCGACGAGGACGCAGTAATTATGACTAAGAATTTTTGATTATATAAATTCAATTAAAAATGCAGCTTATATATCGTAAGGGCGATATCGTCAACGTTGGCTTTAGTGAATAATACATATAAGTAAAAAGGAAACAGAAAATGAAAATTTTGGGAATTGAGTCCTCTTGTGACGAAACGGCATGCGCTGTTGTTGAGGACGGACGAAAAGTATTATCAAATATTGTTGCAACCTCGCTTGAGGAGCATAAGCTCTACGGCGGAGTTGTGCCTGAGATAGCATCAAGCGGCACGCCGAATCAATCAGCGGCGTCGTTAAAGAAGCGCTTGAAAAGGCTGACTGCACTATGGACGACATTGAAGCGATTGCGGTTACATATGCACCGGGTCTTATAGGTGCGCTTTTGGTGGGCGTTAATTTTGCAAAGGGTTTATCGTTTGCAAGCGGTACTCCGCTTGTGCCCGTTCATCATTTGAGAGGTCATATTGCATCAAATTACATTTCAAGCGATGTTAATCCGCCGTTTTTGTGCCTTGTTGTCAGCGGAGGCCATTCGCATATTGTTGCGGTTAACGATTATACGGATTTTGAAATTATCGGCAAAACACGTGATGATGCGGCAGGCGAGGCGCTTGATAAGGCAGGCAGGACTATGGGCCTTGCATATCCCGGCGGAATAAGTATTGACAAAATCAGCAAGCAGGGAAATGAAAATGCTTTTAAATTTCCTCATCCGAGAGTTACGGGCAGTGAATACGATTTTTCGTTTTCAGGTCTTAAAACAAGTGTTATCAACACCGTTCATAACGCAAAGCAAAAAGGCGAAGAAATAAATATACCCGACCTTGCGGCTTCGTTTCAAAAAAGCGTTGTCGATTGCCTTATTCAAAATCTTGAAAAAGCGGCAATTGACAAAAACTTCAAAAAAATTGTAATAGCAGGCGGTGTTTCTGCTAATTCTAAATTAAGAAGAGAAGCAGAGAAGCTTTGCCAAAAGCATAAATGGCAGCTTTATTTGCCCGAACTTAAATATTGCGGCGACAATGCGGCAATGATTGGCTCGCAGGGTTATTATGAGTTTATAAGCGGTGTTGAGGCTGACGAAAGTCTTAATGCTTATGCCACAATGCCTATCGACGAAGCGTACAAAAGCAGTAATTGACAAAAAATTCACATAAAGTGATTAATTTGATTTTATGTTATTGTTACATTTTAATGAATTTTTGGCAGTTCTATTGAATTTTAAGGATTTTTTGGTATAATTAATGAGAATGAAATTGGGAAACTTTGATTGTTTTTCAATGAGTTCAATTTGTTTGTAAATAATTTCAAAGGAGAATAAAGATTATGGAAACAAATCTTACTTCTAACAAGTCACTTCTTGATTGGCTTGACGAAAAAGTAGAACTCCTTAAGCCATCAAACATTGTATGGATTGACGGTTCAAAGGAACAAATCGACGCTCTTAAAAAAGAGGCTGTTGAAACAGGCGAAATGATTAAGCTTAACGATGAGCTTCTTCCTGATTGCTATCTTCACAGAACAGCAGAAAACGACGTTGCACGTGTTGAGGACAGAACTCTTATCTGCACAACTAAGGAAGAGGACGCAGGTCCTACTAACCACTGGATGGCTCCTGATAAGTGCTACAAGATGCTTTATGACATCGCAGCAGGCTCTTATGAAGGCAGAACAATGTATATCATTCCTTATTCAATGGGTCCTGTAGGTTCACCTATGTCTAAGATTGGTATTGAGATTACAGACTCAATCTACGTTGTTCTTAATATGAATATTATGACAAGAATCGGCAAGAAAGTTCTTGATACTCTCGGCGATTCAAACGACTGGGTACGTGGTATGCACTGTAAATGTGACGTTGACCCTGAAAAGAGATGGATTTGTCAGTTCCCTGAGGACAACACAATCATTTCTGTAAATTCAGCTTACGGCGGAAACGTACTTCTCGGTAAAAAGTGCTTTGCTCTTCGTATTGCTTCTTACCTTGGTAAGAACGAGGGCTGGCAGGCAGAGCATATGCTTATCCTTGGTCTTCAAAAGCCAAACGGAGAAATTAAGTATATCTGCGCTGCATTCCCATCAGCTTGCGGTAAGACAAACCTTGCTATGCTTATCCCACCTGAAGGATATCAGAGAAAAGGCTACAAGGTATGGTGCGTAGGCGACGATATTTCTTGGATTAAGAAGGGTGAGGACGGACGTCTTTATGCTATCAACCCTGAAAATGGATTCTTCGGCGTTGCTCCTGGTACTAACGAGAAGTCTAATCCTAATGCTCTTGCATCAACAAAGAAGGGTACAATCTTTACAAACGTTGCTCTTAACCTTGATAACAACACAGTTTGGTGGGAAGGTCTTGACAAGAACCCACCTGCAAATGCAATTGACTGGAAGGGCAATCCTTGGAACGGTCAAACAAGCGAGGAAAAGGGTGCTCATCCAAACTCAAGATTCACAGCTCCTGCTGTAAACTGCCCTTGCATTTCATCAGAATTTGAAAATCCAAACGGTGTTCCTATTTCAGCATTCGTATTCGGCGGCCGTCGTGCTAAGCTCACTCCGCTTGTATATCAGTCAAAGAGCTGGAATCACGGTGTATTCGTAGGCTCAATCATGGGTTCTGAAACAACTGCTGCAGCTACAGGTCAGGTTGGCGTTGTTCGTCGTGACCCTATGGCTATGCTCCCATTCTGTGGCTACAATATGGGCGATTATTGGAAGCATTGGATTGAAATTGGTGAAACTCTTGACGAGGATAAGGCTCCTAAGATTTTCAATGTTAACTGGTTCCGTAAGGACGACGAAGGCAACTTCTTGTGGCCGGGCTTCGGCGATAACCTCAGAGTTCTTGATTGGATTATCGACCGTTGCGAAGGTAAGGTTGACGCTCAGGAAACAGCTATCGGTTATCTTCCTTATGCTAAGGATATCAACCTTGACGGCTTGATATGACTGAGGCTGACCTTGAAAAGATTCTTGACGTTGATAAGGACGCTTGGAAGGAAGAACTCAAGGGTGTTGACGAGCTTTATGCTAAGTTCGGCGATAAGCTTCCTAAGGAGCTTGAGGACGTACTTGAAGAAGTTAAGTCAAACCTTGACAAATAATTATCTCTTTTGAAATAATATAATATAAAACACGGTACAAAATTTTGTACCGTGTTTTTTAGACTGCCGATAAAGTGGCTAAACCGTGCGTGCTTAAATTATCATAAAGTGATGACGTTGGACAAGGATTTGCTCTTGCCGAAATAAAATCAAAAATACATTTATAGAAAAGTGGCTTGAACGTAGTGTTCAAGCACTTTTGGCACTTTCCGTCTTTTGCTCGGGGGCAGTACCAACGTACAG
>ENA-OQIO01001791-OQIO01001791.1-human-gut-metagenome-genome-assembly--contig:-NODE-1791-length-10116-cov-2.924417_pt1 | contig 10116 bp, 14 predicted proteins | sample MGYA00242573_ERZ504737 | MGnify/ENA primary metagenome ERZ504737 (study PRJEB26092, sample SAMD00036203) | human gut metagenome | host: Homo sapiens | study: EMG produced TPA metagenomics assembly of... | reverse complement strand
GCCGAGCGAGCGCGCGCTCGCGCAGACTTGGATGTGCACCGCAACACCGTGGTCAAGGCCGTACAGCGAGCTCAAGAGCGACGCGTGGATCGAGTCGCGCCAGGGCGTGGGCTACATCGTGGCCGCGGCAAACGACGAAAATGACGCGCAGGACGAAAGGGGCGGCGAGGGCGCGCAGCCCGGCCGCGTCAACTGGGTCAGCGAGGTGGCGGAAAAGTACCTCGACATGGAAAAGACATTTGACGACCTGTTCCAGCGCTTTACGGACGAGAGCCACTATTCCCTCGGCAGCGGCGTCGCCTCGCGCGAGGTGTACACGTCCGAGCGCGTTGCGGGCGATATCGCGGCGCTGCTCACGGGCAGCGGCCCGTGCCAGTATTTTTTCAGCCCCTATAAGGGCGATAAATTCCTGCGGCAGAAGCTCGTGGCCTTTCTCGGCACGAAGGGCGTGAAGGCGTCCTCGGGCGAAATTCAGATCCTCTCGGAGACGAATCAGGCGCTCGACTTTATCGTGACGCTGCTCGTCAAGCCCGGCGACAGCGTGGTGATGGAAGAGCCGGTGCACCCGGACATGTACCGCGTGATGGAGCTTGCGGGCGCGAAGATACTGACCGTTCCCGTCGACGAGAACGGCATGAACTGCGAGGTGCTCGAAAGCTTACTCACGCAGACGCGCCCGCGGCTCATCTTCGTCAATTCGAGCTACCACGACCCGACGGGAAACATTTTGTCGCTCGAGCGGCGCAAGAAGATCGTCGAGATCTCGAACCGCTACCGCGTGCCGATCATGGAGGAGGACGCGGCGAGCGAACTCGTCTACGACGGCGATAAGCTCCCACCGATCAAGGCCTTCGACACGACGGGAAATGTTATTTACATCTATTCGTTCTCGCTCACGTTCATCCGGGGCTGAGCCTTGCCTTCGTCACGGGCAACCGCGATCTGATCCGCGCACTGAGCTACCTCGTCTCCGTGCGGCTGATGGCCTCGGACTGGATGACGCAAAAGCTCCTCGGCATGTACCTTGACGACGGCATTTACTACACGTCGCTTTTAAAATTTCGCGACGTCTACCGCACGAATCGAGATTTGGTATGCCAAAAGCTCGACGAGCTTGCGCCGCTCGGCGTGAGTTATACAAAGCCGAGAGGCGGCGTATATGTCTGGTGCAGGCTGCCGGACGGGGTGGACAGCAAGCGCTTTATCCGCAGGGCCTACAACATGGGCGTCACGCTGATCCCCGGACACGTTTTTTACCCCTGCAAGAACGGCGGGCGCGACCACATCCGCATCAACTACTCCTATGAATCCTACGAGCGGCTGGGGCAGGGCATGGACGTATTGCGCAAAGCGCTGGAAGAAGAGCTGGAGGAATGACTGGCACACGAAATGGTAAAAGCACTGATACATCACAAGCGCCTTTAGAACGTGTATACTTTACTGCGTAATAACAGTAAAACGATCCGCGGACCGTCGGGAGCGTTCCGGCGGCACGGACAGGGAAAACAGGTCGGGGTGTACGGGCGGTCGATGAGAGAGCCGCCGGCATCCCGGGAAAGGGAGCACGACTTATGTATTCAGGCATCCATAACTTTTCCGAGATCGGAAAGCTCAACAAGGTGCTGCTGCACCGCCCCGGCGAGGAGCTGGAATCGCTGACGCCCGCGACGCTCGAGCGCCTGCTGTTTGACGACATCCCGTACTTAAAGGTCGCCCAGGAGGAGCACGACCGCTTTGCCGAGGTCCTGCGCGAAAACGGCGTCGAGGTCATCTACTATGTCGACGAGGTCGCCAAGGCCATCGCCGACCCCGCGCGCCAGATCCAGCTCGTCAACGACTTTTTGAACATCAGTAAGATCCACGCCAAGGGCCTGCGCGCGAGCATGACGAGCTTACTTCTCGACATGCCGCCCAAGCAGATGGTGACGAAGATGATCGCGGGCATCAAGCGCTGCGAGGTCGCCACCAAGCAGCCGACGTCGCTGATGGACTTAGTCGACGACGACTATCCGTTCGTCTCCGACCCGATGCCGAACCTGTACTTCACCCGCGACCCCGGCGCTGCGTGGGCGAGGGCATCAACATCCACCGCATGCATACCCCTGCGCGCAAACGCGAGAGTCTGCTCTTAAAGTACATGTTCCTCTACAACCGCGACTTTGCCACGCAGGACAACAAGATGTGGTACGACCTGTCCGACAGCTATTCCATCGAGGGCGGCGACGTGCTCGTGCTGTCGAAGGACATCGTGGCCATCGGCCTGTCCGAGCGCACGACGGTCTCCGGCGCGGAGACGTTTGCGCGCAATCTTCTGCAAAATTCCGACTTTAAGAAGGTGCTCGCCTTCGACATTCCCGAGACGCGCGCTTCATGCACCTCGACACGGTTTTCACGATGGTCGACTACGACAAGTTCACCATCCATCCCGAGATCGAGGGCCCGCTGAGCGTTTATGAGATGACGCTCGACGAGCACGGCGAGCTCCGCTTCGGCGCGATCAAGGAAGAGCTCAAGGACATTCTGGCCCTCGAGCTCAAGCTGCCCGCGGTCGACCTGATCCGCTGCGGCGGCGGCGACCTGATGGCCGCGCAGCGCGAGCAGTGGAACGACGGCTCCAACACGCTCTGCATCGCGCGGGCCGCGTCATTACCTATGAGCGCAACTATGTGACGAACGACTTGCTCGCAAAGCACGGCCTCGACGTGTTGACCGTGCCGTCTGCCGAGCTGTCGCGCGGCCGCGGCGGCCCGCGCTGCATGTCCTGCCCCGTCAACCGCGACGACCTGTAAAAAATTCCACCGCAGAACGAGAGAAGAAAGAAGAGCTCATCCGCGCCGGCAGCTGGCCGGGCGGAGGAAAATGGGAGAGAGCCATGAAGAGCAAGCGACAAGAGAAGATCCTGGAGCTGATCGAAAAGTACAATATCGAGACGCAGGAGGAGCTCATCGCGCGTCTCGCCGAGTGCGGCATCGAGAGCAAGCAGACGACCGTCTCGCGCGATATCAAGGAGCTGTACCTTTATAAGGAGCCGATCGGCGGCGGCCGCAGCCGCTACGCCGTATCCGGCAAGGCCGACCACATCGACAACACGAAGCGCCTGAAGCTCATTTTGAATGAGTGCAGCGTGGGCGTGGACTATGCGGGGATCGTTGTGCTGCTCAAGACGCTGCCGGGGCTCGCCGATGCGGCGGGGCGCGGCTATCGACGCGATGAAGCTGCCCGATATGCTCGGCTGCATCTCCGGCAACGACGCCGTGGCGATCGTCGCCCGCGGCGAGCAGGAGGCCGAGCGCCTGTGCTATGATCTGCGCCAGTACTGCAAGTGAACGAGAGAGACGAGATTGAGAGAGGACAGGGGGCGGAGCGATCCGCCCCTCCTGTTCTGTCATAAAACCGATTAAACTGCAAGGTATTTCTGAAACGTGACAAAACTCAACAGGTATTAAAAGTTTTACTGCCGACAAAATTTGACGGGATTCCGCTTGAAGATTATTTTTTGAGTGCTATAATAAATTTATCAATCGAATGATCTGTGCGGCTCGCGAAAGTGGGGCAAAGCGTACAGAAAAAGGCATAGCCGGCGAAAGCCGGTGTCGCAAAGCCACGGGTCTAAACGGCGCAAGCCGCACGACAGCCGGGCTGCCTAAGACGGAGAACTCTCCTTCCTCGGGTCCACAGGGACAAGAGGGAGGATTTTTTTATGAGAGAGAAGAAGTTCGGCAAGTTGTTTTTGACATGGTTGCTGGCAGCCACCATGGTGCTGACTTTGCTTCCTGTCAGCATGCTGGCGATGGACGCGCCGGGAGAGGCGGAAGACGGCGAAGTTGTGCTGGCGCCTGTTGCGGGCGTGGAAGAGGAAGAGGCCGCCCCTGTGGAGGCTGTGCCCATGCTGCTGGCCACACCCGCGGCAGCGGACACGCCGATTGCTGTTCCCACGGATAAGTTGTTTTTTGATAAAGCTAACGGCGTGATCACGGGCATTGATGCGGATTGGCTTGCCGAAAATAAGGATAAGCCCTTTCCGTTACCATCCTGCGGAAATTGGCGGCGTAGCGGTGACAAGTATCGGTCAAAATGCTTTTAATGGAAAAAAAGTTGTTGCTGTCGATTTCAGCAATGCAACCAATCTGGAGAAGATCGACAATCAGGCATTTATGCACTCTCCGGTGGCATCGGTTGACCTGTCCAATACTCAGGTAACGGTCATCGGTAAATTTGCGTTTGGTGATTGCAAGTCTTTGGAAACGTTTATTTTCTCCAATACATTGACAAGTCTTGGTAATTCGGACGGCGCTTCCGTATTCACGGATTGCAGATCTTTGAAGGTCATGCGACTGGCCGGTTCTCCGGAAGGCGTCGTGTTTGAGCTGCCGGAAGGCTTAACAACCATTGGCTATCAGTGCTTCAAGAACTGCTTTGCTGATGGAGTAGATGCTAAGGTTATCATTCCTGCCAGCGTAGCAACACTTGGCGAGGGTGCTTTTTACGATGAGCATATCACGCAGATCATCTTTGAGAAGACAGTAGATCCTTGGAAAAACGAAGATTATAGCGGGTACGCTAATAGTGCCATAACTCCTCCGAGTGATTGCGATCGCATCATTGTACTTCCGGACAATAAATGTTTTGCGGCGTATTCTACACAAGTAGGATATGGTTCAAAACTGCAAAAATCTGCACCTATCCTATAAAGATACATTTTCTCCCCTCGGTAAACAAGAACAGCACTTGAACCATGCGCTTCTTGGCTGGACTTATAATCCTGCAACTAAGCTTTGGGATTTCAACAATAGCTATAAGCTCCTGATACGAATGGAGCAACGTCCGGTAATGAGCGCCCTGGCTATGAGTATGTCGGTGGCTGGAAGTTGCGTAGTTCCTATCAGGTATTAAATGAAAATGAAAAGCTTGAAGCTAAGGATAATCCGTCTGATCGTGCAACTGTCAGTGGTGAATACAAGCTTGCGAACCCCACGATCTCCTATCTGGTAGACGGAAAAACCGAAAATGTCGATGCCAACCAGCCCTTCACCGTGACCATCGGTGACGGCAAGGAGCATACGCTCGGCGTACAGGTTTCTCACCCACTGCTGAAGGAGAATCAGGCACTGACGAGGATTATGTTTACTTTGAGTACTACTGGTTTGACGAAGTATCGCTCGGGGACGGAAAGAACACTCTGAACGGCCCGAGAAGCACGGAAGAACAGAAGCGCTTTTCTGCCGCAACGAGCAATGTGAAAATTCAATATGTGGACGGCAAGCATAATACCATTCCCATTGCAAAGACGGAACACGCGAGATATGAAGGCAGCTCCTATGAGGGCTATAATGACTACTATCTTGTAGTGGTGTTCGGTTATCATGTTGTGAATGGCAAAAAGGCCGATACGCCATTCTATCTCAGTGCAAATAACGGTATCGGTGTTGGGAACGCCAATGCGACGCATGGACGCATCTGTTGCAGTCAAGGTCGATGAAGTTCGCATCATCACCGCCACCGCCGGCGACAACGGCAGGATCACCCGACGGGTGATGTTGCAGTACCCAAGGGCGAAAGCAAGACCTTTACCATCACGCCAGATTCCGGCTATCACATCAAGGACGTGCTGGTGGACGGCAAGAGCGTCGGCGCGGTGAGCACGTACACGTTTGAAAATGTGGTGGATAACCACACGATTCACGCTACCTTTGCAAGGAAGCACACGCCCACTCCCTCCACACCCACCGTCGAGATTCCTGATGACGATGCGCTCGGTCTGAACACGACGGATCACTTCGCCTATATCGTCGGTTACGGCAACGGTGAGGTCCGCCCGCAGAACAACATCACCCGCGCCGAGGTCGCGACCATCTTCTTCCGTCTGCTGACCGACGACGTCCGCGACGAGAACCTGACCAAGACCAACCGCTACTCCGACGTGGCCGCCACCTCCTGGTACAACACCGCGGTCTCGACCCTCAGCTCCATGGGCATCATCACGGGTTATCCCGACGGCACGTTCCGCCCGAACGCCGCCATCACCCGCGCTGAGTTCGCCGCCATCGCCGCCCGCTTTGATAACGACGGCGACAAGACCGCTGCGAAGTTCAGTGACATCGCAACCCACTGGGCCAAGGATGAGATCAGCATCGCCTACAACAACGGCTGGATCACCGGCTATCCTGACGGCACGTTTGGTCCCCAGCGCGACATCACCCGTGCCGAGACCATGACGCTCGTCAACCGCGTGCTGAACCGCCAGCCCGAGACCGAGGACGATCTCCTCCCGAACATGACGGTCTGGACGGACAACGCGAACCCGAAGGCCTGGTATTACCTCGCCGTTCAGGAAGCGACCAACAGCCACTACTACGAGTTCAAGACGAACTCCCAGTATGAAAAGTGGACCGAGCTGCGCGAGACCCGCGACTGGAAGGCACCGGAACAGTAAACAAAGCGGAAAAAAGAACGGGAGCACGAAGTGCTCCCGTTCTTTTATGCTTTTTTGAAAGCGGCCTGAACAGATCAGACGTTGCCGATCGTCGCGACCATGACGGCCTTGATCGTGTGCATACGGTTCTCGGCCTCGTCGAAGACCTTGGAGTTCGGGGAGAGGAAGACCTCGTCCGTGACCTCGCGGATATCATAGCCGAGCTCCTTCTGGGAAGCAGCCATCGTGGTGTCGAAGTCGTGGAAGGAGGGCAGGCAGTGCAGGAAGATGCAGTCGGGATTCTCCGTGGCCTTGAGCACCTCGCCCGTGACCTTGTAGGGGGTGAGCAGCTTGACGCGCTCGGGGATCTTGTCCTCTTCGCCCATGGAAGCCCAAATATCGGTGTAGAGGCGTCCGCGCCCTTGATGAGTTCTCTGTCCTCACCGTACTCGACGACGGCGCCGGTCTCCTTGCCGACCTCGCGGCAGTATTCGACGACGTCAGCGGCGGGCGCGAGCTCCTTCGGACCCCAGCCGACATAGTGGATGCCGAGCTTGGCGCAGATGTACATCAGGCAGTAGGCGACATTGTTGCGCGTGTCGCCGCAGAAGACGAGCTTGCACTTGCTCAGAGGCTTTTTGGTGTTCTCCATCAGCGTCAGGATATCGGCAAGCGCCTGCGTCGGGTGGTCGACGTCCGTGAGGCCGTTCCACACGGGAACGCCCGCGTTGGCGGCGAGACCCTCGACGACCTTCTGGTCGTAGCCGCGGTACTCGATGCCGTCGTAGAAGCGGCCGAGGACCTTGGCGGTGTCGACCATCGTTTCCTTCTTGCCCATCTGGGAGGACTTGGAATCGAGGAAGGTGACGTTCGCGCCCTCGTCGTAAGCGGCGACTTCGAACGCGCAGCGGGTGCGGGTAGAGGTCTTTTCAAACAGCAGCACGATGTTCTTGCCGGCGAGCAGGTTGCCGCGGATGCCGGCGCGCTTTTTGGCCTTGAGGTCAGCGGCGAGATTGAGCATATAGCGGATCTCGTCGGGGGTGAAGTCTTTCAGCGTCAGGAACGAACGGCCTTTCAGATTAACGGGCATGGGATAGTCCTCCTTTTATCGTTTTACTCTCAAAATCTCTCAAAAGCATCTAAATAATGCTATCGTTATTATATTATTTTTGGTTAAAAAAGCAAGAGAGGCGCGATTTTGCGGCGTTCACTGGCACACGGAGAGAAATGCATACTGATCTGCGATAAAACGCTGACAGGCGGCACAGTGGCCGTGCAAGACGGGCGCGCCGCGCCGTCAAAACGCCTCTGCCGCGCCCAACTGGACACGAAAATATTCTCTTTCTGGACCAGCGATTTTTATCGCGGGAAAGGCCTTGCCGCGCCTGCGTTTAACGGCAAGCGCGCCGCGGCAGATTTCTTACCGGATTCCCTTGTTTTCTGCCATTAAATATAGTATAATTGCAAAAAAAGTACCCCCATGGGGCGATTTCGGGCGAATGTGCCGCGCCGTTTGGGTAAAACCGCAAAGGATAGAGGAGAAATTGCTATGAATATGATCCGCAGCGCAAAGAACCAGATCGCCGAGCTGACGGCGGCGGCTTATCGCGCGGCTGTGCAGGAGGGGTTGCTGCCCGAGGCGTGCAGACCATCCCCGCCGTGGAGATCCCCAAGGATACCGCCAACGGCGACTATACGACGACGTTCTGCCTGGCCGCATCCAAGGCCATGCGCAAGAATCCCCGCGAGGTCGCGAAAATTCTGACCGACACATGGACCTGAGCGACACGTACTTTACGAGCGTCGAGATCGCGGGCCCCGGCTTTCTGAACTTCCGCCTCGGCGACAAGTGGTACGCCGACGTTCTGACCGCCGTTGAGGAGGAGAAGGCGACTACGGCCGCGACAACTGGCTGGGCGGCAAGAAGTACATGGTCGAGTTCGTCTCTGCGAACCCCACGGGCCCCATGCATATGGGCAACGCCCGCGGCGGCGTGCTGGGCGATACGCTCGCCGAGGTGCTCGACTGGTCGGGCGCGGACGTGTGGCGCGAGTTCTACGTCAACGACTTTGGCAACCAGATCGAAAAGTTCGCCAAGAGCATCGAGCGCGCTACATTCAGCTCATCAAGGGCGAGGATGCGATCGAGTTCCCCGAGGACGGCTACCACGGCGACGACATCCGCGAGCTCGCCAAGGCCTTCTACGATATCCACGGCGACAGCTATCTGGAAAAGTCCGTCGAGGAGCGCCACGCCGATATGGCGCGCTTCGGCCTGGAGCGCAACATTCCGAAGATGAAGAGCGACCTCGAGCGCTACGGCATCAAGTTCGACGAGTGGTTCTTCGAGTCCTCGCTGCACAACAGCGGCTATGTCAAAGACACCGTCGAGGAGCTTCATAAGCTCGGCTGGACGTATGAAAAGGAAGGCGCGCTCTGGCTCAAGACCGCCGACATCATGCGCGAGCAGTACCGCAAGCAGGGCAAGAAGGACGAGGACATCGACAAGCTCGACTTGAAGGACGACGTTCTGCGCCGCGCCAACGGCTTCTACACCTACTTTGCCGGCGACATTGCCTATCACCGCAACAAGTTCGCCGTGCGTCATTTCGACAAGGTCATCAACGTCTGGGGCGCTGACCACCACGGTCACGTGGCCCGCATGAAGGGCGCGATGGACGCGCTGGGCCTCGACGGCACGAACGTCTCGACATCGTGCTGATGCAGCTCGTTAAGCTCGTGCGCGACGGCGAGGTCGTGCGTATGTCCAAGCGCACGGGTAAGACCATTTCGCTCTCTGACCTGCTCGATGAAATTCCTGTCGACGCCTGCCGTTACTTCTTCAATGCCAAGCCTGACACGCAGATGGAATTCGACCTCGGCCTCGCCGTGCGCGAGGACAGCGAGAACCCCATCTACTACATCCAGTACGCGCACGCGCGAATTTGCAGCCTGCTCAAAGCGCTGGAGGAAGAGGGCCACAGCGTCAAGCCCGGCGCGGTCGACCTGTCCATCCTTTCGAGCGATGCTGAGCACGCGCTCATCAAGGAACTCTCCTCCTTTGCCGAGGAAATTCGCATGGCAGCGCGCGACTACGACCCGAGCTACATCAACCGCTATCTCATGCGCCTTGCCGCGGCGTTCCACAAGTTCTACAACGCCTGCCGCATCAAGGGCGAGGACGAGGCCGTCATCGACGCGCGCCTCAAGCTCGCGAGCGCGACCCGTCAGGTGCTCGCCAACGGCCTCAAGGTCATCGGCTGCTCCGCACCGGAGAAGATGTAAAACAGTATACCGACAACAAAAAGGCGTCCGGCCACTGGCCGGACGCCTTTTCTTATATAATTTACAGGACCTTTGCGAGGAACGATTGCAGTCTTTCGCTCTGCGGGTGGTCGAAGAGATCGGCGGGGGAGCCCTCTTCGATGATCGCGCCCTCGGACATGAAGACGACGCGGTCGGCGACCTCGCGGGCGAAGCCCATCTCGTGCGTGACGACGACCATCGTCATGCCGTCTTTCGCAAGGTCGCGCATGAGGTCGAGCACCTCGCCGACCATCTCGGGGTCGAGCGCGGAGGTCGGCTCGTCGAAGAGCATGACCTCGGGCGCATGGCGAGCGCGCGCACGATGGCGATACGCTGCTTCTGCCCGCCGGAGAGCATCGCGGGATACTCGTTTGCCTTGTCGGCAAGCCGATGCGCTCA
>ENA-OQIO01001790-OQIO01001790.1-human-gut-metagenome-genome-assembly--contig:-NODE-1790-length-10119-cov-1.529323_pt1 | contig 10119 bp, 12 predicted proteins | sample MGYA00242573_ERZ504737 | MGnify/ENA primary metagenome ERZ504737 (study PRJEB26092, sample SAMD00036203) | human gut metagenome | host: Homo sapiens | study: EMG produced TPA metagenomics assembly of... | reverse complement strand
CCCCACCAACGCCAATTCATAGCCTTCCGCGGCGAACATACGCCTAATTCAATGGCCTCTGGCCACACTTCGAAGTTCACGCCATCCCTTTCCGGCACCACAAGTTTCTGCCTTACCAGCATACCGTTACCCCACCTGCACACAGAATTGAGTATGGTTGGAATCATGATTACGCCCGCAGACCTTGCACGCATGCTTGCCCATGCTGCGGACGACCATGCCCAAAATCCGATGGAACCAGACAAACTGCTGTACACATCGCAGTCCGTTTCCTTGCGGCAAGAGACCATCATCACGCCCAACGCACCCACCCCGGCAATAATGCCGCAGCGGCGCGCCACGGACGGTCCGACCACGTTCGCCTCGCTCGACGCGCAGGAACTGCCGGTAGTGCGCGAATATTCGGCGGGAGGTCTCGTATTCGACGACAAGGGCCGTGTGGCGATCATCGCACGCCACTCGCGTAGCGGACATTTGGAATGGTGCCTGCCGAAAGGTCATATCGAAAAAGGCGAAACACCGCAGCAAACCGCCGTTCGCGAAGTTCACGAGGAAACAGGAATCCTAGGTGAAGTGGTCGATTCCATCGCCACCATCGACTACTGGTTCACCGGAACCAGCCAGCGCGTGCACAAGCTGGTGCATCATTTCGCATTGCGTCAGATCGGCGGCGAGTTGACGGTGGAAGGCGACCCGGATCATGAGGCGGAAGACGCGATTTGGGTGGATTTTGCTGATTTGGACGACGTTCTCAGCTACCCGAACGAACGAAAGATAGCATGGTTGTACGCAAGGAAACTCAACAGACAGGCGTGAAGGTGAATCAACCCGCACAACGGAACGTTCCGCACGGCATGCGTGCGCTTTCGGCAATCCTCGCCATGGTTATGACCATGCGTTGATGTTGTTATACGCACCTGTGCCGAAAGCCGAAGCCGAAGAAACACAGGAATCGCAATCCGGCACCATGCTGTCGATCGACTCCTCCACCGCCGTGCTGACCGACACTTCCGGCTATCATTTGAGCGCGACGGTGACCAACACCACCGATCAGGAAATCCCTTCAGGCACGCTCACCCTTGCCATGAACGCCTTCTACACGTTCGTGTCGCGCAACGATATCCAGGAATGGTCGGAAGGCATCGGGCAGATTCCCACGCCCAATATCGTTGGGCAGAGCGAGGTTCCCGCGCTTCAACCGGGAGCTTCGGCGAACGTGCACATCGACGCGGACTCGAATCAGGAGACGCTGGCGTCCGTCAACTCCTGGGGGCCGAAACCGGTCACGCTCAGTTATGAGCCAATGGCGTTCAACAAGACGAAGCGCACACTTTCGCAACACGGACCGGAGCTGGAATCAATACCCCCGACCACGCCCGCCGATGAATATCACCATCGTGCAGCCGCTCGAAGCGCAAGGATGGACCACCGACAACACCATGCTGGAACAGCTCGTCAACAAAGGTGGCGTCACTCCGCGGAACTCTCGAAAATCGCCGTTCCCGGCAAAGAAGACGAGGCACGACTCAAGTCGCTGGAACAGACGTTCACCAAGCATGACAAACTGCAGGTGGTGGCCGATCCAACCTATCTGAAGACGATGCCGATGCCGACGCAAGTCGACGGCATCACGCAACCGGCCCTGTTCGACATCACCGCCTATTCCGCGCTGAACGACAGCAAAACCTATGATTCGGCAGGCGTCGGCACCTCGCAATGGAACGCCGAACAGGCCTTGAAAAACTATCAATCGGCGTTGGGTGACCCGAACGCGAGTATGACCACGTATGCATGGCAGGGCACCGGCAATTGGACCGCCGACGCGCTGGCGAAAGCCAAGCAGCAGGGGTACGACACCGTCATCGCCACGCATGATTTCGAAGAGGATGATGCGGCCACCGCGGAAACCGGCAAGACCGTAGTAACCACCGACGCCGGCGACATCACCGTACTGACCGCGCCAAAGCGTGCTTTCCAACCTTGCACAAGGCAAGGCGACCAGTGCCGACGCCGAAGCGGACGGCGAGGGAACAACGGCCGGGCGTCTCGCGCGATTCGTCGCGCAAAGCGCGTTCTACCAGATGGAGCAGCCGTATTCGGAACGCAATCTGCTGGTCTGCCTGAACGGCAACTCTGATCCGGCCGTCGTGGACGCACTGATGACGGACGTCGAACAATCGCCATGGCTGAACATCACCGATCTGAACACGCTCAACAACGCCGACCCCGCCTTGAGCGGCGACGATGCAGCCGCGATCGTGCCGCAATCCGACGGAATCAATGATGCGACGCAAGCCAATCTCAGGCAGACGCTCAACACACTGGCAGCCTCGACAAACGACATCAAACGATTCAACGCGTCCATCCTCACCGACGTCGCCGACGATGCCAAGCAGGCCCCCGCAGGCCTCAAAGCGTGGCGCAGGCAGCTCGTCAACGCGCACGGCATCATGGCCCTGCACGCGCTAGGCGGCGAAAATCCAGCCGGAAGCACCATGGTGGAAGGAGCCGGGCAACTGGCGTCCCTGCTCATCAACGGCGTGGCCATCACACCGACGGAAAACGTCAACGTGGTCAGCGAAACCGCGCAAATGCCCGTTACCATCAGCAACAGCCACCCCTATCCGGTCACGGTAAAAGTCTCATCATTGACCAACTCCATGCAGATCGTCACTTCGCGTTTCGACACCGTGGAAGTGCCCGCGCACGGCGAAGCCAAGTGGCGTTCATTATCCGCGTGGCCACCTCCGGCACCGCGGACGCCACGCTCAGCCTGCAGGACAGGCAGGGCATCACATTCGGAGCGACACAAACCACCCACATCACCAGCGCATTGCAGATCAGCGACAAAACCGGCTTCATCATCATCGGCATCGCCGTGCTGCTTGGAGCTTTGGGACTGTGGCGCCAATTCCACCGTAAGAAGGATCCAGACGAATGAGTTCTTCCGTTGGCCGTAATTCACTGATCATGGCCTCCGGCACCGCGGCCTCGCGCGTGACCGGGCAAATCCGTACCATTCTGCTCGCTTGGGCTTTAGGCACCACCGGCTATGCGGCGAACGCCTACCAACCGGATCCATGATTCCGCAGGTGATCTACACCTTGGTTTCCGGCGGTATTTTCAACGCCGTGCTCGTGCCGCAGATCGTACGCACGTTGAAGGCAAAAGACGCCGAAACCAAACTCAACAAGCTCATCACGCTTGCCATCACCATGCTGTTGGCGGTGACGATCCTGATGGCCTATGCACGCCGCTGCTCACCAAGCTGTATGTGAACGGTAGCCCCGAAACCATCGGCGTTGGCGACCTCATTCACCCTGTGGTGCATGCCGCAGATCTTCTTCTACGGCCTATATACGGTGGTCGGCCAGATTCTCGCGGCCAAAGACCATTTCACCGCGTATGCGTGGAGTTCCGTGGGTGCGAACATCATCAGCTGCATCGGCTTCGGCACGTTCATCGCGCTATTCGGCCGTGCCACCGAGCATCCGCTTGATTTTTGGACCGCCGGCAAAATCGCCCTGACCGCAGGCACGTGGACGTTGGGCGTGGCATTCCAGCGCTGGTACTGTTCATTCCACTGACCAAAATCGGATTGAAATACCGCCCCATCTTCGGCCTTCGTGGCATTGGATTGCGTTCCATGGGACCGGTCGCGGCTTGGAGTGTCGGCATTGTCGTAATCGACCAGCTCGCCAATATCGTAATCACGCGTACCTCCACTAACGCGCCGATGCTCGCGCAGCAGCAGTTCGGCATCAATCCGCTCGACGTGGCCGGCAATGCTTCATACCAGAACGCGTACACGATTTACATGTTGCCGTATTCGCTGATTGCCGTTTCGCTGGCAACCGCGATTTTCCCGAAAATATCCCGTGCGGTCGCCGATCATAATATCGCCGAAGCGCGCATCGATCTCAGCCAGGCGCTGCGCAATATGGGTGTGATCATGTGCTATTTCGCGGTCGCTTTCGTGGTGATGCCCGTTCCGATCATTCTCGCGTTGCTGCCGTCTGTGAGCGTCAGAGAGGCGATTCTTATGGCGGGACCGTTGGTCACGCTTGGCGTGGGACTTCCGTTCGCCAGCGCGTATCTGATTATCCAGCGCACGTTCTATGCCTTCGAAGACGGCAAATCGCCGTTCATTTTCATGCTGTTCGCCATGGGCATTCAAGCGGTAAGCGTGATCATCGGCGCGAAACTACTCCCCCCTACCGAATGGACGACAATGATCGGCATGGTAGGAGCCATGAGCTACATACTGCCGATCCCCATCCTGTATGCCATGCTGCGCAAACGATTCGAAAACAATATCGACGGTCCGCGCATAGCCATCTCGTATCTGAAATCGATTGGCGCGGCAGTAGCTACCATGTTCATCGGCGTGACGGTACGTGACAGCGTCTACCAGCTTGTCGGCGCCCAAATCGGAGCGGTGGACGGTCATATGAACTGGATTCAGGCAGTGGCGTGTGCCGCACTGCTGGCCATAGTGACCTTCATCGTTTACGTAGCATGTTGCGGCTGCTACGTTCCGAGGAATTCAAGGAGGCGATCGCACTGATTTCCTCACGTATTCCCGGACTTCGCAAGCCGACCAGCCCCAACGATAGACCTGGAACAGGGCGACGCCGAAAACGGCGAGTGACCATAGGCAGAACAAACGTTTACAAAAAGTTGAAGGAACCCATGAAACCTCAGCTGGGAGATACCATCAGCAATCGCTACGTGCTCGTTTCGCCATTGCGCGAAGAAACCGGACTGCAGGTCTGGAAGGCCAGCGACCATGTGCTCGCACGGGATTGCCAGCTGTTTATTGTCAGCAGCAGCAAGGCATTGCAGGAAGTCAACGCAACCGCTTCCATGCTGGCTATTTCGCATGATTCCCACTTCACGAAAGTGCTGCAGCTCCAGCATGCCGGCCAGGTCGCGCTGGTGGTGACGCAGCTTGACGAAGGCATGACCCTCAGTGAATATCTTGCGCTGAATGCCGACCAGCCGTTGAGCTATACAGCCATGCGCTCCATCATTGGCGAAGTCATCGAATCATTGCATGCGCTGCAAAAAGACAATCTCACGCATTTCTCCATCAGCACCGACACGGTGCGACTGACCCGTTCCGGCATTCAGATCGCAGACGCTCCAGTGAGCGTCATGCTTGCCGACACTTCCCGCGCGCAGGCTTTGGAAAATCGGGAACAGCTTGCGATCCGTCAAATCTCAGCGCTGTTGTACGCTATGCTGATCCGACGCCCGTCCACGCTGTCGACGGATTTCCGTCTTGAAGCGCTCGCGCCGACCACGCCGATGGAATTCCGCGTGATCTGCAAGCGCGGTCTCGAACTTGAAGAGGACGACGGCTTCCCCACCGTTCCGATGGCAACCATTGCGGAATTGGAAGCGTTGCTTGGCGAGTACCAACCGCTGTCATCGTTGGGAAGCATGGATATCACGTTGCCTTCCATGGATTCGGAATGCTCAATCGCCAATGTTCCGTTACTGCAGATTCTTGAGAAGGATGTGCTCCCGCTGCCGGATACGCTGGCAGCGGCTGGAAGCATTCCGGAAATGACGTTCACGGCTCCCGAACCGCATAACGATTTTTCCGATGGCAAGGAGGCTTTGGCGAAAGGCGTCGCGGCCACCAGTGGAGCGGTGAAATCGTTGTGGAGCAGCGGCCGTGAACTGCTGAGCGAAGAAGACATCGATGGCGTGACCGACACCAGCGATTCTCCCTTCTCCTTCCCCATCAGGGTTTCCGTACCGGACGATGGCATGTCATCCGACGATTCCCAGTTGGAAAAAACCGGTCGCATTCCAGTGATCGCGCGGATGGTCAGGTCATTCAGCCCGGCGAGGAGTCCGCCCGTGCGTTGAAAGCAGAGCAGGAGGCGATCGATGCCGCGTATGCCGCCGGTCGAGCCGCGGTTCCGCCGAGCTTCACGCCGAAGAATCCTTCTTCCGCTTCGGCGAATACTGACGTTGCCGACGCGAAACTGTTTGGCAAGCTGAAAACGAAGGTCGTTGCGATTATCGTGGCGGTCATCGTTGTTGCGGTTGCGCTTGGGTTTGCAGTTCATGGGTTGATGCAGCCTTCAGATTCGGTTACGACTGATTCAAAAGGACCATGGCCGGAAATAAATCTTGACGAAGTGCCGTTCGGCGAGGGAGATCAGTCGGATGCGAATTCCGCGGATTCTTCCAATTCCGATACGTCCGGCAATACCGATTCGTCCAATTCCAAGGATTCTTCCGATGCTTCCGCCAATACGCCGGCATCCGGCGAGTCTACGGCGTCCAAGCAACCCAAGAAAACCGAGGACAAGGTCGTGACCGCCGATAAGCAGTCGAAGAAAGTGCCGGATCCGAAGCAGCCGGAAAACACGACCGCGTACGAAATCGACAATCGTCAGTTCCTGTCGAATCCTGACGGACAGCAGGGCTACGGATATTACGTGCATCTGAGCCAGCCGCAGAAGGCGTATCGCATGGTCATCAAAATTCGTTCTTCCGGTGGTCAGGGATATATTCGCGTGAATGCGACAAACAGCCCGTCCCAAGGCGAACAAGTGGCGCAGTTCGAGTTTGACGCTTCCGGCACGACCGACATCAAGTTCGACAAGGCCGTGGAAACGCAGGACATCATGCTGTGGGTTCCATTTGATAGCCTGCCGGGCAACCAGCTGTACATCGAAAGCATTCAAGTGTTCTGATCGTCAGCATATCGCAATATCCGATTACTTCTGAAGATTGCGATACGAAAGAGCCTGCCATGCGTCACCTCACGTATGGCAGGCTCTTTTCGTATTTATTTTTGGAATATGGTCGTAGTCGAAAAGCGATGGAACTTGGCTCAAGAATCGACAACCAACTTTTCGCCATTTTTATCACTCTGATGTCAGAACTCTAATGTCAGATTCGGGAGCTTGCTCGCGGATGATTTTATGCTGCGCGACGGCTACCCCCGTCTCTACAGTTCCGAAATGCCGCTTGAACTCTTCTTTTCGTCATATCTCAGCACATATGTCGAGCGAGACGTGGCCGGTTATCTCAATGTGCGAAACGTGACCGCTTTCCACAAATTCCTGCGTCTTTGCGCTCTGAGCGGCGCTTTGTGGCGGCTCGCGTGGAATCAAGTTTTCAAGCCAAAGACGAGCAGGTATATTCCGCCGCAGACTGGCTGACGCGCTGAAACGTCTACCCCAGCATTAGTCTGACCCATGATCTGGTTTGGCTGACCTCATGATTGTGATCTGGCGACCTCACGATTTCAATCGGGGACACTCTTTTCCAGATCGTGAGGTCGCCAAAACAAAATCATGAGCCAGATAGAAGAAATCGTGCGGTCAACTGACAAATCATGCGGTCGCTCACATAATCCCGTCCGCACAACCCGCACCTAAAACCGATTACCAGAGTCACACGGACGGAATCGCAGCTACCGCCAGCACACCCCTTACTCCGGCCAGGATTCGAAGAGGGTGAGGAGCGTTTCAACGTTGGTGTCGCTCCAACTGTCGATTCTGGGACCAGCATACGTACTGTTGTATGGCTGATCGAACACGACCACATGCTGCCCTGCCTCACGCAAAGTTTCGATATTCGCCGGCGAATCGTCAATATGAATCGTGGCCTGCATACTGTCTTTCAGCCCAGTAAAGCACAGACTCATGTACGGAATGCGGTTGCTGTCCAGCCATTGCGCAGTGTCGGAAACGACCATCTGATGCTGGCCGGACACGAACAGCCGGTGCGTGACAATGCGAATGTACACGTGCTCATTCGCCAATCGCTGCAATGCCTGCGCGACCCCCGGAAGCGGCTTCATCGTCGCATACAGATGCTCACGCTCCGCGGCTTTGTGCGTTTCGATGTAATCGTCGAGCGTCTCGAACGGCCATCCGTCCTCGCGCGTGAGATTGTAATGCGCGGTCTGCAGCGCACGTTCCGGCACGTCAATGCCCTGCCGCTGCAGGTAATCGCGGATCGCGCCCTTGTAATCCGCGCAAACGCCGTCCAAATCGAGATTGAGCACGCGATATCCCTGCACGCCCACGCGCTGGCTCTCATATTGTTCAGGAATAGTCGCCATATCACGTTCCTTTCTTATGCCCGACACCAATCAGCCTGTCGAACAGCCACACCAATCAGCCCAGCCCAATCAGCCCGATATCAATCAATGTAACCTGACATTCGCCGGCAACAAGCGCAAATACTCCCGCAAATAAGGAAGATAGAAAATGGATAGAACAATGCCGACCTTGCGAAAGTCTTACGGGAGAACGATTTTGAGACTTTCATAGAAAAGATAGAAAAGATAGAAAATCTGAAGATCGCGCCGTTTCTTTTGCGACGGCAATACTGCCCTGCAATCGACGATTGATGTTCATCACAGCATCGTTACGTTTATTTCAAGATTAGCCGATGAAAATACAAAAGAATCGACGATCGTTGCATGACATCGACGGTTGAGCCTGCCTATGATGAAGGCACAACAGAACAAAGAGACACGATGCGGCAGGAACCGGAGAGAAAACCGGAGCCGCACCCCACACGCGGGGAAACGGCAACGCCACCCGCGCTGAACATAACCGAACAACAACAGACTTACGGCAGCGGCCAGAGGAAAGAACAGAAAACAAGAACGCCGCCAAGCCGAACGAAAGGAAACATCATGAAGAACAACACTTTCAACCAGGTCATCAACGCCAACCTCGCTTCCGTCGATCCGGCTTCGGCCAGTTCGCACTCGCCAAGGCCAGCGCCGATCTGTTCAAGAAGGTCATCAACAAGTGATCCAAGGCCTGCGCAGGCAGGCGTCACATTAACACGACCGAAGGGCTTGCGCTCCATGTGGAGCGCAAGCCCTTTCTCATGTTCCGATCAAGCGACGCCAAGAATCCAGCCACCCCAGCAACTGCACACACAGCACCGCACGCAACCACGCACAACAGCTGGTGTTTCACGTGAAACTCTGTAGATGATCCGGCTTGGAAAGCACTTGATAATACGCCATAAGAAAAAGGAATGCGTGAAATCGTGCAGTGCGCGGCTGGTTGCTTTGGTGGTTCGCTACAGTGGGAATATGAGTGATTTGCGAGATGTGATTATTGTCGGATCCGGCCCTGCCGGATATACCGCGGCCATATACTTGGGCCGGGCTGGATTCAAACCACTGGTCATCGCGGGTGCGCTGACCCCAGGCGGCAGCTCGTCAACACCACTGAAGTGGAGAATTTTCCGGGTTTCCCCGACGGCGTTATGGGACCGGAACTCATGGATAATATGCAACGCCAGGCTGAGAAGTTCGGCGCGGAAATCGTTTGGGATGATGTTGTTTCCGTGAGCAACAATGACGTCACCGGCGTGAAAACCGTGAGCGTCGATCAGGGAGACGTTTTTGAAACCCATGCTTTGATCATCGCAACCGGATCGGAATATCGCAAACTCGACATCCCCGGAGAGGCGGAATATTCCGGCAAGGGAGTGTCATATTGCGCGACCTGCGACGCTTCTTCTTCCGAGATAAGCCGATTATTGTGGTCGGCGGCGGCGATAGCGCATTCACCGAGGCTGATTTTCTTTCACGATTTGGATCGTCGGTGACGTTGATTCATCGTCGTTCTGAATTCCGCGCATCGCAGATTCTCGTGGAACGCGCTCAGCAGAATCCGAAGATCACCATCGTCACGGATTCCGTGGTGGAGGAAATCTTGGGTGACGACAATGGAGCCCAATCCGTGAACATTCGCAACGTCATCACCGGAGAAACCAGCACGATTGCCGCAAACGGCATTTTTGTGGCGATCGGCCACTCCCCCGCCACAGCTTTTATTGACGGCATTGTGCAGCGAGATGCGGGTGGATATATTCAGGTGGACGGCGCCAGCACACGCACCAGCACTGCCGGCATTTTTGCAGCTGGCGACTGTGTTGATAGTATTTACCGTCAAGCGATCAGTGCCGCGGCATGGGCTGCCGGGCCGCCCTCGATGCCCAAGCCTACCTCCAGCGGTAACACTTCCCATCACGGTCATACCCTACAAAAACTTGAAAAACGAGCGGAAGGGGCGGCATATTCTGTTCACGACTGTAAGCTTGGCCAAACGGCTTGAG
>ENA-OQIO01001786-OQIO01001786.1-human-gut-metagenome-genome-assembly--contig:-NODE-1786-length-10137-cov-2.025874_pt1 | contig 10137 bp, 11 predicted proteins | sample MGYA00242573_ERZ504737 | MGnify/ENA primary metagenome ERZ504737 (study PRJEB26092, sample SAMD00036203) | human gut metagenome | host: Homo sapiens | study: EMG produced TPA metagenomics assembly of... | reverse complement strand
CACTGTTCCAGCTTACTTTAATGATGCTCAGCGTCAGGCAACAAAAGATGCTGGTAAGATTGCAGGACTTGATGTAAAACGTATCATCAACGAGCCAACAGCAGCAGCTTTATCTTATGGACTTGATAACGAAGAAGAACAGAAGATCATGGTATATGACTTAGGTGGTGGTACATTCGACGTATCTATCATCGAGATCGGTGATGGTGTCATCGAAGTATTATCAACAGCAGGAGATAACAAATTAGGTGGAGATGACTTTGATAACGTTATCACACAGTATATGTTAGATGAATTCAAGAAACAGGAAGGTGTTGACTTATCAACAGATAAGATGGCAATGCAGAGATTAAAAGAAGCAGCAGAGAAAGCTAAGAAAGAATTATCTTCTGCAACAACAACAAACATCAACCTGCCATTCATCACAGCAACAGCTGAAGGACCAAAACATTTTGATATGAACCTTACAAGAGCGAAATTCGATGAATTAACAGCTCATTTAGTAGAGAGAACAGCAGGACCTGTAAACTCCGCATTAAACGATGCTGGAATGACAGCTTCTGAATTAAGCAAAGTATTATTAGTTGGTGGTTCTACACGTATCCCAGCCGTACAGGACAAAGTACAGCAGTTAACAGGAAAAGAACCATTCAAAGGAATCAACCCAGACGAATGTGTAGCGATCGGAGCTTCTGTTCAGGGTGGTAAATTAGCAGGAGACGCTGGTGCCGGTGATATCCTTCTTCTGGATGTTACACCATTATCACTGTCTATCGAGACAATGGGTGGAGTTGCAACACGTCTGATCGAAAGAAATACAACAATCCCTACAAAGAAGAGCCAGATCTTCTCAACAGCAGAAGATAATCAGAGTGCTGTAGATATCAACGTTGTACAGGGTGAGAGACAGTTCGCAAAAGATAACAAATCTTTAGGAAGATTCAGATTAGATGGTATCGCACCTGCAAGACGTGGAGTACCTCAGATCGAAGTAACATTCGACATTGATGCAAATGGTATCGTAAATGTATCTGCAAAAGACCTTGGAACAGGAAAAGAACAGCACATTACGATCACAGCTGGATCTAACATGTCTGATGAAGATATCGATAAAGCTGTAAAAGAAGCTGCTGAATTCGAAGCTGCAGATAAGAAACGTAAAGAAGCAATCGATGCAAGAAACGAAGCTGAATTCTATCGTATTCCAGACAGAGAAAGCATTAGAAGAAGCAGGAGATAAAGTAGATCCTACAGAAAAAGCAGCTGTAGAAGCTGACTTAAAAGATTTAAAAGATCTTGTAGAAGCTACAAAAGATCAGGATATGACAGAGGCTCAGGTTGAAGATCTGAAAGCTAAGAAAGACAAACTGATGACAAGTGCTCAGAATTTATTTACAAAGATGTATGAAGCAGCAGCACAGGCTCAGCAGGGAGCTCAGGGAGCAGCAGATGCAGGAGCAAACCAGGGAGCAGCAAACGATGATGTTGTAGATGGTGACTACAAAGAAGTATAATTTTAAAGAGAAGGTAGACTAAAAATGGCGGAAAAAAGAGATTACTATGAAGTGCTAGGCATTGACCGTAATGCTTCAGCATCAGAAATAAAGAAAGCCTACCGAAAACTCGCCAAGAAATATCATCCAGATACGAATCCTGGAGATAAAGAGGCAGAAGCCAAATTTAAAGAAGTAACAGAAGCTTATGAGATATTAAGCGACTCTGAAAAGAAAGCGCAGTATGACCAGTATGGTCATGCTGCCTTTGAGCAGGGTGCTGGCGGATTTAATGGCGGCGGATTTGGCGGTTTTGATTTCGGTGGTGATATGGGAGATATCTTTGGTGATATTTTCGGAGGTATGTTCGGTGGAGGAAGCCGTGGCGGAGCAAGACAGGCTAATCGTCCGACACAGGGATCACATATTCGTGCAAGAATCCACGTAACATTTGAAGAAGCAGTCTTTGGTACATCAAAGAAAATAGAAATTACATTAAAAGATGAATGTACAACATGTCACGGAACCGGTGCAAAACCAGGTACAAGTCCAGAAACATGTCCAAAATGTCAGGGACGTGGTCAGGTTGTATTTACACAGCAGTCTATGTTTGGAACGGTGCAGAATGTTCAGACATGTCCAGATTGTCATGGAACAGGTAAGATCATTCGTGATAAGTGTCCAGATTGTCATGGAACAGGTTATGTAAGCAATCGTAAGACGATCGAAGTGACAGTACCAGCAGGTATTGACAACGGACAGAGTATCCGTATCCGTGGAAAAGGAGAACCAGGTACAAATGGAGGTCCAAGAGGAGATCTGTTAGTAGAAGTGATCGTAGAAAGACATCCAAAATTCCAGCGTCAGGATACAACGATCTATTCAACAGAGCCAATTTCCTTTACACAGGCAGCACTTGGTGGTAAGATTCAGATTCCTACAGTCGATGGACCATACGAATACACGATCAAACCAGGAACACAGACAGACACCAGAATCCGCTTAAAAGGAAAAGGTGTGCCAATGGTACGTAATAAGAATGTACGAGGAGACCACTATGTAACACTTGTCGTTCAGGTACCAGAACACTTAAACGGAGAGCAAAGAGCAGCTCTTCAGAAATTCCAGGAAGCTATGGGTGAAGTTCCTAAGAAGGAAGAAGCTCATAAAGAACATAAAGGTTTCTTTGGGAAACATAAAAAGTAATTTGAATGATAATCGTTCAAATGTATATGGTAAATAATAAGGATCTCCTACTAGAATTCGACATGTCATTTTGACAGAATTCTAATGGTCGGGAGATCCTTATTATTTATCATGTACATGGACGGCTATTCAAACCACCACAGGTGTGTATATTAAAGGTTATTGGCGTACAATTTATTGATTTATATTATCACTAAAATATAAGTTTAATATTGAAAATTAAACATAATCATGCTATTGTATAAATATAAACACAGAGAAGGAGGATCAATGGATGGCAATTGAATATTTAACAGGATTAAATGCGATTGTAATGAAAGCTATTTGGAATATTGAAAAGAGACAGGGCAGAGTAACAATACAGGATCTGGTGGAAGAAATAAAAAGGAATACAGGGAAAGAATATCATAGGAATAGTGTTTCGACTTATTTGAGAAGATTGGAGAAGAAAGATTTCATAGAGACAAAGAAAGAAGGAAGAAGAAGTTTTATTTATTCGAAAGTTGATGAATCAGATTATCATAAAGTGCAGTTTGAGCAGATGAAAAAAGTATGGTTTGATGATTCATGGGATGAATTTTCAGTAGCTCTTTCTGATGTAGTAAAACAAGAGGAGAATGATAAATTACGGAGGTTGATCGATGATCTGGATGATTCAGCAGATTAGCATTTATATATTGTGCTATTTATTTATCTGTCTTCTCATAGGAAGTATATTGTTTCTTATATGGAAGATTCTATGTAAAAAGATGGAGGAGAAAGGATTTGTCAGGCTGAATTATGGATTGTTAAAGATTGTAATCTTGTTTTTTTTGATTCCTTTTCCAATTGTAATCTTAAGGACGGTTCTTTGGGATGGAATTACCTTTTTGGTAAATGACAGGATAGGAAATTTTGCAATATGTATGGTAGGGATATGGGGAATAGGATTTGGAATCAGCATATGGAAAAGCAAACGTAAGGAGAGGGTATTTTTAGATATATGTCAGTCAGGAAAAAACATGTAGAGAATGGATTTCAAAGCAAGCGCTAGAATTAATGGAAAAATTTGAGATTCATAATTCTGTAAGTGTTGAATACAACCCATTTGTACAGACACCGATGGTATATGGAATAAGGAATCCAAAAGTTTTACTTCCGACAGAAGAATATACCACAGACCAGCTAAAGATTATTTTATTGCATGAGCTGACACATATAAAACATAAGGATATCTTTTGGAAACTATTATGCAGAATGATTTTACTGATCTACTGGTTTTATCCATTAAAACGTCAAATATTTAAAGCAGTGAATGAATGGAGTGAAGTCTATTGCGATTTCAGTGTGATCAATGAGACGGGAAGCAAGAAGGGATATTTTAAGACAATCTATGATATTATGATTCATCAATTTCAGTTCCAGGAATATATCTGTGCAGGAATTGGGGAATGTAACTTGGAACGAAGAATATTAATCGCAAAGAATATTAATAGAATGAATACGGACAAATGGATCATAGGTTTTATTTTGAGCATGTGTTTTATATTATTTGGGGGAATCAGTGTTGTTACTGCAATGGAGTCAATGCAATTGGGATATAGAATTTTAGATAGAAATACATCAGAGGGTATAGAAGTAGACGGAACACCAGAAATAATGAATTTAAAATTACACGATAGAGATAATAATGAATTTGAAATTTCAAGAATTAAATATTTACAGAGTAGTGATGCTATTTATAACATAGATAAAATAGAGCTAAGGAATGCCTACAAACAAAATGGATATATTTAAGAAAAGGACAGAAAGTATTTTTCAAAATGTATGCTTATGATACAACAAATGAATCTACAAAAAATAGGAAATTGCAGACAGGAATTATTGATTATTCAAACATATAAAATATGTTGAGAACAACGAAGAAATTGCTTATATATTTAAAATTCCCAAAAACGGAAAGTATCGATGTTATGTTTATAATTGTAGTGATTTTAAAACGCAATTATTAGGAGAAATTGAAATTTTAAATGATTAGGAGAAATTTCTAATGATCCAGAATTGTTTTCGAGAGAACATAAGATTTCTATGAGTGTTAATCCAAATACAGAAAAAAGGGTAGGCAGTTATAAATTAAAAGCTAATCAATATGTTACGTTAAAAATTTCATATTCTTCAACTAATAAAATAAGAGTTGGAATTGTTAGTAAAAGTAGAAAATATGTGGCATTAAAAAAATATTAAATCAAATGATATACAGAGAACAAAAAGTAGGGGAAACAGATACATATTGGATATTTGTGCAAAATAAACTCAAATAAAAAAATAACAGTTAATGGGATATATATATGTTAAATGGATGATAGGTAATATATTTATTTATCAAAAGCAGGTGATGCTTATGATTTAGGGAAAATCCATATAACACGAATGGCGACCAACCAAAATCCTTTCAAAAGGATAAGTATTATATGGATATAGAGAAGTATATCATAAATTATAGTTTAAAACAAAATAATTATAAACAAAGTTTTCTTAGGTTCTCTGAAGAAAGGAGGCAAATATGTTTAAAATTGCAAAAAAATTAACAGTTATAATGTTATCTGCAAGTATGATATTTTCTTGTTCTGGGATCATTGCACATGCAGAAAGGGTAAAAGATAAAAAACAACAATACTATCAGGCATATGGAAAAATTATCAAAGAAGCAAATGAAAAAATAGGAAGTAAAGATTTTGAGCTGCTTCCGATCGATGAAATTAATGAAGATGATATGTTAACACCGAAAGAATTTCAAAAGGCAGTCAATGCAGCAATTCAATTAGATACTCAAAAACCTGTGATAGATGACAATGGCGGGGAATATTCCAATGAATCTAATGATAATATGTCTGCCAGAGCTTCTGGAGAAACAGTGATAGAAGTCAGATAAGAAGTATCTGTGGCTGATAATCATTCTGTTACAATGAAATGTACAGCAACTTTTGTGACACGCTATAATGCATCTAAAAAACGTAGATTTATAACACAAATAAAAAAGTGCTAAAGTAACAGTAAATGGTTATGGATTTTCATGGAAGAAGTCACCTACGATTACAAAACGTGTGATCGATGGTGGCAGCCCTTACTTATTTTATTAAAACCTGACACAATGCATCAAAGATTAAAGGCAATTGTTCAAGATCAATCGAAGAATAATTCATAACATAAATATTCTGAAAGTTCACATTGGATGTTTGTCCAACAAAATATTTTGATAATGGCGCAAGTTTGATTCCTTTTGATTTAGAATCAGACATCATATCCATTTCTGTTCTTTCTGTCTTTAATTTCATCATAAAATGAACCCCGGAATCTTCTTCTTTGATCGTAATATATTGATCCAAGGGTGCAGTCTTGAAAATTTCTAAAATGGCATCTCGTTTATTCTGATAATAATTACGCAGTCGGTTGATATGTTTCTCAAAACTTCCACTTTCCATAAAACGAGCCAGCGTATACTGTTCAAAATTAGAAACTGTACAGGAATAAAAAGACAACTTCTTATAAAAAAGTTCTGTCAAAGAAGCCGGAAGTACCATATAACTGATCCTTACGGTAGAAGATAATGTTTTCGTAAAAGTGTTCATATAAATGACTTTATCAGAGACATCAATACTTTGCAGTGTAGGGATCGGTTTTCCGCCAAGGCGTAATTCACTGTCATAATCATCTTCAATGATATAACGGTTCTCATCCTTAGAAGCCCAACCAAGCAATTCATAACGACGCTGATCGGTGTGATGATACCAGTTGGAAAATGGTGGGATGGGGAAAGATGTATAATGTCGATCTGATGATTTTCCAAGGAGTCGATGCAGACACCATGCTTGTCAAGATCGATCGCGGAATAAGACACATGCATACTATCATAGATCTTAGCAATCTTTGGGTAACCAGGATTTTCAATTCCATAAATCTTATCATCTCCAAGAAGCTGGATCAAAAGACCATATAAATATTCTGTCCCAGCTCCAACGATGATCTGCTCTGGGTTTACGACCATCCCGCGAAATGCATGAAGATAATCGGCAATCGCCTGCCGAAGTGCCATAATACCGCCACAAGGTGGGTTTTCCATCAATTGCTGCTGGTTTTCATTTAATAATTCACGCATCGTTCTTGCCCAGATTGTAAAGGGGAAGATCTCACTGTCTGTCTGATTACTTGTAAAGTCCGCAAGATAAGGAACTTTTTCTTTAAAAGAAAGTAATGTACTGCTAGGCTTACAGAAAGAGTCTTTGTAAGATTCAATTCCCGAAGATCGGCAACGTAAAATCCTTTCTTTGGAATGGAATAAATATATCCTTCCGCCATCAACTGTTCATAAGCATTTTCAACAGTGATCACACTGATACCCAGATTTTTTGCGAAACTTCGTTTGGAAGGAAGTTTCTCATGAACGCCAAGATTTCCCAGTAATATGTCATTTTTGATACATTTGTATAAATATTCATAAAGGGAATCTGACCCTTTATTTGCAAAGTTATAGGTTAACATGATATGTAAATTCTCCAATCTGGCCTTATTGAACATATTCAAATTGATGATTTTAAAAAGGCCACAAATTAATTATAATCAGTCCCATAGCATATGTAAAGAAAACATAGCAAATGAATTTAGAAAAATACAGTGGAGGCTTACAACATGGAAACAACAAAGAGATACGAATTAAATAAAGAACTGGCACAGATGTTAAAAGGTGGAGTGATCATGGATGTTACAACACCAGAACAGGCAAAGATCGCACAGGAAGCTGGAGCATGCGCAGTTATGGCATTAGAGAGAATTCCGGCAGATATCAGAGCAGCAGGTGGAGTATCAAGAATGAGTGATCCAAAAATGATCGCAGGAATTCAGGAAGCAGTCACAATTCCAGTGATGGCAAAATGCAGAATCGGACATTTTGCAGAAGCACAGGTTTTAGAAGCAATTGAAATTGACTATATCGATGAGAGCGAAGTATTATCACCAGCAGATGATGTATATCATATCAATAAAAGAAACTTCAAAGTTCCATTTGTGTGTGGAGCAAAAGATCTTGGAGAAGCACTTCGAAGAATCAATGAAGGAGCATCCATGATCCGTACCAAAGGAGAACCAGGAACAGGAGATATCGTACAGGCAGTGCGCCATATGAGAAAGATGAACAGCCAGATCGCACAGTTAGTCAGCATGAGGGAAGATGAATTATTTGAAGCTGCAAAACAGTTAAGAGTTCCATATGATCTTGTAGTATACGTTCACGAAAATGGAAAACTCCCAGTCGTAAACTTCGCAGCAGGTGGAGTCGCAACACCAGCGGATGCAGCCTTAATGATGCAGTTAGGAGCAGAAGGAGTCTTCGTAGGATCAGGAATCTTCAAATCTGGAAACCCAGCCAAACGAGCAGCAGCGATCGTACAGGCAGTGACAAACTTTACAGATGCCAAACGAATCGCAGAATTATCCAAAGACCTTGGGGAAGCAATGGTAGGAATCAACGAACAGGAAATCGAATTATTAATGGCAGAAAGAGGAAAATAAGATGAAACAAGTCGGTGTTTTAGCATTACAGGGCGCATTTATCGAACATGAAAAATGCTTGAACAACTAGGCGTTTCCTGTATTGAATTACGAAACAAAGAAGATTTAGAAAAACCATACGATGGAATCATCCTCTGGCGGTGAAAGCACCGTTCAGGGGAAACTTCTAAAAGAACTTGATATGTTTGATACGATCAAGAAACAGATCGAAGCAGGAATGCCAGTCCTCGCAACCTGTGCAGGACTTATTCTTCTTGCAAAAGATATTAAAGATCAGGAAGAAACATACTTTGGAACAATCCCAATGTGCGTCAAACGAAATGCATATGGAAGACAGCTCGGAAGCTTCTTTACAACAAAAGAAGTAGATGGAGTCGGAGAAGTCCCAATGATATTTATCCGCGCACCATATGTGGAAAGCGTTAGAAGATGGGGTAAAAGTATTAGCAGAAGTTGACGGAAATATTGTTGGGGTAGAATATGGGAAACAGATGGGATTTGCATTTCATCCGGAATTGGATGGGGATTTGCGGATACATCAGAGGTATGTAGATAAAATTTAATTGATTGGCCAATTGTAGGCTATAAGTATATGATAAAACATAAATAAGAAACCAGAATCACAGCGGTGGAATTTTACTCACATTTTGAACGAGTCGCTGATCCACCCAATTTCCTACGAAAACTCGCTTTGAAGTTAGTAGAAACTTGTAGACTTCTAAGCTCAGACAATCGTCCAATTGGGCTGCGAACTCATTCAAAATATGGCAAAATTCCAATGCTGTGATTCTGGTTTCTTATTTATGTTTTATCATATACATCAAGTGTACAAGTGGCAAAAGGAAATAATTTAAAGAAATTAATATAATTTTCCTGATTTATTACAACTAATTGTAACTGTCCTTGTAATTGTTTGAAGATACACATCTTTTTTATATTGTTTAAAAGATGCAGTTGCTTTAGCTGATGCTCCAGATATGTATGCTTTTTTTCAGAAAGTTTCCAATTTACTTGCAGGGCAAGTTGTGGAAATTTCTGATTTAATACATTTGGATGATGAAGTATCTGCTGAATCGTCAATTAAAATAGATTTAACATAAGTAAGGTACTAAAAAATAAAATTATAAATTTTTTCACACTAAATTCCTCGCTAATTTATTTTGTTTCTTCAACAGGTCCTTCTTTTTCATATATTATTTGTTGATCTTTGATCAAATTAAGAGCTTGATATATTGTGTAACTTTCATAAAAAAAGTAACTCAGAAATAATATTGCAATAAAAAGTAAAAATCTTTTTAATTTTTTTGATACATCAATTTTTTTAACAAGTAATCATCATCAGCATTAGCATAATATTCCATGATAACTTCTTTAGGTGTTCCAAACTGCTTTACTAATTCTTCGTAGCTTAAATCTGGAAATAAGTCTAAGTGTTCATTTATTTGAACTTTTAAACGATTCAAAAAAGTTCGTTCTGAGTTCCGTAAACAGGGAATAATGTACGACATTGTCGAATGTATTTACGTGTTATAGTCATAATAGGTTCCTCACTTTTTGATATACTGTTCTAAACTCTAGGCCCCAAAACGGATTGAATAGCATCTATAAATCTAAGCAAAATCTAAGCAGAGTACCACGTCCTGACGGACACATTAACGTTTCCCCTGATTCCGAATATACTGTTTTATTGTGTGCAGACTGTTTTCACTAACAGATGAAATAAAATAACTATCCGACCAAAAATAAGGTTTCCAGTAATATTTTTTAAAAATGGTTTCGCCATACAACTTTCGTGCTTTTCGTGCTGTTTGTGTTTTTAAAACATTTGCAAGTTCCGCCGGTGAAGTTGTTGTATCAGCTTCCATCAGGATATGGACATGATCCGATTCGCCAT
>ENA-OQIO01001785-OQIO01001785.1-human-gut-metagenome-genome-assembly--contig:-NODE-1785-length-10145-cov-1.756438_pt1 | contig 10145 bp, 5 predicted proteins | sample MGYA00242573_ERZ504737 | MGnify/ENA primary metagenome ERZ504737 (study PRJEB26092, sample SAMD00036203) | human gut metagenome | host: Homo sapiens | study: EMG produced TPA metagenomics assembly of... | reverse complement strand
CCGTCGTCCAGTTTCTCGACCGCGACGAAAAGACCGTCGTAAGCCTCTCGCCGGCACAGGAAAGTCTGCTTTACGAGAAAGGCCGTGATATGGGCATCATTCCCGAAGATGGAAGCCCGACCAAGAAACCGGCCTACACAGGCGAAAAAGTCCCGCAGTTCTCGTATGGCAAGCTCAAACCGGCACAGAAAGCACAGCTTTTACGCACAGTTTATCTGAAACTCACGGGCGAACAGGAGCCCTCGAAACCACCCGCCGATATAGGGCTGCTGTTCCGGCAGCCGAAACGCTATATTACCGGGCCATACTCCCCCGAAACACTGAATCTGCTTGAAACAGGACAGGCCGAACAGATGCGCGAAGCCGGTTTCTCCGACCAACAGATCATGGATTACTATCTGAATTATGAATAACTCACTTCCCGAACTCACCCCCGAACAGCTTCGGCAGCTCAACGCCATATCCGGCCTACAAAAGACCCGCAGACGTGGAGCCGACGCCTCGGTACCATCCGCTCTGACCGCCGAATCCGAATCGGGCGAAGCACCCGATATATCTGCATCGTATGCACTTCCAAAACCGGCTCCGAACATGTCCGAAGAGGATTACGAGCGGCAAATCAAAGAGGGCCTCACGGAACATATCGAAGCGATCTACGACCGTGCCCGCCAACGAGCCGACGCCCGACGACAGGAGACGTTGGCACGCATGGATAAGGGTACGGACAATGCGTCCTTGTGGCAACAGGCATGGGCTTCTTATGCAAAATCGCAAATGCTACGCAGCCCGTCGGCTCTCGGCGGTGAAGATACGCAGCTCATGCAGGCCGCAGAGCGGGCCTTGAAAATCCTCAATCAGAAAACAGAAAAGGACAAACAGGCCGGAGACGGCACATCGGGACTTACACGTGAAATTTTCGACTGGCAGACGTTGGCGGACTTTGCCTCGCTCGGAACCCGCGAGCTGGCCGAAAACATCGTAACGACACGGGCGCTGAAAAAAGCGGCCCGAAGCGAACGGCTGACCCCGACCGAAAAAGATATAGTCGAATTGTTCCGCACATCAGGGTTAATAAACGAGTATATCGCCCGGCGAGGCGGCCCCACCACCGGCGCGAAGTCGGCAGCGGCGTCGCGGCATCGCTGCCCTACATGGCCGGCTTTGCCACAACGAGCGGTTTGGGCAGCGGAGCCGCAAAAACCGTCGGACGTGCCCTTATCAAAAAAGAAGCGAAAAACCTTGTAGGGCGGGGCCTGCGTAAATTGGGTGAATATACCGTCAGCGCAGCCGCTATGACGCCTTTACAGGCCGGAACCTACACCAACTACCACCAGCGGGCGCAACAACAATACACAGTGGCAGAAAACGGGACGGTTACAGAACATCCCGTGCCGAAGTACGAACTCATGTATAAGGCGGCCGCCGATTCGTTTACAGACGTGTTTACCGAGCATATCGGCGGAGAACTCGGCAAAGGCGTACAGAAAGTACTGAAATGGCCAGTCGAGCAGCTCGGCCGGCGTATGGGCGTAAAACTGTCGTTCGACAAGCTATTGCCGGGATATTCTCGGAGCAGGTATCTTACCGACTTCCGTAATCGAACTCTATGGAACGGCCCGGTCGATGAATGGTTGGAAGAGGTCGCCGGAGGCATCCTGTCGCCCCTTCTGACCGGAGAGCACGAACAATGGCGGGAGAATCTTTCGGGTGAAAACCTTTGGACGACGTTTCTCACCACGTCGCTCATGGGAGCGGGGTTCTCTGCGTTGGAACTGCCGAACGTCGCAGCATACGTCCACAAAACACACGTCCTGCAAACCGAGGAGAAAAAAGCGCTCGCCAAAATCGAAAATGAAGAACTGCGCAAACAGGTTTTCGAAGCGATGCACAAGCCGACGATGAGCCAGCAGGCGCAGGCGATGGCCGCGATCGACTGGCAGGCGGCCAATATCGGGAAAATGGACGCCGCACATGCCGCCGACTATGCCCGCTTCCGACTCCAACGACAGATTCTCGACGGCATGGAGACGGGCGATGCCGAGGGCGAAGCGCTCCATACCGCCGTACAAACCGCCGAGCGGTGGGCCTACAAAGGACTTGACGGCAAAACGGCGACCGAAGAAATCATAACGGCCCGACGTGCGGACGGGAAAACCTATGTCGTACTTTCGGGCGACACCGACGAAGCGGCTACGGACGGAACCTTATTCGTCCTCGACCCCGAAACCGGCCAGCCCGGACAGATCGACCGGACGGAACTCGAACATATCGAACGAACGCCGCTGGCGGAATTTTCAGCACGGCAGGCTCAAATCATCGAACAGCAGGCCGAAGCTGAGAATCGGGCCAAGCAGGAACAATACGACATGGAAACCGGCACCGAAGCGGGGCATTCGCCCAGAGGAAGTCGCACGAATCGTTACCCCCGAAGCCGTACAATACGCCAACGGCGACGAAGTAATTACCGCAGAGGGGTACAAGGGCGCATCACAGGGAAGCAAGGCGGCAGTTACGTCGTACAGTTGGATACCGGACAATTCGTCCTTACACCGGCCCATGCGCTCACCCCGAAATCCGAGGCACCACCACCGACCGAAACGACCACCGCCATCGCACCTGCGCAGCACAATGAAGCCACGGATACCGACACGACGAACAATGAACCGATCGCCCGGCAACTCGCCGAGGCGATTCGGGCAGCCGCAGGAGAGCAGGATGCACAACGAATCATACAACGTATGCTCGACGGAGCGGCCGATGCCGGACAACGGCAAATGTATTCGGACGCCTTGCAGTTTTTACAGCAGCACGCCACGGCAACGGTTCCCGTTGAAGAGCACCCGACACCGGTCCCGGCCGTGCCGCCCCCGGCGGCACCCGCCCGCACAGAAATACCCCGAATCCGCAAAGAGCGAACGACACCCTACACCCAATCTGCGGCCGAGTTAGGTGATTTCGTATCTATCGAGGACGTGATCCTGCGCGACATCGCCAGCGGGTTGAGGTTCGCATGGAAAGACAGCGGCAATCGTCGGGGGTTGGCCCGAGAACTCGGATTTACGGGCAATGAAAACGAACGCCGCTCGCGGTTCAGCATCCTATCTTCGGACGGTATCACTCCCGAACAATACGCCGAGCGGCTTTATTTCCAATACGGCGGCGGGAATACGGAGCAGGCACATTGGGACATGGACGACAAGACGATCAAAGATGCCGTGCTGGAAGTACTCTCCCGAATACATTCGCCACGACAGGCTTACAACGCTGCCGTAAGGTTGCACAACGACACTCCGAATCCATACGACGATATGGACGAAGAGGATTACGCCCGGATGCAGGAGTATGAAGCCGAACAGGAGCGCGTCCGCACGGAATTATTATATGACGACGCCTTCGCACAATGGGCCGGACAGACGTCGCAGGATCAATGGGCAGAAATAGATAATTTATTCATTGAGGATGCGTCCGAATCTTCAAAAAACACTAACTTTGAAGCGACAGAGACAGCACCTCCCAATCCAGCAAATTATGACGACGAAACCGAAAACGGAAACGGGATTGACACCTCAGCGTTTGGAGCGACTGGCAACGATCGTAGCGAGACTGTCGATGGAGAACAACGTAACGCCCCAGCAGGTGATGATGCGTATCTCGGACAACAGGGCGGCGGGTCGGCCGCAGTTCGACATGGAGGCGGACTGGACGCAATATCCGGCCCCTCACCGACGACGAACGACGAATAGCGGCCGAGACCGCCGCCGAGATCGAAGCCCGTCTCGACCAATACAGGGCCGAACTGCACACGCTTCGCACCCGCTATGCTGCCGAAAAACGCAATATCGGAACCGCTTACGAAGAGGATAACCAAACAACGTTGTTCGGGCCGCCTCACGAACCTTCCGACGGCGATCTGTTCGACGTGCCGCGCGATTTCTCCGACCGTAATCTCAACGACATTTTAGCTCCCCTGCAAGCGGAAATAGGCCGTTTGCAGGAACGTATCGCCCGTACCGAAGCCTCGAAAAGCAAAGTTATTGCCGAGGCGGTGGAGGCTTATCATGCGCAGGGGACTTTACCGCTCCGAGAAGAACGGCAAAAGGAAATCCCGCAAAACAGCACATCGGCCGAGGATACGTTTCCGCCTGCAATTACCCAAGAATACGACAGATACCTGCATCATGCCGTCGCGTCGTTTCCCGATAAGGTTTTCAGCGTGCTGAACAATGACCTTATCAAAGCCGGATTCATCCGCGACGTGCGGCGGCTGGCCAAGAAAGACGTTCGCGCCGCAATCAAGTTGGTTGCGGAAGCCAACGCTGCGGCTCAAAAATATGCGGGCAAACCGATCCTTACGCCTCGCCACAGCATCCATGCGGAGCTGGCAACCCTTGCCGAAAGTCAGCATCGAACGAAAACCGCGACATCCGACACATCGGCGAAACCGGACTTTCAGCCTACGGAACAAACCCGCCACTCCAAGACCGGCGCTACTCTTTACTCTGTCAAATTGGCAGAACGGATCGAACGAAATGCATTTCAAAGTTTGAAAAAGAGGGCCAAAGAACACGACGGATATTACAGCTCCTTCACTCGCAGTTTTCTATTCGACACCCCGGAAGACGCCGAGGCATTTCGGGGGACAGCACCAACATCCGACGCCACCCGCCCGACATCGGAAGAACAGCCCGCCATCCAACATCCGCTATTTGATAAAGCGGCATTGGTTCCGGTAGATTCATACTCTCCGAAGGCATATAATATGTACCGTTTTTATTCGGCAAGGCCCGTGAGGGACTGGGATATAAAAAACAAAGTATCGTTCAAAATGACGAAGCCCGCGAACGATTCATCGACCATATCCGTAAATTGGCTGAACAAAGTGCAGACGCCGCTATCCGGTTAGTGGTGGAAATCAATAAGGCAGCAGAACAAGAAGAAGGAAAACCCGTATTTCCGCTCCAACACAGCATCTATGCGGAATTAGAGGAGGTACACGCCCGACAGACAGCGGAAAAACAACAATCGGAAACAGCCGACGATTCCGCTTCATCGGCCGGCACAGCTCCCGAATACGGGGCGCAGAACAAATTGGTAACGACTGAGCAATACGAGGAACTGAAACGACGGATGCGCGAGAAACTCGGACAACTCAACGCCGGCTTCGACCCCGAAATACTCTCCATAGGTGCACAAATGGCCGCTTACCATGTTGAGGCCGGAGCGCGTCGATTCGCCGACTTCTCCCGCCGGATGATCGCCGATCTGGGCGACGTGATCCGCCCCTATCTGAAACCTATTTACACCGCCGCCCGCCAAATGCCCGGCATGGAGGAATATGCCGCGCAAATGGACAGCTACGAGCAGGTGGAGGCGTTCGACATGGCCGATCTCGACAAGGCCGAGAAAACATCCCAGCCGACAGGAACGGGAGCACAATACCGATTGGCAGGAATATACGACATGACGGGGGCTGTCGAGAAAGACACAAACGAGACTGGCAATCTACGCCCCGAAAAGAACTTCCGCAAGGATTTGGAGCGATTCAGCCGTGCTTTCGCCGATGAATTGGGCTGGGAGCACGAAACGGATCGCAAGGGTAAAACCATCTATGCCCAGACCAATATAGCACCGGCCGGCGGCGACGGCTCGTTTACACTTTGGGCACCCGAAACGGATTTGGGCATTTATGTCAGTGTACCCGTCGCACCACAAAGCTACGACAACCGATACGGGTATTCTAATAACTTGAAAATAAAAGATATTATGGGCTTCGGAGAGCCAATATTATGGCGACTGCGAAACAAAGAACAAACCTTTTTACCCAATGGACACAATCGTTATGCCCCGGCAGATATTACCGTCGGCGAGCTGGCCGAACTTGCAAAAAAAGAATTAAATGCTTATCTTGACAACATAACAGCGGCCAAGACGCTCGACCATATATTACAAGAGAATCAAAATACACGAAACGATGAACGACGGGAAAACAGTAGCGAGAAAGACTATCCCGCTTATGGAGACGGAAGCCGCAAAGACGGCGCTTTGGGAACTGGCATTTTATCAGCGAGAAGCCTGTTGCAACAGTATCGGGAGAATCCGGCGGAATTGCTCGATTCGATAGACCAGACCGTAACACGGGCGATGCGGTGGCGGCAGGCAGCACTCGAACGGGACGAAGATCCGGTAGTAGTGGACGAGTATTACTATCAACTCCTCCGACCGTGTTACTGTCCGGAGGAGCCGGAACAAATACCCATCAGCGAAAAAATGATGCGGGAGATCATCGCCACGTTGAAAAAGGTGGAGAAAGCGAAGTCGCAAAAAACACCTCGTACAAAAACCATGTAATCGAACGAGGACACGACCTCGCTCCGAGAGGCGAGGTTGGCAAGATCAAAGCCAATCTCGCCGCAATCCGGCTCATTAAAGAAATCGAAGCCGAAGGCCGCGAAGCCACCCCGGAAGAAAAAGCTGTATTGGAGCAATTCTCCGGCTGGGGCGGTATTCCAGCAATCTTCAAAATAGCCCATCCCTACCACAACGAACTGCGCGAACTACTGACAGCCGATGAATACGAAGCGGCACGCGCATCCACAACCACCGCATTTTATACTCCACCCGAAGTCATATCGTCGATATGGGATATGGTGGAACGCCTCGGATTCGACGGTGGCCGCATCCTCGAACCATCGGCCGGCATCGGACATTTTTTCGGTCTGATGCCTCTTTCGATACGGTCGAAATCGGATTTGACAGGAATCGAACTCGACGATCTGTCCGGCCACATCCTTCGTGCGCTCTATCCCGAAGCGCATATCCACATCGAAGGTTTCGAGCAGCAGCGCATACCTAACAACAGCTATTCGCTGGTGATCAGCAATGTACCGTTCGGAACGTTCAAAGTACACGATACGTTCGACCGCGATTTATCCTCACGTTTCGAGATTCACGACTATTTCATCGCCAAAAGCATCCGGAAGCTCAAACCCGGCGGATTGGGCGTATTCATTACCTCGACAGCAACGCTCGATCGGAGTGCAAATTTGCGGAATTGGGTCGTAAACGACGGTAATGCAGACTTCATCGGGGCAGTCCGTCTGAATACCGGTACATTCAAAAATACGGCCGGCACCGAAACCTCGGCCGACATCATTATCGTCCGCAAACGCGACGAAGCCGGGCCGGCACCCTATGCCGTAAATATGCAATCGACCATTACGGAACGCGAGGCGCCCTACGAACGAATTATCAAACTGTCGAACGGGAAGGTAAAGACCGAAGCAGCAACGGCACACATGAACTATAACAAGTATTTTCACGACAATCCGCAGTTCATGCCGGCCAGATGCGCTTCGGATTCGAAAGTGGCGTGGAAATACGCCCCACAGAACAGCGCTGCGTCCCCACAAGCGACATAGACCAGTCCCGCACGCTCGACAGTTTCATATCCGCACTCCCCGAAAATATCTACACATCGGCCCCGGCACCCGCAACGGAGCGAATACCGCAAGCGGTCGAGGCCCCCAACAGTACAAAAGAGGGAGGACTTACGATCATCGACGGAAAACCATATATCGTGCGGTTCGGACAAGCCGTACCCGCCGACTGGAACTCGTTGAAAATCCGCAACCGCAGTAAAGTCGAAGCGTTAGGCGATTACCTGCGGCTGAAAAGTGCGATCACAGAGCTGCTCGATGCCGAACGCAATGATCTGCCGAACATCGAGCAACTGCGAGCCGAGCTTAACGACGCCTACGCTACCTTCACCCGTCGTTACGGGACATTATCAAGAAACACGCGTATTTCATTCCTGCGCGACGACGTGGATTTTCCCTCCATCGCAGCCATCGAAAACGACAAGGAAATCGTAACTCCCGACGGAAAGAAACGACATGACATCCAAAGGTCGGACATCTTCTTTCGCCGGATGCTGGAACCGACACGCGAACTGAAAGCCGACACGCCGAAAGACGCGATCGCCGTATCGCTCTACCGCTACGGACGGCTCGATATGCCCTATATCGCAGAATTGCTCCACATACCACAAGAGGATACAGAAAAAGAACTGCTCGCACAGGAACTTATCTATGTCAATCCGGTAACGGGTCTTTATGAGGAGCGCAACGAATACCTCTCGGGAAATGTCCGCGAGAAACTCGAACAGGCCGAGCAAGCCAATGAAAACGGACAGTTCGACGCCAACATCCGTGCGCTCGTGAAAATTATTCCGATGGATATTCCGCTGCCGCTGATTAAAGTATCGCTCGGCAGCACATGGATACCCATCGCCCTATACGAACAGTTTTTCAAAGAGACGTTCAACGTAACGGCCCATATCGCCAAAACATCGGCCAACAAGTATATCGCCAAAATCTCGAACGAAGGGAATACGGTCGATACCAATATGGGGATTCCGCAAGCGCCGGGGAGCAAACTCGCACTCGACCGGATGAACAAGACGCAGACCTACATCAGTCGCAGCGAATACGACCCTTTGGCTCAGAAAGAAAAGCGTGTCAAAGACCCCGAAGCGATGACGCAGGCCGCCATGAAACAGACCGAGCTGGAAGAACGATTCGAACAATGGATTAAAGGACAAGATAAAACAACGACCGATAAGCTCGTCGAAATATATAACAGAACCTTCAACAGCACCGTCGAAAGACAAATCGACGTTTCATCGTTCGATTATTTTCCCAACGCCACACACACGAAGAAGCCGCGCGAGCATCAGAAAATCGGTGTCATGCGAGGTTTGCAAGGAGCAACGCTGCTGGCACACGAAGTCGGCACGGGAAAAACCCTGACCCTCATAACTACGGCAATGGAGATGCGGCGGCTCGGTATCGCCCAGAAGCCGTGCATCGTCGTACAACGCTCGACATTCAACCAATTCGCCTCCGAAATAAAATCCCTCTATCCGGCCGCCCGTGTCCTCGTTCCGTCCGAAAAAGACCTCACGGCATCGCAGCGGCAGGAATTATTCGCAAAGATCGCCTATAACGATTGGGATATTGTCGTACTCTATCACAGCTATCTGGATGCCATACCGGATGCCCCGGAGCGTGTCAATGAATATATCGACACGCTGATCGCAGAGAAGATGCAACAGCTCGAAGAAATCGAAGCCAATTCTCCGGACAATGCCAAACGGCAGGCTTATGCAATCAAGAAACAGATCGAAGGACTGGAAAACAAGAAAATAACGGATAAAACAGTCAAAGAGGAAGAAAAACTCAAAGCACAGGCCCGTACTCGTGCATTACGTCTGCTCGACCGCCGCACGGACGAGACGATGACCTTTGAACAGTTGGGAATCGACGCTTTGCTGGTAGATGAAGCACATGCCTACAAGAAGCTCGGTTTTACCACCAACCTGCAAAATATCAAAGGTATAGACCCTGCGGCGTCGCAACGGGCGCAGAGCATGAGGCTGAAAACATCTTATATTCTGGCAAATAAACAGAACAAAAACGTCGTATTCGCCACCGGAACACCCATATCCAATACAATGGCCGAGATGTGGACGTTCCTGCGCTATCTGCTGCCCAAACACGAACTTGAACAGTACGAGATCGCCGATTTCGATTCCTTTGCGAACAATTTCGGAAATATCGAGGAATCGGCCGAGTTTGCCACAAACGGCAAATTCCGCGTAGTCGAACGCTTCGCCAGTTACTCCAACGTGCCGGAACTGCTGGCGATCTGGAAGAAAGTCGCGCACACCGTACTCACGGAGGATGTACCGGATCTGCGCGAAGGTGTAGGAACGCCGCGCATTGAGGGAGGCAAACCGAAGGATATACTGCTCGACCAAACGCCTGCGCTGCGGGCAATCATGCGCAGCATACGGGAAATACTGACTCAATACGACGCTATGTCCGGTAAGGAAAAACGTCGTAACTCCCATATCCCGCTGGTCATGTTCGGACTGGCCAAACGTGCGGCAATCGACGTGCGGCTGGTTAATCCCGCTCTACCGGACGATCCCAACAGCAAAGTCAATCATGCCGTGCGCGAAGTCGTAGAAGATTTGAAAGCAACGGCCGATTACAACGGCACCGTTGCTGTTTTCTGCGACGCCTACCAAAGCCGCGACCACAGCTTCAATCTTTTCCGCAGACGGCCGACCAGCACGCTGACAC
>ENA-OQIO01001784-OQIO01001784.1-human-gut-metagenome-genome-assembly--contig:-NODE-1784-length-10147-cov-7.631637_pt1 | contig 10147 bp, 10 predicted proteins | sample MGYA00242573_ERZ504737 | MGnify/ENA primary metagenome ERZ504737 (study PRJEB26092, sample SAMD00036203) | human gut metagenome | host: Homo sapiens | study: EMG produced TPA metagenomics assembly of... | reverse complement strand
CGTAGTCGTAGCAGGATCTGAGGGCTAACTTTCGCGGACACTCCGCAGGACGAAAGAACCCCCGCCGCACGTAGTGCGCAGCGGGGGTTCTTTCATGTCCGAGGACGTCCGCGAAGGTTAGCCCTCAGATCCTGCAGTGGGAGACCTAGGCCTCGTTGTACACCGTCTTGAGCTTCAGCAGGTGCTGATAGCGGTCCATAGCGGCCTGCTCGTTCTCCTTGAAGAGCTCCTCGGCGCGCTCGGGGAAGGAACGCGTCAGCGAAGCGTAACGGGCCTCGTTCATCAGGAACTCCTGATAACCGCCCGCGGGCTCCTTGGAATCGAGCGAGAACTTCTTGCCGGCAGCAGCCTCGGGGTTGAAGCGGAAGAGGTTCCAGTAACCGCACTCGACAGCCTTCTTCATCTCGGCCTGGCAGTTCTGCATGCCGCCCTTCTTGATGGAGTGCATCTCGCAGGGGCTGTAGCCGATGATGAGGGACGGGCCGTCGTAGGCCTCGGCCTCGTGGATGGCCTTGAGGGTCTGAGCCGGGTTGGCGCCCATGGCAACCTGTGCCACGTAGACGTAGCCGTAGCTCATGGCAATCTCGGCCAGAGACTTCTTCTTGGTCACCTTACCGGCGGCGGCGAACTGAGCGACCTGGCCCAAGTTCGAGGCCTTGGAGGCCTGACCACCGGTGTTGGAGTACACCTCGGTGTCGAAGACGAAGACGTTGACGTTGTGGCCGGAAGCCAGGACGTGGTCCAGGCCACCGAAGCCGATGTCGTAGGCCCAGCCGTCGCCGCCGAAGATCCAGAAGGACTTCTTGGTGAGGTAAGCCTTGTCGGCGAGGATCGCCTTGGAAGCGTCGCAGCCGCACTTCTCGAGCTCGGCAACGTAGGCAGCGGCAGCGGTCTTGGAGGCCTCGGCGTCGTTGACGGAGTCGATCCAAGCCTGGCCGGCGGCCTTGAGCTCATCGGACGGACCATCGGCAGCGATGATGTCCTGGGTAGCGGCGATCAGCTTGTGCTGAACGGCCTCATAGCCAACGGCCATGCCCAGGCCGTGCTCGGCATTGTCCTCGAACAGGGAGTTGTTCCACGCCGGGCCGTGACCGTCCTTGTCCTTGCAGTAAGGAGCGGTGGCAGCGGGGTTGCCCCAAATGGAGGAGCAGCCGGTGGCGTTGGAAATGAACATGCGGTCGCCGGCGACCTGGGTCACCAGACGTGCATAGCGGTCTCGGCGCAGCCGGCGCAGGAGCCGGAGAACTCCAGGTAGGGCTGCTTAAACTGGCTGCCCTTGACGTTGGCCGCGATGAGCTCCTTCTTCTCGGAGACGTTCTCGACCATGTAGTCCCAAACGGGCTGCTGGTCCATCTCCTGCTCGGTGGGAACCATCTCGAGGGCGCCCTTGGGGCAGACCTTGACGCAGTTGGTGCAACCCATGCAGTCGAGCGGGGACACAGCCATGGTGAACTTCATGCCCTTGGCCTTGGGGCCCATGGCGTCGAGCGTGCGGGTAGCCTCGGGCGCGGCGGCAGCCTCGTCCTCGGTCATCGCGAACGGACGGATGGTGGCATGCGGGCACACGTAGGCGCACTGGTTGCACTGGATGCACTTGGTCTCGTCCCAGTGGGGAACGACCACGGCGACGCCGCGCTTCTCGTATGCGGAGGCGCCCAGCTCAAACTGGCCGTCGGCGCAATCGACGAAGGCGGAAACAGGCAGGCTGTCGCCATCCATGCGATCGATGGGCTCGAGCAGGTTCTTGACCTGCTGGGCGATGGCGGACTTGGTCTCCTCGGAGAGCTCGATGGGGGCAGCATCCTCGGCAGTTGCCCAGTCGGCCGGAACCTCGAACTTACGGAAGGCGGTAGCGCCGGCATCGATAGCCTTGTGGTTGGCGTCGACGATGGCCTGGCCCTTCTTCATGTAGGACTTGGTAGCCGCGTCCTTCATGTACTGCAGGGCGTCCTCGGCGGGCAGGACCTTGGCCAGCGCGAAGAAGGCGGACTGGAGCACCGTGTTGGTGCGCTTGCCCATGCCGACCTTGGCGGCCAGGTCGATAGCGTCGATCAGGTAGACGTTGACGTTGTTGTTCGCAATGTAGCGCTTGGCCACAGCGGGCATGTGCTCGGCGAACTCCTCGTCGCTCCACTGGCAGTTGACCAGGAAGGTACCGCCCGGCTTGACGTCGCGGACCATCTTGAAGCCCTTGACGATATAGCTGGGGTTGTGGCAAGCGACAAAGTCGGCCTTGGTCACGTAGTACGGCGAACGGATCGGGGAATCACCAAAGCGCAGGTGCGAGACGGTGACGCCGCCGGTCTTCTTGGAGTCGTACTGGAAGTAGGCCTGGACGTACTTGTCGGTGTGGTCGCCGATGATCTTGATCGAGTTCTTGTTGGCGCCGACGGTACCGTCGCCACCCAGACCCCAGAACTTGCACTCGATGGTGCCGGGGGCTGCGGTGTTGGGCGCATCCTCGGCCTCGGGCAGGCTCAGGTTGGTCACGTCATCGACGATGCCGATGGTGAACTCGCGCTTGGGCTCGTCCTTCTTGAGCTCCTCGAAGACAGCGAACGCGGACGCGGGAGGCGTGTCCTTGCTGCCCAGGCCGTAACGGCCGCCGACGACCTTGATGCCCGTCTTGCCGGCCTCGTAGAGAGCAGAAACGACGTCCTGGTAGAGCGGCTCGCCGATGGAACCGGCTCCTTGGTGCGGTCCATGACGGCAATCTTCTGGACGGTCTCGGGGAGAACGTCGACAAAGTGCTTGATGGAGAACGGACGGAACAGGCGAACCTTGACCAGGCCGACCTTCTCGCCGTGAGCGTTGAGGTAGTCGATGACTTCCTCGAGCACGTCGCAGAAGGAGCCCATGCACACGACGACGCGATCGGCATCGGGAGCGCCGTAGTAGTTGAACAGGCCGTAATCGGTGCCGAGCTTCTCGTTGATCTTCTTCATGTAGCCCTCGACGACGGCGGGAAGCTCGTCGTAGACCTTGTTGCAGGCCTCACGGTTCTGGAAGAAGATATCGCCGTTCTCATGGCTGCCGCGGGTGTGCGGGTGCTCAGGGTTGAGCGCGTGGTCGCGGAAAGCCTGGACGGCGTCCATGTCGCACATATCGGCAAGATCCTTGTAGTCCCACATGGCGACCTTCTGGATCTCGTGGCTGGTGCGGAAGCCGTCGAAGAAGTTGAGGAACGGGGTCTTACCCTCGATGGCGGCAAGGTGAGCCACCGGCGAGAGGTCCATGACCTCCTGGACGTTGCCCTCGGCGAGCATGGCAAAGCCGGTCTGACGACAAGCCATGACGTCGGAGTGATCGCCAAAAATGTTCAGGGCGTGGGAAGCGACGCAACGCGCGGAGACGTGGAAGACGCCCGGGAGCTGCTCGCCCGCGATCTTGTACATGTTCGGGATCATCAGGAGCAGACCCTGAGAAGCCGTGTAGGTGGTGGTCAGAGCACCGGCGCCCAGCGAACCGTGAACGGTACCGGCTGCACCTGCCTCGGACTCCATCTCGACGACCTTGACCGGGGTGCCGAAGATGTTCTTGCGACCCTGGGCCGCCCACTGGTCGACATGGTCGGCCATCGGGCTGGACGGCGTAATGGGATAAATTCCCGCTACCTCGGTGTACGCATACGAAACATATGCGGCCGCCTCGTTGCCGTCCATAGACTTAAACTTACGCGCATATACCCCTCTCCTCTCATATAGGTATACAGGCCCCGGCGATCGCCGGGATATTGGCGTGATGGGATTTTCGCTGTTGCTTCCAATCATCTGGCAGGCAGGCTCAGCAGCAGGTACATGGCGTGGAGAGAAGGCATGCCGAGGCGAGGAGGGCTGCACGCACTCCACAGGCCCAGCTGCCCGTCTTGCACATGACCGAGCGCCGCAAAGGCCGCATGCCGGATGCTCCCGGGCACGCCCCGGCGATGGGAGGCACCCGCAACGGAAATCCGCATGCGGGTTTATTGTACCCCGCCGCCAAGTGTAATTTCGACAAATATAGGTGGGCGGTGAAGGTTTACCTTAGGTGACTGCCAAGGGGCGAGATGGCCCCTCGGACGGAAAAGTCGCAGCCTGCATCGAGAGTGGATAATCTCCCACTTTTTGCCTTGTATCTTGACCAAAAGTGGGAGATTATCCACTCTCATGGGTTGTGCGTCCGAAAATCCTCTCTCGTGCGTCCGGAAATCCACTCTCGTTTCTCTATCGCCGACCACACGGCAGTTGCGGTGAAATGGGGACTGTTTTTGCCGGTCGCGGCCTTAAACAGTCCCTATTTCACCGCAACTTATTTAGGAGATGAGTTAGAGAGCGCCGAGGAGGATGGCGTAGGTGGTGGATTCGCCGAGCCTGAGCTCGTCACCGGGGTTGAGCTGAGCGGAGCGGCCGGGCTCGACCTGGGTGCAGACGTTCGTCGCGCCGTTTACCACCACGGTTCCGTTGGTGGACGACAGGTCCTCGACGTACCAGACATTTTGGCCATCGCACCACACGTGGGCATGGCGAGCCGAAACGTCATCGCCCACATCGGTGATATCGCCTTCCCCCGTCGCCAGCGCACCGATCTCCACGCCCTGCTCACTCGGCTGAATCCAGCGCGGAGCGCTCACCACGTAGCCGTTTTGCACGCGAAGCAGGCCCAGCGGATGCGCAGGCGCCGCCTCGTGATCGCCCGTGACCGTCGAGGTGCTCAGCGAGCGCGGCGTCGACGTGGCGCCGCCGCAGGTCGCATGAGCGTAGTCGATGGCATAGGTCACCGAGGATCGAACATCTGCCGAGCAACCGACGGCTACAAACAGCACCAGCACGGCCTCGGCACGTTCGGCGGGCATAAGCTCCGCCGCCTGCGACAGGCGCTCGACCGCATTGCGGTAGAGGCTCGTATCCTGATGGCATTCCTCGAGCGCCCGCACCATGGGCTCGCCGGCGGGGCCGCACACCATGTTGATCACCGCCGTGGCATTCATGGGATTGCGGCGGTGCAGGGCAAGATGCGACATGATGCGCGCGGCCGAGGTGCCGTAATCGGCAAAATAGCGCTCCTGCAGCGTGCCGACCGGAGCGCGCACGATAAAGCGCGAGACCCAGGAGCGATCAGCGGCGCGGCTCTGGGGGCTGCGGCCATCGGCCAGCGGACGGCTCGAAAGCACCATGCCACATAGCTCGATATGGCTCAGGTGCGCTGCGCGTTTAAAGATGTCGAACATGGCTCCGCACGGGGTGAGCTTGATTTGAGATGCCATGGCCTAGACCTCCTTGGTCGTTGAACTCGTATCGGACGACGTCTCGGTCGTCCCGACAAAGGCGCGAACCGCCGCGGCACCACCGGCAAGCGGCGTCACCGTCTGGGTTTTGCGCGCCGCGGCGCCGCGACGGGAAGCTCAAAGGCAAACCCATCGACAGCAAAAACCATACGAGCGCGTATGTTGCAATTAAGGCGGCAACAAAGCCGCTCGCTACGGCGCGCTGGGAAAACACGGTGCATGCAACCGCAATCAGCACCGGAACCTCGCAGGCAGAAAGCGCCAGTACGCCATGCAGGAACCCCGTGCGACGATCGTGCGCCATGGCGCCGGCGGCAATACCCGCCATGCCCGGCAGCGCCAGCGCGAGCGCGGCAACGATACCCGGCAGCGTACCGGACCACGAAATGTACCCCACGGCAACCGTCGCACGAGCACCAGACGCCAGCAGTGCCGCCGACACCACCACAACGGCCCATACGAGGCCGCAGGCAGACGCAGCGCCGATCATCGCAGCGCGACGGACCACGCGGCCGGACGCGTCCATGGGACAGGGCGTGAGCGGCTCGCCGCGAAGCGAGCGACCGACGTTGCGCGTAGTGGTCGCAAAACGTCGTAAGCGCCGCCTCCACCGCGGCGGGCTCGGGACGATCGCCCTGATTACACGACAGGCAGGCCATCACCACATCGAACAGCTGAGCGTCGACAAACGCCAGCGCATCGCGCAGATCCTCGGAATTTGGATCGAGCCCCAGCTGCTGAGCCTGTTCGGCCGCGGCAAGTGCCACATCGGGCTCGCGTCGCAGCAGTTGCGTCAAGTCGCAGCCGGGCGCGTGGGCGCCGACGGGATAATCGGGCAGCGTATCCATCTTGAGACGATAAGGGCTGGCGATATCGCGCGTCTTTTTGCGCGAGCCCGAAGTACCCGACGTGCCCGGCGCTACTTCGTACGGCGCGACACCGGCGATGAGCTCATAGACCGTGCTCGCCGCGGCATACACGTCGATTGCCGGCGACATGCGCAAAACGCGCAGGTCGGCAATATCGTCGGTGAGCATCTCGGGCGGAGCGTAGGCGACCGTCGCTCGGCGCAACGTGGCGTAGCGCTCTGTAAAGGACTCCTTGCCGCCGGTTCCCGCCACCGCAGAGGCAGGCTCGAGCGCCAGCGACGAGCCAAAGTCGATCAGGCACAGGTCAAAGGTGCCCTCGGCAAGCTGCCGGTCAAGCGGTAGACGCGCCGTACGCACCATAATATTAGCAGGCGAGATATCGCGATGGACAAAGCCCTCACCCACCAGGCTCATGCGGCAGAGCAGATCGAACAGGTCGCGACCCAGACGTGCCGCCACAAGCGGCGACAGGCGCCCGGCATCATCTACGGCAAGGCGCGAGCGCAGGCGGGCGAGCGTCTCGCCCTCGACCCATTCCATGACAATCGCAGGGACGCCGTCGACCTCGCCCCATCCGTAGAGGCGGGGAAAGCCTTAAGGCCCGAAAGGGCGCGGTGGCATTCGTATTCCTCGCGAAACGCCGCCTTGAACTTGGCGACCAGCGCCTCGCGGGCTACATCGTCATCAAATTCGTCGCGCGTTGGCAAGATGAGCTGTTTGAGCGCCACGGCCTCGCCCTGCGCGTTGACGGCACGCGTCACACGGCCGATACCGCCGCGGCGCATGGTGGCGTCATCGGCAAACAGCATCGTAAAACGGCGCAGGTAGGCGGGAAGCTCATCCGGGCTCAGCGCAATAGCAGGCTCAAACCCTCCAACGCGCGCCAGGCGCAGGCCCACCATAGGGTCGCGGTCTAGCGCGCACGATGCGCTAGAAGCAAGGCTATTCGTCATAGGGCGATCGCCGCCACATTGTTATTGAAGTTGTTGAGCGCGACGTTATCGTCGCCGTAATGTCCGACCCATTGACACAGGTTTGTGTAGCAGCCCCAAAGGTTGGCGAATTGTCGATACCACTTTGACTGGGGAGGAAACGTCTGCCGGCCAAACTCGGCACGAATGACAAACATGTCATTGACCAGGCTATCGCATGGTCCGGTGTCGCCCGTGGCGTTATAGGTCGACACCACGCTATTGGCGCGGGCGACATAGCCATCGAGCATGTTGTATTTGGTCACGAGCCAACTGTGGATACTCTCCTCCTCGGCAGCCGAGAGGCTACCCGTGCCCGTGTCCCCGCCGGCATCGCCGTCCGTCGAGCCACCACTCGAAGATCCACCGCCAGAGGCGGAGCCCGAACCGGTGCCAGAACCGGACCCGTCCGAGCCGCCGGGCTTACCCGCCTGCTGCGTATCCTGCTCCTTCTGCTGCTCCGCTTTGTTAATGACAGAAGCCACGTTGTTATTGGAAAGCTTCGTAATGACCTTGGTGTTGGTGAGCATGATGGTCTTGCCGTTTGCCAGCGTGATCTCGTTAGACGCCTGCTCGCCCTCGTCAGCAGGATCGACGCCAAACACGGTGCGCCCGACCACGCTCGCCCATGCATATCCGGTTGTCGTCCCCAGGTCGTTCTTGGCCTTGCGCCCTATATGCAACTCGCGCGCAGCATGCGCCTGCACCATGGACGGCACCGTCATGCCATAGGCCGAGACGCCGGCAACGACGAGCGCCAGCGAGCACGACAGCAGCACGTACGCCCGAGGCGCCAGGCCCAGCCGGCGTCGTATGCGCACCGCGGTGCCACGCTTTGTCTGAGTGCCCCCGGGTCGCATGCGCTCTCCTCTAACAAAAACACGCCGCTCAGGAGCGGCGCATTCATTCATATCCATATGTGAGTGTATCAGCGAATCTAAAAGGTTGCGCAACGAATGGGCAAATACGGAGTACAAACGGCCCCATCCACGCGATAAGCAAAGTAGAGCAGGTTTGTTGCACAACAAACAAGCGAACGCGTGCCTAATTATGAGTACCCCGTGCGGCAGAACGGCCGGCCATGCCGCGGAGCACCCGGCGACTAAATCGTGCGACGGGCCTCGATAGCGCGCCCAAGCGTAAGCTCGTCGGCATACTCCAGGTCGCCGCCCACGGGCAGGCCGCTCGCCAGGCGCGATACCTCAACGCCCAGCGGTTTGATAGTGCGGGCCAGGTAGCTCGCCGTGGTCTCGCCCTCAATATTGGGGTTGGTGGCGATGATGACCTCGTGGATGTCCTCGCGGCCCAAGCGTGCCAGCAGCTCGCGAATGTGCAGCTGCTCGGGGCCAATCTTGTCCATGGGACTGATCACGCCGCCCAATACGTGGTAGAGACCGTGGTAGCTGCCCGTGCGCTCAATCGCCTGGACATCGCGCGGCTCGCCCACCACGCAAATGCGAGTGGTGTCGCGCATCGAATCCTGACAGATGGAGCACTCGTCGGCCGTGGCGTAGTTAAAGCAGCGGCTGCAAAAGTGAACCTCCTGCTTAACCTCCAGGATGGCCTCGGCCAGGCGGCGCGCTTCCTCGGCGTCAGCCTCCAACAGGTAATAGGCGATGCGCTGAGCCGACTTGGGGCCAATGCCCGGCAGGCGACCCAGCTCATCGAGCAATTTTTGCAGGCTATGGTTGGCACTCATATATATGCGCGTCTTAGAACGGCATGCCCGGGATGTTGAGGCCGCCGGTGATGGCGCCCATCTGCTTGTTGGCGAGCTCGTTGACGCCGCGGACGGCCTCGTTGACGGCAGCCATGATCATGTCCTGCAGCATATCGACGTCCTCGGGATCGAGCGCATCGGGGTCAATAGTGAGGTTGACGAGCTCCATCTCGCCGTTGACAGTCACCTTGACCATGCCGCCGCCGGCAGAGGCGTCGACGGTCTGGGACTTGAGGTTCTCCTGCGCGGCGGCAAGCTGCTCCTGCATCTTGCGGGCCTGCTTCATCATCTGCTGCATGTTCATACCGGCCATGATGGCTCCTTTACGTGCGGCCGCGCGACAAGCTGCAAGGGCAGCCGAGGCGCGGCGGGACTTTCAAACTCAAAAATCGTACCACGGCGCGGGGCAAGCGAGCGGGGCGGTCGTGCTACCTCAGTCGATATACATGTCCTGGAGTGCAAGCCGCGCCCAAAGATTATGCAAAGTTGAATAATTCGCATCTGCATAAATGTCTCAAACTAAATCTAGCAGGGCCGGAACCCGGCATTTTCTGCATCCAGCTAGATAGCAAAATGCTAAACCGCCGCTCGAGGTGGCGCTCATGACGACATGGTAAAATTTGATTGTCAAAGATGGCAATTTGGAGGTGCCCCATGAATGCCCCCGACGCGCTCCAAAACATCCGATCAAAACACCCCGTTGCATATGTGGTTCTCTATCTCTTTGTCGGCTGGGCATTGCTGGTTGTCATCACCCATGCCATAGCCTTTGGAGCAGAACTGCTGATAGCCAGCTCGGACCAGCCCGTCGTCAAATGGGAAGCGACCGATGAGTGCACCGACGGAACCCGAACCATTTACTACAACAGCCCGTCCCTCTACCAAGAGTTCAAGGTCAAGATAAAGGACTCCAAGATTGTCGATGCCGAACTGGGCTCTTTATTTACAATCGGAGCAACCGTCAACGCCGAGCAAGTCGAGTACACGGACAGCCATGCGACATATCGTATCGACCTCAGCATCCTAGGCCGACCGTCACGCGCCTGTCTGCTCGAATGCGATATACGCGGCACCACACTACACATGTCCGAAATACAGATGCGCCCGGACAAAGAGATCTCTTCTTGAGCAGCGTACCCGCCCGCACAGTTACTCCACCGGTTTGAAGATGGTGGCCTGTCCAAAGACGTTGCGGATGAGGCTTTGGCTTCGTCCTCGGTCTGCGGGATGTTCGGGGCTGCGCCCTGATGGCCGAAGGGACTGCCGGCGCCGGGGTTGGACTCCCAAGGGGCAGGCGGGGGCGTCATCGCTTGTGGGAGCGGAC
>ENA-OQIO01001782-OQIO01001782.1-human-gut-metagenome-genome-assembly--contig:-NODE-1782-length-10156-cov-1.906870_pt1 | contig 10156 bp, 16 predicted proteins | sample MGYA00242573_ERZ504737 | MGnify/ENA primary metagenome ERZ504737 (study PRJEB26092, sample SAMD00036203) | human gut metagenome | host: Homo sapiens | study: EMG produced TPA metagenomics assembly of... | reverse complement strand
GCGCGGTGTACCAGCGGCGCGTGCGAGCGCTTCGAAACTTACTTTGGCCAGGCTCGGCGGGAACGGCTGACGTATGAGCGCGCACACGATCTGCGTGCCCACGTTGATGAGGATGACGAACAGCACGAGGCAGACGGTGAGCAGGTGTCGTCTGATCCATCCGGCCAGATCGGCGAGCAGCGCGCGGAAGCCGAACAGTGGTTTCGCGGGTGATGCTCGGCTGGTTTAGCAGGTGCGGTTTGCGTTTGAGTCATTTCTTTCCTTTTCTGGGATTCTCAGGCTTGCGGGTTTGTGTTCAGGATCGTCATATCGTGATGCGTTTGAGATTCGGATAGTCGGATAGGTTCGGGTTCGCACCATCCAGTCCGGTGTCGTGGCCGAATACGGCGAGCCCGTAACGCAGCACGTCCTGCACGGCGTGCCAGTCGTGTGCGTTGCCGGACGATTCGACGGCGGCGACGCGCATGCCGGCTTTCGCCGCGACCGGCGCGATTGTTTTGACGTTGCGTATTGAGGTGGTGCCTTCTCCCCCGCGCCTATGATGAGCATCTGATGGGTGGGCGCGTGGTTGCGGATGGCGTTGACCGGCACTTGGTTCTCATAGGCTGTGGTGTCGCCGTCGAAGAACCGGTCGATCATTTCCTGTCGGCTGCCGTTGGTCGGTTTGATTTCGCTGTCGGTGGGAATCATGGTGCCAAACAGGTCGGGATGGTTCACGCCGATCTGCAGCGAACATGTGGCGCCTTGCGAGAATCCGGCGATGGCCCAATCCTTGGCATCCTGTGCGGCGGGCAGGTTGGTTTTCACCCAGTCGACCACGTCCTGCGTCAGGTAGGTCAGCGCATTGCCGTACACCTTCGAATCCACGCATAGCGTGTTGTGCGAATCGGCGCCAAGCTGATCGGCTGCGATGACGATTGGGGCGAATCCGTCGTGGGTTTTCGCATATCCGTCCATCATGGTTTGGATGCCGCCGGCTTGGAAGACGCGTCCCGGACTGCCCGGCTGCCCGCTCAGCATGAGGACGACCGGCAGGGCCGGCTTGCGTTTCGAGTCGGCCAATGCCGCCGGAGGCAGGTAGACGAGGGCTTTGCGTGCTTCAAACTGCGATTTCGTGGCCGGAATGTCGATTTTGTTGACGGTTCCGTTCGCCGGAATATTGCGGATTGTGCCGTTGGCGGCCTGTTTGCGCCACTGTGCGACGGTGATGAGGTCCTTGCGTTTGGCCAGTCCGGTCAGATCGGCTTGGCTGTAGGAATCCTCGCCGAACAGCGAGCCGATGGTGGCGTATTCGCCGTACGATTGGTCGATGCCGATCGCCGCGGCCAGTATCGCGAATACGGTCAAGATAGCCGCGGCCACGCGCATCATGCCCCTGCTCAACACGATATGCGCGATGGCGAAACCAGCGATGGCGAAACCAGCCGCCACCCAAGCCATCACACGATCCCAATCCGACGCCGAACACCACGAACACGTCGGACAGCAGCCAAGCTACCACATAGCCGATCATTCCGGACACGGCCGCAACGCCGATCGGCAGCACGGTAGCCAGTATGCGTCCGTCCCGTTTCGAAACGCCGCGCTGACCAGCAGGGTTACGGACAGCACTGCGACGACGGCGAACGCCGCCGCCGGAAACCAGCCTCCGACCAGGCTTATGTTCATAAGCCACTGACGCATATTTCCCATCCCCAACATATAGGTTTTCCTTCAACTTGACAGTTGTAGTACGCAAAATAACGGGCACGCGTCATCCTTATGGCTGATTTCGCCTCAAAACTCAGGGAAAACCCTGAAACCGCCGTGAACCGTTCGCTATTGGCGTATGGTTTTGGCTATGACATACGTATTCGAAGCATCGAACGTGCGCTGTTCGATTATGGTCGACGGCGAACGCCGCACCATATTCTCCGGATTGTCCTTCGCCATCGAGCCTGGCGAAATCGTGGACTTGGTCGGACCGTCCGGCGCAGGCAAGAGCTCGCTGCTGACCGCTTTCGCACGGCTCAATCCGCGCGCGTCAGGCGATTTACGGTTGGATGGCCGTTCCGCCGACGATTTCACCCCGCAGCAGTGGCGCGCGCAGGTCGCGTACCTGCCGCAGAAGCCGGTGCTGTTGGGCGAGGACGGTGGCGCAGGCGATTCGTCTGCCGTTCACGCTTGCCATACGCCAGTCGGCGAGAACGAAGCAGGGACCACGCAGGATCTCCCCCACCGACGCGTTGCCGGACGGCAGAATCCGTGAGACCTTGGACAATATGGGTTGCGCCGACATCGATCTGAACCGTCCGCCACACGACTTGTCCGGCGGTCAGGCGGCGCGCGTGAGCCTTGCGCGCACGTTGCTGACCCGTCCGAAGGTGCTGCTCGCCGACGAAGTGGACGCCGGATTGGATGACGACAACGCCGAGAAAGTGGCGCGTATCCTCGCCAAAGCGGCGGCGGACGGCATGGCGATCGTTCGTATCCGGCACCGGCCGCCGGATGGCCGTGCACACGTGTCATGCGTCTTGCCGATGGCACGCTCACGCAGTCCGGCAACGCCGAAGCGGACGGTACTGCGACGGGTAGTACTTCGACGGGTAACACGGTAGAAGGGAGCGTCGCATGAACGGCAACTACTATGCGATCGACATCTGGGGTCTCATCGCCGCGCTGGTGATGGTGGCCATTGCCGCCGGCATCTCCGAAACCATGCGTATGGGTGTGGGACGTACGTTGCTGTGGTCGCATGCCGAGCTTTGCTGCAATTGTGCGCGATGGGCTTCATCATGGAGTACGTCATCCGTTCGAACAATCCGTGGCTGGTGCTGCTGCTGGTGGCGTTCATGCTCATCGCGGCCGTGCAGATCACTCTTTCGCGTGCGAAAGGTGTTCCGAAGGGCTTGGCTGGACCGGTGTTCCTGAGTCTGGTCGTGACCATGCTCATCATGATCTCGTTGGTCACCGAGCTCATCATCCGTCCGCAACCGTGGTATGCGCCGCAATTGGTGGTGCCGTTGACCGGCATGCTGCTGGGCAACACCGTTTCGGCGTTGGCGGTGGGGTTGAGCCGCTTCTTTGAAAGCATGAAGGAACGTCGTGACGAAGTGGACACGCTGCTGGCGTTGGGTGCCACCACGTGGGAGGCGGCACGTCCAAGTATCGTCTCGTCGATCCGTCTGGGATTGCTGCCCACCACCGCGTCGCTCGCCTCCGCCGGCATTGTGACGGTGCCGGGCATGATGGCCGGTCAGATCATCGCCGGCGGCAACCCCATCGACGCAGCGAAATACCAGTCATGATTCTCGCCACCATCGCGGCGCTTACGCTGCTGGCGGACAGCATCATCATGCTGATGGTCTATAAACGTTGCTTCACCGCGCTCGACCAGTATCAGCCGGTCAACAGCTGATACTGCGATATCCCGTATAGAAAAAGCCGTTCATTCCTTGCGATTGCTGGAATGAACGGCTTTTTGCTTGACCGTTGACGTACGTCAGCGGGAGCGGAACGGCGCCTTGCGGATCTTCGCATGCTTGCGGTACGGCTTACCCTGCCTTTCGCCCGCATGCTTGTCGTGGCGTTCTCCGTGACCGCCACGACGACCGGAATCGCCATACTTGGCTTCCATGCGACGGTCATAACGCTTCGCGTCCTCGCCTCGCTCGTCATGAATCACGCGGATTTCCTTGCGATGGATGCGTTTGCCGCCCTGACGGCGGTCGTCGCGTTCGTCGCGGTTCCTGCGGTATTGGCGATCGTCCTCGTAACGGCGTTCGGCACGGGCTTCGGCCTTACGCTGCTTCTTGGTCGGCGCGCCCTGCTTTTTCGCATACTGCTTTTTGCCGGGCTTCCTATCGGATTGGCCACGCTGATCGGAACGCTCGACGGAGCGCCGCTTGCGATTGTCGGTTCCACGCTGTTCGCCGGCTTCGGCACGCTGCTGCTCATGCAGCGCGCGTACTTTTCGCGACGCTTGTTGTTGCGCTTCTCCTCGTGCTTCTCGCGCTTCTCCTCTTGGATTTCAGGATGTTCCCAACGATGCTCGCGCGCCTCGTATTCGCGGTTGTCGCGGCCTTCGAACTTGGCGGCGCGACGTTCGGCGCGATTCTGTTTCGGTTCGAAACGCTGCTCGCGTTCGGCGACTTCGGCGCGCTCTTCACGTCCCTTGCGATTCGCGCGGTCCTTGCGTTCGGACTTGAACGGCTTGCCGCCCTTGTCCTTGCCCCGGTCCTTGTTGCGTCCGCCGGAACGGTTGCGTCCGGAGCGCCCGCCGTTTCCGCGGAACCGTCGCCGCCCTTGCCATGCTTCCTGCGACGCGGATTGCCCGCCGGCTGGGACTGCTCAAGCGTCCAACCGAAACGCGGTTCGGCCGGCTCGCCCACCAATTCCAACACTTCCGGGGAATCGTGGGTCACTTCGATCGGCTTGACCTTCAGTCCGGCCTCATGCAGCATGCGGCGGGTGCGGCGGCGCTGGTTCGGCAGAACGATGGTCACCACATCACCGGAATGGCCGGCTCGCGCGGTACGTCCGGAGCGGTGAAGGAACGATTTCGGGCCTCCGGAGGCTCCACCTGCACCACGAGCTCCACGCCGGACACGTCGATGCCGCGGGCGCCACATCGGTGGCGACCATGACGTTCACGTCGCCGGATTCGAAGGCTGCGAGATTGCGGTCACGCTGGTTCTGGCTCAGGTTGCCGTGCAGCTCGGCCGCCGGAATGCCGTTCTTCGTCAGGTCCTTGGCGAGCTTCTGGGTCTGGAATTTGGTGCGGGTGAACAGGATGCGGCGTCCCTTGCCGGAAGCGAGGGTGCGGACCAGCTCATGACGGTCGCCCTGCGTGGTTTCGAACACGTGGTGGGTCATTTCGTCGACGGCCGCGGTGGCGGAGTCGACGCTGTGGATCTTAGGATCGGTGAGGAACGTGTTCACCACCTCGTCGACGCCATGGTCGAGGGTGGCGGAGAACAGCATGATCTGCGCGTCGAACGACACTTGGCCGAGCAGGCGCTTGACCGGCGGCAGGAAGCCCATGTCGGCCATTTCGTCGGCTTCGTCGATCACGGCCACTTCGACCTTCTCCAAGGTCAGCGCATGCTGTTCGAGCAGGTCCTCAAGACGGCCCGGGCATGCGACGACGATATCGACGCCGGCCCTTAGATCGCGGATCTGGCGGGCGTAGCGCACACCGCCATACACGGTGGTGGTGGTCATGCCGTACATCTGCGCGAGCGGCATCAGCACGTCGTTGATCTGGTTGGCCAGCTCACGGGTCGGAGCGAGCACCAGACCGCGCGGGTGCGGCAGGAAATCGTCGGCGCGCCGTTCCTCGGCATGCCCCTTGCGCACCTGTTCCACCTCATGGCGGAACTGGCTCATGTTCTCGTACTCGTCGGCGTCGACCTCACCTAGGCGTGCGACCAGCGGAATCGAGACGCCAGGGTCTTGCCGGAGCCGGTACGGCCTCGGCCGAGAATGTCACGACCGGCCAGGGAATCGGGAAGGGTGTCGGCCTGGATCGGGAAAGCGGTTTTCTTGCCATCGGCCGCGAGCACGCGTACCAACGGGCCGGGAACGCCGAGTTCGGCGAACGTCTGGGGGCGTTCCTCCTCCTCGCCCGCCTCATCGAAATCGGCGGCGAGGGCATCTTCATTTTCAATCACAGCGGTATCGGGCACAATGGCCTTTCATGTCAAACATTGCGCACGTTGCGCAAACCTGTTAACAATAGCCCATGCCCGATACTTTTGCCTTGGCTGTGACTGGTGGCCGACGCTACCGGTAGTTGCGTTCGATGAGGATGTCGGAAACCGTCAGATTCGCGTCGTTGACGAGGTTGAACAGCACCACTTCGGCCAGTTCCGCGGCGCTCATGAAGGAATGCTGCTTGTCCAACGACACGTAATCGTGGCTGTCATGGTAGAAGTCGGTGTCGATGCCTCCCGGATACACGCCCACAACCTTCACACTGGTTCCCTTGTAGGCCGCCTTGAGGCTTGTCGTATACCCCTTCTCACCCCACTTGGTGGCGCAGTAGACGGATTCGTTGGCGTTGCCGCGTGTGGCGGCGGTGGACATGACATTGGCGATTTTGAGGTCCTGCTCGCCGTCGGCCTTCAATGTTTCGACGCTCCACAGAATCATGCCTTTGAGCCCCTTAAGGCACTTGTCCACGTCGGCGGCCTCGTAGTCGACCGGCTTTTTGAACGACGGCTGTCCCGCGTTGTTAATGAGCAGGTCGATGTGGCCGATCTCCTTGATGGCCGCGACGGAGTCCTTCACGAACGCCTCGTCGCTGATGTCGCCGACGAAGGCGCGGTATTCGTCCGCGCCGAACGTGCGGGACAGTTCCTCCTGACGGGCCGTGTTGAAATCGATGCCGGCCACGAACCAGCCTTTGCCGATCAGCTGACGTGCCAGCTCATATCCCAAGCCAAGCGCGGAACCGGTCACAATCGCGATTTTCTTTCCTGCCGCAGTGCTCATGTTGTCTCCTTTGCCACATTGCGCAATCGCTTATAGATACCATCATAAAAACGTATGCGAAGCAACACTCAATCGATTGACGAAAACGGCAATGAAAAACGCCGCCGACCTTTTTGGCCGACGGGCGTTGAACTAGCCAGCGTGAGATGCGATCCGTTACAGGATGTCCGGATCGTCCTTGGCGATGGTGCCGGTCGCCTTGCCGATGGCCTTCAGGCGTGGTAGGCGACGAGGATGACGACGGTGCCGATGGCGATGCCGTTGAAGGAGATGCCGTTGAAGGCGAACTCGAACTGGCCGACGGCGATGATCATGGTGATGGCGGCCACCATGACGTTGACCGGCTTGTCGAAGTTGACCTTGTTCTCAACCCAGATGCGGATGCCGACCATGCCGATCATGCCGTACAGCAGGGTGGTCACGCCGCCGAGCACGCCGGCGGGGATGGTGTTGATGATGGCGCCGAACTTCGGGCACAGGCTCAGGATCAGCGCGAACGCGGCGGCGCACCAGTATGCGGCGGTCGAGTAGACCTTGGTGGCGGCCATCACGCCGATGTTCTCGCCGTAGGTGGTGGTGCCGGAGCCGCCGCCGAAACCGGCGATGGTGGTGCCGAGACCGTCGGCGAACAGCGCGGTGCCGATCTGGTCGTCATAGTCGCGGCCGGTCATCTGGGAGACGGACTTGACGTGGCCGACGTTTTCGGCAACGAGTACGAGCACGACCGATGAACATCGGCAGGATGGTGAAGTCGACCTGCGGCAGACGGAATTCCGGCAGACCGACCCATGCGGCCTTGCCGATGGCTGAGAAGTCGACCTGGCCACGGAAGCAGGCGTACGCGTAGCGATGATCACGCCGATGAGGATGTTGAGTCGGCCGAGCAGACCCTTGAACAGCACGGCGACGAGCAGCACCGCGACGAGGGTGACGATGGCGGTGTCGGGAGCGACCTTGAAGTTGTTCCACACGCTCGGAGCCAGGTTGAAGCCGATGATGGCCACGATGGCGCCGTTGACGACCGGCGGCATGATGATGTCGATCCACTTGGCGCCCGCGTAATGGACGAGCACGCCGATCAGGCCAGCAGGATGCCGGTGACCATGATGCCGAAGGATGCGACGGCGAGGCCCTTGTGGGCGCTGGCGACGGCCGCGATCGGGGCGATGAAGCCGAAGGACGAGCAGGTAGCTCGGCAGCATGTTCTTGTTGATCAGCAGGAACAGCGCGGTCGACATGGCCGTGAAGAACAGGGTGGTGGATGGGTCGAAACCGGTCAGAATCGGCACCAGGAACGTGGCGCCGAACATGGCGATGACGTGCTGCGCGCCGATTTCCGCGGTGCGCGGCCAGGTCAGCCTCTCGTCAGGTTCGACGACCTCGCCGGGCTTCAGCGTTTTGCCGTCGCGTGGAGCTTCCACGTGAACAGGCCCGCGATTGGATTGGACATGCGATTGTCTCCTAACTCTCTTTACGACGCGCAACAAGAACGCGCGCCGCGCAATCACACGCCATTGTAGCGGGAGTGCCGATACGTGACGCCCCACAGAGCGATAGGGGGCTAAATCGCAGTCACAAAACGTATACCGGCAGCCGTCACAGGTGACGGTCGACGGCGTGCACCACGTCCACCAAATCGCCGTTCGACAGCACGGGACGCTTGAATTCACGCCAATCATCCACTTTCACCACCCAGCGACCATCCGTCTCGTCGAGTACGGGACGCGCCGTCTGCTCCCAACGGAACCGCTTGTGCGTTCGTCCGGTGGCGGGGTCGCGGCGCGAATAGTGGAAGCACGTGCAGTTGGTGATCTTCCATTCGTCGGAGGCCGCACGGTGCATGAATTCCTCGTCGGACAGGTCTTCCAAGGTGAGCATGAGCGCCAGCATGAGGTCGCCGTGGCTGACCATCACCACGGATTCCGCATCAGATTTGCGGTTCAGGGACGTGAGCAGGTTGTGCACGCGGTTCTCGCCACGTCGGCGATGGACTCGCCCGCCGGCGGACGCCAGTACAGCGGATCGGTGTTCTTGAACATCCAGTTGCGCGCGTAGTTGGTTTTGAAATCGTCCTTCGTGATGGTGTTGATCTCACCCCAGGAGCGTTCGCGCAGCACGCGAGTCTCCTCCCATTTCGCTTTCGGCAGGGCCATCGTGGGCCGCGTCTCACGCGTACGCACGTACGGCGAAACGAGGTAGCGGTCGAACAGCGGCTGCTGCGCGACGAGCCAACGGCCGATGCAGTCGGCCTGCTTGCGTCCGGTGGCGGTGAGCCTCCACGAACGGTCCGGCACGGTGACGTTGTCCTGCGTATACAGCGAGTTGTCACCCTGTTCGCCGGCGCTGATGATGACGTTCGCCTCCGACTCGCCATGTCGGATCACATACAGATCAAGGGGCATTCCCATATTCGTTTATTCCTTCGCTTTCATCCACATCCTGCGCGCACGTTCCTTGTTCCGCCGTTCATTCGGCCGGTGGCGCGCATCATCATTGAATGCTTCCACCGTAGCTGATTCGCGCGTGTTTCGCACGCGCAGACACGTCGATTTCACGATTGGCACACCCGAATTTCGCGGTGCCGTCACCGGCGGTTCACCGCAACCGGCGTGGTAGACGCCGTGATCGCAATCACTCCGGCCAGATGCCGTTCTGCGCGTACTTGGTGCGGTACTCCCCCGGCGTCATGCCGGAATGTTTTTTGAACACCTTCGAGAAGTGGCTTTGCGACCGGTATGCGAGGATCTGGGCGATCTCGTCGAAGCTGTATTCCGAGTATTTGAGCATGTTCTCGGCCGCTTCCATACGCTTGTCGGTGATGTATTGCGATATGGCCGTGCCCGTTTCGCGTTTGAACAGCTCCGACAGATACGTGGGATTCAGATGCACATGCTCGGCGAGGATGGGCACGGTGATTTTCTCATGCAGATGGTAGTGGATGTAGTCCAGGCATTCGTTGACGGCTTTGGAATGTGTTTCCGCCTTCTGCATGTCGGCCATGGCCCATGTGAAGAATGTCATCATGTCGGTGTGCAGGCGGCGCACGTCGTCGGGCGTTTTGCAGTTTTCCAGGTTCTGGATGTACAGGTCGGAGGCGTTGTAGCGTCCTCCTCGTCCATACCGCCTTCGATGGCGAAACGTGTGGCGAGCGTGATGGTGGTGACGAACCGGTATTTCGCGTTTTTGAGCGGATCGTCCGACAGGTAGCCGTACAGTCCGGAGTTCCACAGACGTGTGCTTTCGGCGATGGCGTTGATGTCGCCGGAACGCATCATGTCGTATTGCTTCATTTCCTCGACGTACCGGTGGTGGCGTACTCGGTCCTCACGCGAAAGAAAGTCGAGATACCGCAGTTTCGCCTCGTCAACAACCGCCATGTTTCTCCCCCTGTCGCTTAGATTCCGGCAATCCGCACATCTTATTTTAGAAAATTTAGAAGTAGGTGCTCCAGCCGAGTTTCGCGGCGAGGATGATGCCGGTCAGCACGGCGGCGGCACGCATGATGTTCTCCGGAATATGCCGGGTGACGGGCGGTGCGATCGCGCTGCCGATGGTGCAGCCGAGGCACATCATGATGCGAACGGCCAATCGACGGAACCGCGGATGATGAACATGATCGCGGCGGAGATGTTCGCGCCGAAACCGACCACGGTTTCAACGCGTTGATCTGGTGGAACGGGCC
>ENA-OQIO01001781-OQIO01001781.1-human-gut-metagenome-genome-assembly--contig:-NODE-1781-length-10161-cov-1.436117_pt1 | contig 10161 bp, 14 predicted proteins | sample MGYA00242573_ERZ504737 | MGnify/ENA primary metagenome ERZ504737 (study PRJEB26092, sample SAMD00036203) | human gut metagenome | host: Homo sapiens | study: EMG produced TPA metagenomics assembly of... | reverse complement strand
TTCAGATTACTTCCGCATCCACTCTGGTGACGATTTCCTGGGATCCCTTGTGGATGTGGTATTTCACTGCCGGGATCTTGGTCTTGGTGTAGAGCAGGTTAGTGTTGGGATCTACGGTGATCATGTAGCCTACGGGCGGCTTGTCTGCCACTTCGTTAACCTGTGTATTTTCATCCAATACCGCACTGACAGTACAACTGCAGAATTCGTTGCTGGCCTGGGCGGATATACCGTCCACCTTTTCCGCAAAGCCGACCTCTTCAAAATCACCTCTGCTGACTGCAAATCCACAGTCGTAGGCCACGCAGTCAATCTCGCTGGTGATCTTATGTACTCTGGTATGTCCACCGGCATCCGGGGTGATCGTGGTCTCTACCGTAATGCCGGGATAGGGACTCCACTTCGACCATACTCCGTTCTCCGTGATCTTTGACTCCTCGCAGATCCGGCGCACATAGACATAACCATCGATCCAGAACGCCAGCATATTGTCCGGGGCATTCTCATGCAGCTCGTAGCAGGACTTTGCCACGCTGATACTGAACCGGGTATCATAAGCAAACTTTCCGTATTTTGCCACGATCTGGCCGTGTCCGTTAGGGCTGTAGACGCCTGGTGCAAATGCTGTGGTGTGATTGCCGTAATGGTAGACAAACAGATCGGCATACTTCTGGGGACAGGCCGGTGCCAGCTTCGGCAATGGTGCCTCTTCCACACTCCAGAAGGGATGATCATCGGGAAGCAACAAAAAGGCAAACACCTTCATGCCCCAGTAAGGAGAACCGGGGGCATTGTACCGCTCCGCCATGGTCAGATTCGGATATCCATAGCCGATGGTCAGCACATGATCTCTGTCGAAGATCGGACGCTTCAGCCAGGTGCGCAGATGCCTTGCGATCAGACCTTTCATCACGGGAACCGGGAACGGCTCCAGTCCTGCCAGCAGGCAGACACTGAAAAAGCTTACCTGAGAGAAACGATAGGTCAGGGATCTGCCGAAAGGAATGGCCTCGCCTCTTCATCGAACCAGTAAATGAACTGCTTTGCGAATTCCATGGCTCTCGCCTTGTATTTTGTTGCCCGCTCCGGGTCATCTTTCTCCATAATCACGGCATAGATCAGGCTGTAAAAATGGATGGCAAAGGAAATATAGTAATCCTTCTGACCGGAATCTCCGTCCTGATACCAGCCTTCACCCAGATAGAAGGTCTCCAGCCTTCCAGATATTCTTCCAGCATCTCGGGGCTATACCGGCGTCCCACCTTTTTCATTGCAATGTTCACCAGTACGGCGAACAGGATCCAGTTACACACCGGCAGAGGATGCTCATTGATCTTATTTAAATAGTTGCAGAGATTCTCCTTCTGTGCTTCCGTGAGAGGATCCCATACCACTTCGGGGGCAAACATAATGCCATAGGAAATGGCTGCCATCTCCACGAATCTCTGATCAAAAGAGGTGCATTCTCCCCAATATTCCGGGTTCTTCTCATCGGTTCCGGCCGTCAGGCCCTTGCGATAGATCTCTTCGAATTCCGGCTCTTTTCCACCGCCTGCCCAAAAGGGCACCAGTCCCCATAAGGACGGGAAAAGGCTTCCATCCATGTGGCACCGATGTCATAATGTGCCATGGTAACGCCCAACGTCAATCTCGCCTTTTCTTCACTGTAATAGGGTTTTAACGGCTCCAGGATAGATAACATACAGTCCTGAAAATCTTTTTTTGCTATGTAAGTTCATGCAGTTAGTCCCTCCAAAATAACAAACGTAGTAACTATATTCCTATATTAGAAATACTTCTTACAGAAGCCCAGACAGGATGCCATGCCGAAGATGTTTGTCGTAGAGTGTGAGATTTTCTTGAAAAGTGGTCTGGCAACAGGGCGAAAGCGAACACGATGTTCGCGTCAGCCGATCGTCGACATGGATGTCGACTGTAGGCGGGCCCGTCATAATGAGAAAAACTAAGCCACTTTTCTTTAGAAAATCCACACTCGGAGACCTTACATCAAGGTATGCGTATCTGTATGGGCTTCGTATGATATCAATTTAATATAATCTACCAGTACTCTCTCCAATCCTTCAATAACCGGGTCAGTGCCTCCATGTAGAAGTAATCTCCCCAGGAATTGCACTCGTCTACGCCGTAATGATTGCAGGTATTGTAAGGAGAATGGTTTGAGTAGGTGCTGTGCAGCACCAGTCCGTTGGATTCCTTCGGATCCTTTACGGCATAGCCCACATAGACAGACCGCATGATCTGTTTTGCCAGTGTAATGTAATGCTCTGCTTCTTCCGGCTCCAGATATTTCGCCATTTCCAGCATACCACAAGCCGCGATGGAAGCGGAAGAAGAATCTCTCGGCTGGTCATCCCCGTCGGTGAATTCCAGATCCCAGTAAGGTACCAGATCTTTGGCAGATGTGCCAGAAAATACTCTGTTACATGCCGGAACAGATCAATATATTCTTTTCTTCCGGTATAACGGTAAGCCAGTGCCATACCGTAGACGCCCCAGGCCTGACCTCTCGCCCAGGCGGAACCGTCACGGTATCCCTGACAGGTGGCACCATGATCCGGTGCTCCCGTCTTCATATCAAAAAAGAAGGTATGCCAGGTAGAATAATCCTCACGGATCACATTGGCAACAGCGGTATGAATATGTTTCTCCGCAATGTCACGGTATTTCGGATCTCCAGTCTCATCGGATGCCCAGTACAACAGAGGCAGATTCAGTAAACAGTCAATGATCAGGTGGTAATTCTCCGGTGCATCCATGGGTCCCCATGCCTGAATAAACTCCCCTACCGGATGATATCTGGTGATGAGCTGGTCTGCTGCCTTGATGCTGCTTCTCTGCCTCTTTGCTGCCGGTCAGCTTATAAGCTGCCACGCAGGAAGGGGAATACAGAAATCCCATATCGTGATGATCCACTTCGATTTTCTTGTCTATACGATCCAAAAAGCTCTTTACCTGAACTTCCCCGGCTTTTTTCAGCCTTTCATCCTGAGAATATTCATAAGCCAGCCAGATCTCTCCAGTCCAGAACCCACAGGTCCAGTAATTGTTCGGAATCGGCTGATAGAAACCGTTCTCGCTGTATGCTTTCTGGAACTTCTCTGTAAATTCCGGCAGATCCCGGATTACCTGCTCCGTGGAAAACTGCAGAGCGTCTTTGATCTCCGCATCTGTGATCTGCGGATATTTCTTTTCGTCAAATGTTATCATAGTCTTATCCTTTACCTTATTATGCATTTTTATTATACAAGCCTGTGACATGGAACCGGCACAGGCTTGTGAAAATACATTGTTATCTGCTATCCCTTCAGTCCCGTAGAAGCAACACCTTCTACAAAATATTTCTGCAATACCAGGAACACAATTAGTACCGGGATCAGGGACAATACCGATCCTGCCATGATCAGACCGTAATCGGAAGAGTACTGGCTGATGAACATTTTTAATCCCAGCTGGATAGTCTTCTTCTCCTGACTCTTCAAGTAGATCAGGGGTCCCAGATAGTCGTTCCAGGTCGCCACGAAGGTGAAGATCGTCAGTGTGGACAGTGCCGGTTTCGACAACGGCAGCATGATGCTGGCATAGATCCGGTACTCACTCATACCGTCGATTCTGGCGGCTTCACACAGATCATCGGGAATGCCTTCATAGAACTGCTTCATCATGAACACACCGAAAGCGGAGAATGCCTGCAGACAAATCATAGCCAGCAGCTTATCGTTCAGTCCCATTCTTCTCATCATGATGAACTGAGGTACCATGTATACCTGCCAGGGCATTGCGATGGTTGCGATGTATGCCAGGAACAGTCCGTTCTTATGACGGAAGTCCAGTTTTGCAAAGGAATATGCTGCAAAGCTGCTGGTCAGTAACTGTAAGAAAGTAACGATCAATGTCAAGTATACTGTATTTCCACGAATCTGCCAAAGGGAATCTTCGTCCAGATCTTCACGTAATTGTCCACTTGGGGTTCGCAGGGATCCATACAAAAGGATTCATCTGGAATACTTCTCTGTCACTCTTGATGGATGCGGAAAGCATCCACAGGAAAGGAATGATCATGACCACTGCGATCAGAATGAGGATCGCATATACGATCACTTTGCCAAAAACGGCTTTTTTATGTGCTGATTTCATAATCTGTGCGCCTCCTAACGTTTTACCCTGCCGTACACTTCAATCTGACTCAGTGCCGGGAAGGGGGATGGATCTTCTGCTTTGATCAGGTTGCAAAGCTCCAGCCAGATGATCTCTTTCTCGGGGATTGGCAGTACATGTGCCCTGCTGCTCTTCTCTAAGGGAAATTCCTGTTCACTGCCATCGGAAAACCGGATCGTTATCTGCTGCCACCAGTTGTCATGCGGGAAATCGGATCTGGTGTACAACACGATCCTGTCTGCCAGTACCGGTCTGCCGAAGTCCAGCTTCATAGCTGCATCATCCTGCATGTTGATTCCCCAGGATTCGTAGGGCCATTCTCCGTGGGAGCGGTTCGCCCGGACACCGTCAATGGCGTTTTTCGCTGCGAATACACTCTCGCCTCTGGTCTCCACATTGGCTGTCGCATGAGGATAACAGGGAACATCCATATGCTGATCCGCAGGATTCAGTGCCAGGTTTCTATAGGCTGTGATCTCATCTTCTCTTGCGACTTCCGCATAGAGATAATGTTTATTTCCGGAAAATACCTTAGGGGACATGCTGATCCTTTTTTCCCCGAAGGGAACATAATAGGATACATTGTCGGTTATGTATACGAAAGCATCCCCAAGAGCATCATCCACCTGTAAATGTACATGTATATTTTTCTCATCGGTCTCCAGCACGATCCGGTCACCCTCTTCATAGGTATGGGTGCAGACCAGATCCACAAAATCCTCACCGCTGCTGACACAGATGGTGTTGCTGTCCTTATCGAGAACCTTCAAAGCCAAGATTGCCATTATGCTTTCTCCCTCTTTGCCTGACCGCGGAACTGGATGATGGTTACGAACAGTACCATTAGGAACAGTACCATTGCTACAGAGCTGGAGTAACCCAGATCCCAGTCAATAAATGCTTTCTGATAAATGTAATATACGAGAACGGTTGCTGAAGTGGTCAACTCTCCGCTTCCGCCGCCTGCCAGCATAATAGCGATATCATAAACCTTAAAGCAGTTGATAGTCAGCATGACGACTACGAAGAAAGTGGTGGAGGACAACTGCGGCCAGGTCACATAACGGAATTTCTGCCAGGTATTCGCACCGTCCAGGCTGGCTGCTTCATACAGTTCGGAAGAAATACCCTGTAAGCCTGCCAGATAGATTACCATATAATAACCCATGTATTTCCATACACTGAACAGAATCATGGAGAACAGTACCAGTCCGCCGGTGAACCACTGGGGAAGCTGATCCTGCGGTACATTGAAACATTCAGCAGAATGTTGTTCACAGGTCCTTTGGAGGGGTGGAACAGCATTTTCCATACTGCGGTGATTGCTACCAGAGAAGCTACATATGGGAAAAGGAAAGAGTTCTAAAAATGCCTCTTCCTATTACTTTCTGATTTAACACGATAGCCAGTGCCAGAGATGCGATCATGGTCAGAGGCACGGTACCGATACAATAGATAATGGTGTTTTTAAATGCTGCGATAAAGAAGGTATCTTTCCACAGTCTTGTAAAATTACTGATGCCGGCCCACTGGATCGGGTTACTCCCGTCCCACTTCATGAAAGCAAGGGCAAAGGCAAAAATAATGGGGATCAAAGTAAATACGCAGAAACCGATAAAGTTAGGTGCAATAAAGGAGTAGGCCACCAGATCTCTTTTGGTTTGACGGCTTAATTTCCGCATAACAATTCTCCTTTCAAACGCTTTTTGTGTCATCTTTTGCGTCTTTTTCTGATAAGAAAGGGGCCGTAGGTACGACCCCTTAAGTCTTATTCAACATTCAACAAACATTCAATACTTTTATAGAGAAGATCTTCATTACTGAGCCTGAAGGTCAGCTACCGCTTTATTCATTGCTGCAATACCATCATCAATGCTCATCTCACCAGTCATGATACTTCCATGATAGGAATCCAGAGCGGAGTTGATCTCAGATACATTGGGAGCGTAAGGAACTTCCAGGTACAGGTTGGATACAGTCAGAGCCTCCTTGCTGGCTTCATCGGTGGGGAATCCTTCCAGACCGGAGATCATGTCTACTACTTCATCAGTCATCATTGCAGGGAAGTTACCACTGGAAGCCATAACTGCTGCGCCTTCTTCACCGCTTACCCATTTAACGAAATCCCAGGACGCATCGGGAGTATCACTTGCAGTGGTTACAGCCAGACCGGTGATGGTACCCAGAGTAGAACCGGCTCTACGCCTTCTGCATGGGGATACTTAACGATACCCCAGTTACCGCACAGGCTGGAATCATATTCGCCGGACTTCAGGTTGGACATCATGGTTGCGATGAACCAGGAGCATGTTCATCATTGCTACGTCTCCACCGGAGAATGCTGCGGAATAATGTAAACCTTCGGTCTTCAGATCCGTGTACTTTCTGCATACACCGTCAGCTTCCTGATTCAGAACCATCTCATAGTAAGGTTTGAAGAAATCATAGTTTCCATCCAAAATAGTATGCTTACCATCCAGAACACCGAACAGCTGAACTGCACTTCTCCATGTGTGATAATGAGCACCGTATACCTGAGAGCCGAAGGTGGTATCGGTCATCTCTCTTGCCAGAGCATCGTACTCATCAAAGGTCATATCGTTGGTAGGATAAGCAACACCCTTGGCATCAAACAGATCCTTGTTATAGAACAATACCCAGAAGTCATTTCTGAAAGGCAGCTCATACAGGCTTCCGTCTACAGTTACCTGATCGGTAACACCTGCGTATTTGCTTAAATCCACGCCATCTTTGGAGATGTAATCATCCAGGGAAAGAATAGATCCCTTCTGTACCAGCGTTGCATATCCGGTACATCCTTGACGGTTACTACATCGAAATCGGATCCGCTGCCGGAAAGCTCAGTTGCCAGAACGGTCATGTAATCGGTAGAACCAAGATCTACCATCTCAATAGTTACACCGGGATGAGATGCTTCATATGCATCTTTAATGTCACCCCAGTACTGTGTGGTCTCCTGATCCCAGATAGCCCACTTTAAAGTAACTTCTTCTGCAGGTGCTGCTTCCGTGGAAGCTGCTGCAGCCTCAGTGGTTGCTGCTGCGGGTGCCTCACCGGTGGAAGCTGCTGTGCTGCCGTTATCGGAGCTGCCGCAGCCTGCAAGCATGGTGGTCATCATTGCTGCTGTCAGTACTAAACTTAATACTTCTTTTTCATGTAAACCCTCCTGTTAATTTGATACTATGTTATGTCTGTTACGAATCCGTTGTTATCGGTTCCTTGACTGTAACTAAAGTATAAACGAAAAAGGCCGAGACATGACATGGAAAAATTTATAATAGTATTCACAATTTTTTATAATTTGTTTACATTTTTTCAGAAAAGCGCTTTCAGAAAATGTATTTTTTTATTTTAACATGCACTTTTTTTTAGTATCTTGTTTTTCCAACTACCTTTTTTCTTTCGTTATGTTATACTGAATGCATGAAAAAGACTGTTTATCACTCAAAAAGCATACGAAATCGCATATTGATTTTCACGCTGAGTGCCATTTTGGGAATGTGCCTGTTGATCAGCCTGTTCAGTTATTACATATTCCGGCACTATCTGCAGAACACTCTGATCCAGTCCACCGAGACCAGCCTGCGACTGTTGTCGGAATCCATGGACAACAGTATTGATGAAGTGTACCGGTTGGTCAGATATTGCCAGACAGATTCCAATATTGCCAATTATATTGAACATAACCCCAATCCCGGCTCTGTCCTGTCCGTATCCACTTATGATTCCTTCTACGAGGAATGCAGCCGGAATTCTTCTTATAATTATATGCCCAGAATTGCCATTGTCTCACAGGAGCATTATCTGCAGGTGGTAACCGCAACGTACTCCTCTACCGCAGATCTTGCAACGCTGATTCCGGGGCTTCCTTATTATGAAGAATTACTGACTGCCGATGATTATGATTTTTCGCCCGGTATTGTATCCGATCCTTTTCACCGTGCGGGACGTAAAGTATTACCTGTGATCCGTCCCATTACCTACCAATACAATAACAGGCAGGCAGGATATCTGTTCATCGAAATATCCGCAGATCTGTTCACCATACCTTTGAAGGATTACAGTTGTCCGTCAGACAGCTTTCTCTATCTGTCCATTGCAGGACATACCTATATTTATGAAAACGGAGGCTTGCAGGAATTTACGCCCGAATATAGTATTCTGGATGATCTGAGCGCATATTCCCTCACCGGAACCACTCATATCTCCAAAATTCACAGTTCTGCCAAAGGAGAACAGATTCTGGTCACCACACCGTTAGATATGCCGGACTGCTACCTGAGCCAGAGTATTTCACATGCGGAGCGGACCAATCAGGCGGTTTTGTTCATGGGAATCCTTGCCTGCATCCTGATCGGCATTTTGTCTATCGGTGTCGTTCTGATGCTGTTGATGAATCGTATGATCACGGTACCTGTATCCAGGCTGCAGACACGGATGGTACGCATCGCAGGTGGAGATTTCTCCAGAGATCCCAGCGTGGAATGGGAGCATGAGCTGGGAGATATCGGACGGGGAATCAATGATCTGTCAGAAAATGTATCGGAGCTTATGGAAAAAAGACTGGAGGATGAGAAGCAGAAACAGGATCTGGAATACAAGATGCTGCAAAGCCAGATCAACCCTCATTTCCTGTATAATACTCTGAACTCTATCAAATGGATGGCAACCATACAGGGGGCAACCGGTATCTCCGAGATGACCACCTCCCTGTCCCGTCTGTTAAAAAGTATTTCCAAAGGCACCAGCCTGTTGATCGATATCCGAGAAGAATTATCTCTGTTGGAGAACTATTTCACCATTCAGAGCTACCGCTACGGCGGCACCATTACCATGGACATTCAGGTGGATAATGAATCTCTGTACAACAGTGAGATTATCAAGTTTACATTGCAGCCTCTGGTTGAAAATGCAATTTCCACGGTATCGAACCGAAGGGCTGTGCCGGACACATCCGGATACATGTCGGCTATGAGACATCGGACAACACCGAAAAGATCCGTATTGATGTCACAGATGACGGTGTAGGCATGACAGCGGATAAAGCTGCACAGGTATTACGCCCCAACGACGACAGTTCCGCGGATTTCTTCCGGGAAATCGGTGTCAGCAATGTGCATAAACGCTTACAATACCAATTTGGTGCAGAATATGGCATTACCATAGAAAGCAAAGAAGGGGAATATACGACTATGTCCATACACATACCGAATATTCCTCTGCATAACAATGAAACTGTTTCATCCGAAACTATTTCATCTGAAAACACTTAATCCGGACAGGAAGCTGTCCAGAACGGAGTTACTATGTATCAGCTTTTAATTGTGGATGACGAACCTCTGGTTCAGGCTGGAATCCGTTCCATGCTGAACTGGAACGAAATGAATATCGAGATCTGTGGAACTGCCATGAACGGTCAGGCGGCGCTGAAGATTATTGAAGAAAAATCTACTGACATCGTGATCACGGACATTAAAATGCCGGTCATGAACGGTCTGGAGCTTGCGAAAACATGCAGAGAACGCTATGGGGATAACTGCCCTTATTTTATCATCCTCACCAGCTATGAAGACTTCCAGATGGCAAGGGATGCCTTGTCTTATCAGGTATCCGATTATCTGGTAAAGCTGGAACTGACACCGGAAGTACTGAAAAATGCCATAGGCGGGTGCTCACACAGATTTCCCAATCTCGGAAAAAGCAGCTGTCCGCCGTAAATATTCATCCTTTTTACGACAAATTCCTGATCAGTCTCCTGCATGACCTGTTCGAGTCCGAAGAACAGTTCCGTCTGCAGAGCAGAGATCTGAATCTGAATTTCGATTACGGTGCTTATGTGTGCTGTTACGGAGAGATCATCAGCCCTCAGGCCGACCAGATGTCTGCCGAAAAACAGATGCCTCTGTTCACCAGTTCGTTACAGATGATACGGGAACTGGGGGCTAAATATCTGCCTCTTTATGC
>ENA-OQIO01001780-OQIO01001780.1-human-gut-metagenome-genome-assembly--contig:-NODE-1780-length-10162-cov-1.233184_pt1 | contig 10162 bp, 15 predicted proteins | sample MGYA00242573_ERZ504737 | MGnify/ENA primary metagenome ERZ504737 (study PRJEB26092, sample SAMD00036203) | human gut metagenome | host: Homo sapiens | study: EMG produced TPA metagenomics assembly of... | reverse complement strand
CTCAAATCATCCTCGATGCTCTGTTCGTCACCGATATCGATGAATATACTATGAAAAATACCCGCATGACTCCGCTCATTCATTGATACAAGCATACCACATTGAAGCATGTATTGCAACAAGCCGACAGTTTTCAAACATACAGACTTACCTCCGGCATTAGGACCCGAAATTAATAGAATCCGTTGCTCCGTTGTCAATACAATGTCGAGTGGTACAACTTCTTATTATGTTTGGCAAGTGACATTTGAAGAAGCGGATGTACAGCTTCGAACCAATCTATGGCCTGTTTGCTTTCGAAAGAAGGTTTTACGCCTTTGATGTCGATTCCAAAAAGAGCTTTAGAACGGATAAAATCTATTTTAGCTAAAAACTCATACGATTGTAGAATCGCAGGAACTTGTGGGCGTACAGTTGCCGAAAACTCGGTAAGTATACGGATGATTTCACGTCGCTCTTCTCCCTCCAGTTCACGGATACGGTTGTTGGCTTCTACAACTTCAGCTGGTTCGATGAAGACTGTTTTCCGGTAGCCGATTCATCATGAACGATTCCTCGTATTTTTCTTTTCATACCCGGAGCAACTGGAATGACAAGTCGTCCATCGCGCATCGTAGGAGTTACATCTTTATCGACGTAACCTTCCGATTGAGCCATTCGTAAAATATTATTCAAACTCCGTGATATACTTCCCGTCGTAGATGCCAGTTCACGTCGGATACGCAGTAATTCTGGAGATGCATTATCTTTTATTTTTCCGAATTTATCGAGAATGTTGTTTATGCGTGTAATGAGTTGGGGGAAAACCATGATATCTCCCGCAAGCTCATATAAAGCAGGATATGGAGAGTGGACTTCATCATCGTCAGCCAACTCATCATCCGTTTGTTGCAGGAAACGTACGATATCACGTATTGTTTCCAATGAACGACGTAGGTCGAACAATTCTTGTTCATCCATATACATGCCTTCTACACGGATACGTTTGAGTGATGGGCGTACATCAAAAAATACTGACTGGGAAATCATCTTCTTCTTGAATGATACGTAACAAATTCCGTCACTTGCTCTAACCGGCGGTTTATTTCATCGTAGCTATCAGAAAAATCCATTGACTCAACTCTTTCTTCTCCCAATGTGCTAAGACATTTGGTCTTTAAAAGTTGACGAATCTGATCAAATCCGATTTCTGTTCAAAATTTTGAAGGGTATATCATTACTGTATTTTAGTCTGTATAACAAATAAGTTTTCGTTTGCAAAGTTACGATAATGAGAAAAAATAATCAAAAAAGCGGCAATTTATTTGCAGGTTTCAAAATAATGCGTACCTTTGCATCGCTTTTGAAAGGAAGCACTCTTACAAAAGAGTTTTGGAGAGGTGGCAGAGTGGTCGATTGCGGCGGTCTTGAAAACCGTTGTACCGCGAGGTACCCGGGGTTCGAATCCCTGTCTCTCCGCCAATAAAAAGTGTAAATCAAGCATTTGCGAGGTTTACACTTTTTTTTATATTCTGAATTAGAATCTCTATCTGTTTTATTGGAGCATCCAACAACTGAAGTATCGTACAAGTCTATATACATAAAATGGTTCCAATAAATATTATTTTAATACAGAACTATAAAATTCAGTTTATACTTGTTGAATAAGCTACAGTTATCTAATTTTATGACTTCAATAAAAAAAAGTATTTTATAGCACATCAAGCCATTTACATAAAAAACTGAATATGATAAATATATATCCTATTTTCTACAACAAAAAGCAATATCTCGATTTACTGCTCCTTGCTGATGAGCAAGAATCCATGATCGATCGCTATTTAAAACGCGGAGACATGTTCGTTCTAGCTGAAAACAATGAGATAAAAGCTTCATGCGTTATAACTGAAGAAGGTAAAGGTATCTACGAAATCAAAAACATTGCTGTCTATCCACAGTTCCAGCGTCAGGGATATGGAAAAAAGTTGATATTCTTTCTTCTGAAACATTATAAAGCCCGATGCCATACAATGCTTGTCGGAACCGGAGACTCTCCTATAACTATAGCCTTCTACAAGAATTGCGGATTTATATATTCACATCGGATACCCAACTTTTTCACCGACAATTATGAGCATCCGATTTTTGAAGCAGGTAAACAATTGAAAGATATGATTTACCTTAAAATTAGCATAAGTAAATAAGGAGCAACGTAAAAATCAAAAAGATTCGTCGACTAAAATATAGAGTTTCTCTAACCTATACAGAAAGAACTACACACTTACCTAAAAACGAAAAACATCAAATATAAAAACAGGCAATCTGCCCCACTTGTTAAAGTCCTGACATTTCGTTATATTTGCGCTCAAAGATTATAACAATTAACATACCTATATTTAACAAAATGAAGAAATGTTTATTCACAGCTGCCTTCGCTCTGGCATTGGGAGGAAGCAGCATGGCACAAAGTACCAATCCATTTCTATCAGAATCGTATGGTACTCCGTATGAAATTGCTCCATTCGAAAAAATTACTATCGACAACTACCGTGAAGCGTTCCTGAAAGGAATGGAAGAACAGAAACAGGAAATCAATGCTATTATCCGAAATCGCGCAGTACCCGACTTCGAAAACACTATCGTTGCACTCGACCGCAGTGGAGAACTGCTTACTAAAGTAGAATATGTTTTCGGACCTATCGCTAGTAGCAACTCAACCGAAGAGACTCGCGCTTTGGAAAAAGAACTGTCTCCATTATTTTCTGCACACAGCGATGATATTTACTTGAATCCATTGCTTTTTGCAAAAGTGAAAGAAGTTTACGACAATCAGAAAAAATTTGGATAGATAAAGAACAGACCAAACTACTGGAAAATGTGTACAAGCGTTTTATCCGTGGCGGCGCTGGATTAAATGATGAGCAGAAAGCCGAATTACGTAAGCTGAACAGTGAAATATCACTGCTGGAACTTACATTCAGCCAAAACCTGATGCACGAAACCAATAACACATTTGTTACAGTCGACAAGCTGGAAGAACTGGAAGGACTTCCAGAAGCAAATATCGAAGCTGCCGCTAAAATGGCAGAAGAAAACGGACAGAAAGGAAAATGGATGTTCAATATGCAGCGTCCAAGCTGTAATCCTGTTCTACAATACTGTAAAAACCGTGAATTGCGCCATCGCGTATATGATGCATATTACAATCGAGGAAATCAGAACAACCAGTATGACAATAAAGAAATATCTCGCAAACTGGTTACTTTACGCTTACAAAAAGCTAAGCTGATGGGATATGAAGATTATGCTTCTCTTGCCCTCGACAATCGTATGGCAAAAAACGAACAGAATGTATACCGCTTGCTCGACCAGGTATGGACTCCTGCTGTAGAAAAAGCTAAAGAAGAGCTGAATGATATACGTGCTGAAATAAAGAAAGATGGCTATAACTTCGAGCCGGAAGGATGGGACTATATGTACTATCTTAATAAAGCTAAAACAAGCCAAATATGCTATCGATGAAGATAAAGTTTCAGAATACCTTGAAATCAACAATGTACTGAAAGGTATCTTCTATGTAGCAAACAAACTTTATGGCTTAACTTTCAGAGAATGTACAGATAAATTCCCTGTGTATGAAAAAACAGCTCAGTCATGGGAAGTGATCGATAAAGATGGTAAAGTACTTGCCCTTTTCTACAGCGACTATTACCCGCGTGACGGTAAAGGAGCCGGAGCCTGGTGTACAGGTTTCAGAGATCAGAGCTATAACGCAATGAACGAGTTCTGCCAGTGATTGTAAACGTATGCAACATGACAACTGCAAGCGGTGACAAACCTGCTTTGCAAAGCATTGACAATGTAACAACTATGTTCCATGAATTTGGACATGCCTTACACAGTTTCATGTGCGACGTACACTACCCGGGAGTTTCCAATGTTGAACGCGGCTTTGTAGAACTTCCTTCGCAAATAAATGAACACTGGGCATTCGAGCCGGAAGTGCTGAACATCTACGCCAAACACTACAAAACAGGCGAAGTAATACCAATGGAACTGGTAAAGAAAATAGAAGAAAGCGCTAAATACGGTCAGGGTTTTGCTACAGTAGAATATCTGGCTGCTTCGCTTACAGATATGGACTTACATACACTGAAAGAAGTTCCTTCTGACCTGAATGTTATGGAGTTCGAATCTCAAAAACTGAAAGAAACGCGGAATTCCTTCGCAAATCTATCCACGCTACCGTGTTACCAATTTCAGTCACACAATGGGAGGTGGATATACAGCCGGATATTACAGCTATATGTGGGCTGAGGTATTAGACTGTGACGCATTTCAGGCTTTCAAGGAAACAGGTGACATCTTCAACAAAGAAATGGCAGACAAATTCCGTAAATATATCCTGACACCGGGTGGCATCGACGATGGCATGACTATGTATAAGAATTTCCGTGGCCGCGAACCTAAGATAGATGCGTTACTCAAAAATCGTGGTTTACTGAAAGAAGAACCTCAAACACTTATCAATGGAGATATCGAAAAAAGATAAACATCTCTAAGATATAAGTAAAAAATCGCTTCGGAGCATCTTAACATAAAGAATCCGAAGCGATTTTTTCATTTTTATTCATTCCATGTATAACCTTTATACATCCAATTCTTTTAACAACAAAAAAGTGTCAACATTCTGATTCCACCCGAAAATTTGCCCAATATCCCTTAAATTTTATCCTATTTAAAAGAAAATATGAAGCAAAAATTTTTGTGTTTCTACTTTCAATCCACTATATTTGTATACAATTTTGGTACAAAATGACGGAAGAAGACAAAAAGCTATTGAATACTTTCGAAGGGAAACTGAGGCATTTTATGTATTTATATGAAGAACAACAAAAAGAAAATGCATCTCTCCGTCAACTTCTTGCTGAAAAAGAAGTTGAAATAGCCGAACTTCAAAATAGCCGAAAAGAATTGGAAGCCATGTATACCAATTTGAAAACAGCTCGCATAATCAGTATCAACGACAATGAACTCCGAGATACCAAACAACGATTGGCGAAGCTTGTGCGTGAAGTCGACAAATGTATCGCTTTGCTGAATGAATAATTAAAACGGTGAAAAGAGCATGACGGACGACCAAATGAAAATACATCTGCTGATTGACAACGAACGATATCCGCTCATCATTAAACGTGAAGAGGAACAACTATATCGGGATGCAGCCAAACAGATTGATTATAAACTAAACAAATACCGCAATAAGTTCCCTAATTTCAATACTGAGAAGTATTGGGTTATGACAGCCCTGGAACTGGCTTTTGAAAATATGTCTATGAAAGACCGTAATGATACCACGCCTTATCTGGAAAAGCTGAAACAACTGGAACAAGATATAGACGAGTGTATCGGTAAAAAGAGTGAGTAAGCGTTTAGTAAACGAAAGATAGAAAACATTTGCGCACAAGCTTGACGTCAGGAAAACAGCCTGACAGAAGTTTGTGCGTTTTTTATTTATATTTTAAACTACTTATAATGTTGACATTAGTAATATTAACGGTTATCGCCTTTCTGATTGGAGGGGCACTTTCATATTGCTTTTTCAAGTATGGCTTGAAAGCGCGATATGATAAAATTATAAAGGAAGCGGAAACAGAAGCTGAGGTTATAAAGAAAAACAAACTCTGGAAGTTAAAAGAGAAAATTCCTGAATAAAAAGGCTGATCTGGAAAAGGAAGTTGCTCTTCGTAATCAAAAAATTCAACAGGCAGAAAACAAGCTGAAACAGCGCGAAATGGTGCTGAACCAGAAAATGAAGAGTTGCAGCGTAAACGCAACGAGAATGAAGCCATCAAGGAAAATCTGGACGCACAGCTGGTTATCATTGAAAAGAAGAAAGAAGAATTAGATCAGTTACAATCACAGGAACGTGAGAAACTGGAAGCACTTTCAGGACTTTCTGCTGAAGAAGCAAAGGAACGTCTGGTAGAATCGTTGAAGGAAGAAGCCAAAACTCAGGCTCAATCTTACATCAATGACATTATGGATGATGCTAAGCTTACAGCAAACCGTGAAGCTAAACGTATCGTTATCCAGTCTATCCAGCGAGTTGCTACTGAAACTGCTATTGAAAACTCTGTAACGGTATTCCATATCGAATCAGATGAAATAAAAGGACGTATCATCGGTCGTGAAGGCCGTAACATCCGCGCGCTGGAAGCAGCAACCGGAGTAGAAATCGTTGTAGACGACACACCTGAAGCAATCGTATTATCTGCATTCGACTGTCCGCCGTGAAATTGCACGTCTAGCCTTACATCAGTTGGTTACCGACGGACGTATTCATCCGGCACGCATCGAAGAAGTTGTTGCAAAAGTGCGTAAGCAAGTAGAAGATGAAATCATCGAAACAGGTAAACGTACTACAATCGACTTGGGTATTCATGGCCTGCATCCTGAACTGATCCGTATCATCGGTAAGATGAAATATCGTTCTTCTTATGGACAGAATCTGTTGCAGCATGCACGCGAAACAGCCAACCTGTGTGCTGTCATGGCTTCGGAACTGGGACTTAATCCGAAAAAAGCTAAACGTGCCGGATTGTTGCACGATATAGGTAAAGTACCTGATGAAGAACCAGAATTGCCACACGCACTGCTTGGTATGAAGCTGGCTGAGAAATATAAGGAAAAACCTGATATCTGCAATGCTATCGGAGCTCACCACGATGAAGTAGAAATGACCAGCTTGCTGGCTCCTATCGTACAGGTATGTGATGCTATCTCTGGTGCACGTCCGGGAGCACGCCGCGAAATCGTAGAGGCTTACATCAAACGTTTGAACGATTTGGAACAGCTTGCAATGTCTTATCCGGGTGTTACAAAAACTTACGCTATTCAGGCAGGTCGCGAGTTGCGCGTAATCGTCGGTGCAGACAAGATAGACGACAAACAAAACAGAAAGCTTGTCTACTGAAATAGCTAAGAAGATTCAGGATGAAATGACTTATCCGGGACAGGTTAAGATTACAGTTATCCGTGAAACTCGTGCGGTTAGCTTCGCAAAATAAACAGCAAATAACCGAAAATGGAAATAAACTCCGGTTCTGTCAAACCGGAGTCGACAAAAAAACAAGTGCGGCAGCCTTCCTCTATTGGAAAGCTGCCGTACTTGTTTTTGAGCTACCAAAAGCTGTTTTCTAATTTCATTTCTGCTCTGATTGGGAAAGATTGAAAACAACTTTTTGAAATTTCAAATATGCTTTTCTAACTTTTATATCTTTTACAAGAAAATAAGCACGTAAAAAAGGAAATGGTAGATATCCTACATGAAGGAAAGCTGGTATCAAAAACCCTCTTAATTTCCGACAAAGAACATCAGTATTGATACACTATAAAAAGCCTATACAGTTTTTTACAAGAACTGCCCCATGACTTTTTCTGCGCATGCATAACCTTCTTCATACAGACTGGTCAACTTCTTGATATCCTTCTCTATACGGTTGACAACAACCCGTTGTTCGGGACGGATTGCAATGATCCGACCTTCATCCTCCATCCGTTCAATCATTTCCAACTGTTGATTATAAACCTGACAACGCCGGCTTAACACAACGCGCAACCTTGGATAACGTGTATAAATAAACCGTGGTACCCGAATATCCTTCTCCGATTTACGATACCCTCTGTTCCGTGTCAATACGACGACATTGCGTTCATATCCCTGTTCTATGGCACGCAGTACAGGTATCGAATCGACTATTCCTCCGTCCAACATCGGACGTCCGTCGACATACGTAATGGGACAAACATAAGGCAAGCTGCTCGAAGCTTTTGCTATCGCCAGCAGGCGCTCTTTATCTTTCTTTTCTTCCAGGTAACAGGGACGTCCTGTCACACAGTTTGTTGTAACCATTTCAAACCGTGCCGGATTTTCATAATATGCCTGATAGTCGTACGGAAGCAATTCTTCTGGAAAAATCTCGTACAATAGTTTTTGGTCTAGTATGCTATGCTGATACCACAAATACTTCAACCCGATATAATGATACTTTGCCATCATATCGATATTGCTATATTTGGCACGTCCACGCTGATGCGACATGTAAGAAAGTCCGTTACATGCTCCAGCCGAAACACCGATACCATATGGAAACTCGATATGATGATCCATGAAATAGTCTAATACTCCGCAGGTAAAAACCCCACGCATGCCTCCTCCTTCAAGAACAAGGCCCATATTCTTCAAATCTAGTTTCATAACATACAATAGTTTAGTTTCACAAAGATACATTTTTTAGGAAAATGGTTAGGACATAATTCAATTTAATTTCCTACTTTTGCAACACTTATTACAATAATTTCACTTTAACAATTACAATATGTTCGAATCATCAGTATACCGCAATCGCCGTAAGGCACTTAGAGAGAAAGTCAGTAGTGGTATTATCCTGATACTGGGAAACAATGAAGCCCCTGCCAATTATCCCGATAATACATATAAATTCCGTCAAGACAGCTCGTTCCTCTATTTCTTCGGACATTCACACCCAGGTTATGCCGGCATCATCGACATAGATAATGACAAAGATATTTCTTTGGCAACGACGTCGACATGGACGACATCATCTGGATGGGTCCGCAGCCCAGTGTAAAAGAACTGGCCGCACAGGTGGGAGTCGAGAAGAGCTATCCTTTCGACATGTTGAAGGAATTTGTGGGAAAAGCCATCGCCCAGCGAAGAAAAATCCACTTCCTCCCTCCCTATCGTTATGACAACATGATGCTACTGGAAGATTTGACAGGTATCCGGGCATCCATGACCAAGAAACATGCTTCTCTTGAACTGATTAAGCAGTCGTATCGTTGCGTTCAGTAAAAGAAGAATGTGAAATCGCGGAAATTGACAAGGCCTGCAACGTAGGATATGAAATGCATACAGCTGCCATGCGTCTGTGCAAACCGGGAGTATCCGAACAATACATAGCCGGAGTGCTTGACGGCATCGCTTCCTCTTACGGACGAATGGTTTCATTTGCCACTATCCTTACACAAAACGGACAGACCCTGCACAATCACGACCACAGTCACATCTTGCAAGAAGGCAGACTAATGCTGACGGATGCAGGAGCCGAACTGATGAATTATTACTGTTCAGACCATACCCGTACAATCCCTGTAGGAGGAAAATTTACTGGTCGCCAGCGTGACATCTACGGCATCGTACTTGCCTGCCATGACAAGGCACTGGAACTGGCACGACCAGGAGTGACATACAAGTCGGTACACCTGGAAGTATGTAAGGTACTTACAGAAGGGCTGAAAGGACTGGGCTTGATGAAAGGAAATACCGATGAAGCTGTAGCTGCAGGTGCTCACGCCTTATTCCTGCCGCACGGATTGGGACACATGATGGGACTGGACGTACACGATATGGAAGACTTAGGCCAGTGCTACGTGGGCTATGACGAAGAAGTGCAACCATCCACTCAGTTCGGACTGGCTTCGCTCCGTATGGGAAGAAAACTCCAGAAGGGTTTTGTCATTACCGATGAACCGGGATGCTACTTTATCCCTGCCTTGATTGATAAATGGAAGGCAGAAAAACTACACACCAATTTCTTGAATTTCGACGAAATTGAAAAATAACAAGGACTTCGGAGGTATCCGCCTGGAAGATGACATTCTAATTACCGAAAACGGTTCCAGATTCTTGGGCGAAAAACGTATCCCCATCACGTTTGATGAGGTAGAAGCATCATGAATGAATAATTACGTATTTATTAACCCTATAACCATAAAGATCAAAACAATGAACAAACTAATTTTAGTAGCTGTTGCAGGACTTTGCTTTGGTAACATCTATGCAAAAAATCCGAAGAAAGACAAAGCTGAAGAAGGATTCGTATTTACAACCGTAAAAGAAAACCCTATTACTTCCATAAAGAACCAGAATCGTTCAAGTACATGCTGGTCATTCTCCAGCCTTGGATTTCTGGAATCAGAATTGCTGCGTGAAGGAAAAGGAGAGTTTGACCTTTCTGAAATGTTTGTAGTGCACAAAACCATGGAAGACCGTGCGGTAAATTATGTACGCTATCACGGAGATGCTTCGTTCTCACCGGGCGGAAGCTTTGAAGACATCGTTTTCTGCTACAAGAATTACGGTATGGTTCCTCAGGAC
>ENA-OQIO01001779-OQIO01001779.1-human-gut-metagenome-genome-assembly--contig:-NODE-1779-length-10163-cov-1.796134_pt1 | contig 10163 bp, 13 predicted proteins | sample MGYA00242573_ERZ504737 | MGnify/ENA primary metagenome ERZ504737 (study PRJEB26092, sample SAMD00036203) | human gut metagenome | host: Homo sapiens | study: EMG produced TPA metagenomics assembly of... | reverse complement strand
TGCGGTCATCACCATTCTCACCGTAGAGGCTAAGGATTATATCGTGCTTCTGCCTCTGGATGAAGACGGCGAAAACGAAGACGGAGAAGTATGGTTCTACGGATATGCCGAGAATCCGGATGACCCGAATTGAAGAGCCTGTTCTCGAATACATTGAAGATGATGATGTCTACGAAAGAGTTGCCGATGCTTTGATGAGTATCTGGACAGTTGTGAATTCGATGAGATCATCGACGATAACGATTCAGAGGAATAAGGAATCTGGAAGGGAACCTGGGACGCTCTCTCGTGCCTGTAAGGCAGAGAAGTTCCAGGTCTTTTTTTGCCCGTGTCATCGCCACATAGAAGATCCGTCGTTCCTCTTCACAATGCTCCGGCTCCCGGGAGCTTCCGTGGGGAAAGGTCTTCTCATTACAGTCCGGGATCCACACATGGTCGAATTCCAGTCCCTTTGCCGCATGTACCGTCAGCAGAGTGATCCCGCTGTTTTCCTGTTTTTCCTGCTTCTTCTGCATGCCACTCCTTACAGTTTCCCTGCATCGCAGTTGTTCCCGGTAAAGCTCCTGTGCTTCCTGCCATTCTTCAAGGCTTCGGTATCGTCCCGCATCCTCCGTGATAAAATCCAGCACTTCCTGCCATTCCGTCAGATCTGTTTTTCCCTCCTGTGCAGCTCTCACCCGCAGGTATCTCTCATAGCCGCACGCCTTACGCAAAAATGTCATTGCAAGCTTCAGTTCCGTATTTTTACAAATTCCAATCTGTCGTATCCATACTCCGACCGCTTTCTGCGCCTTTTGCTGCCCCGCGTCCGGACTTCCCGCAGTCAGATCTTCATAATATTTCTTCAAAGCCGGTAAAGATGCTTCGGCACCAAAAGCCTCTCTGGAAATATTCCGATATGGTCTGTTGCTCACCCTCAGGTAATCCGCTCTTGTAGCACACCCCTGCGCGATCCGCAGATAGGACAGAAGATCCTGTGCGATAAAATGGTCGTAAATGTTTCTCCCCTTCTCTTTCATGGAAAAAGGGATCCCCTCCCCGGTAAGTCTCGCCGCCACGCCCTGCATGGCAGATTTGTCCGGAACAATACAGCACAGGTCTCCCCATTTATCCGATTTTTCAAGCTTTGTACCAGATAACTCATTTGTTCCGAAGCCTCACTGAATTCCCTGATTTTTACCCGATATTCCTTCCGGTATCCGGCGTCAGTCTTATGACCCCCTGCCTGCCGTCTATGCGCCTCGCAGGGCTCCAGATCCTTATGAAAACGGTCTTTATTCTCATCTATCACCGCCAGGGATGCCTCCACGATATCCGGATGACTACGATAATTCGTCCGAAGAAGGATCTGCTTTGCACCAAATTCCTCTACAAACTGTCTCATGCAGCTGGTCTGGCTCCGCGGAATCCGTAAATGGCCTGATCATCATCCCCCACTGCAAAAATATTTCTATGTTTTTCCGCCAGAATTTTCACGATACTGTACTGTCTGTAATTGATATCCTGAAATTCATCGATCAGTATATATTCAAACCGGTTCTGCCAGTATGTACGCTGCACCGGATCCCTTTGCAGAAACTCCTCGCATTCCTTTAACATATCCTCAAAATCAAGGCCTCCGGTATTTTTTCTCGCCTCCTCATAAGCTTCATAGATCCTGGAAAAATGTTGTTTTTCTTCTTCCGGAAGCTTCTTTCTGCTGTTCTCAATATCGCCGGTATTTTTGTAATAACCGATGGCAGCAAGATAGTTCCCGGCAAGCTCCGTTACTTCCGCTGCGGATCTTTTTTTACAGTCTGTTATTTTCTTCAAAATGGGAAGATAAGATCTCTTTTTTGTCTGTCGTTTAAAATATTGCCTGATGAAATTCTGCCCGACTGGAGCAGGATTTGATAGAAAACAGAATGAAATGTTCCAAAATTGACGGTATGCACTTCCTGTGGAGATATCTGCGCAAAGCGCTGCCTCATGGATAGAGCCGCTTCTCTGGTAAAGGTGATCACCAGAAGCTTCTCCGGGGTGATCCGGCGTTCCCGGATCAGATACAGGATCCTCTGGGTGATGGTAAATGTCTTGCCGGAGCCGGGGCCCGCCAGTAATAACAGCGGTCCCTCTCCGAACGTGACAGCCTCCCGCTGGGAGGCATTTAAGCATGTCAGATCAGACATTTGCCTGTAATAACTCGATTCCTTTGCGGATTCTTGCCAGAGATTCCTCTTTGCCCAGGACTTCCATAATCTCCGTAGCACCGGCAGGTGTCATCTGCTTGCCGGATACGGCGGTACGGATCGGCCACATCACATAGCCGTTCTTACAGCCTTTTTCCTCCACATATTTTACAAGAGTCTGATACAGCCCGTCATTGCTGTAATCCTCCTGTGCCTCCAGGATCGGAAGCAGATCTTTCAATACCTCCAGAGAAGTCTCTGCGGTAGTCTTCATCTTCTTGTGTGTATACATCGCCACGTCATATTCCGGAAGCTCCTCAAAGAAATCTACCAGTCCGGCAATATCCGGGAATACTTCGATTCGGGTCTTTACCATGCTGCGATCTTCTTCAGATCCAGAGGCTTGCTAATCGCTGCCTTCAGGTAAGGCTCTGCCATCTCATAGAACTTGTCGAAATCCATAGCCTTCAGATATTCACCATTCATCCAACGCAATTTCACGATATCGAAGACTGCCGGGGACTTGCTGATGCGATGGTAATCGAACTCCTTGATCAATTCATCCAGAGAGAAAATCTCGCGGTTATCCTCCGGGCTCCATCCAAGCAGTGCCACATAGTTCACGATGGCTTCGGTAATGAATCCCTGATCGATCAGATCCTCGTAAGAAGAATGTCCGCTTCTCTTGGACAGCTTCTTGTGGTTCTCATCGGTGATCAGCGGCAGATGGATATATACCGGTACCTGCCATCCGAAAGCTTCGTACAGACGTACATATTTGGGGGAGGAGGACAGATATTCGTTGCCTCGTACCACATGGGTGATATTCATGGTATGGTCATCTACCACGTTTGCAAAGTTATAGGTAGGGTAACCGTCGGATTTGATCAAGATCATATCATCCAGCTGGGAGTTATCTACTGTAATGTCTCCGTATAACTCGTCATGGAAAGTCGTGGTGCCTTCCTTGGGGTTGTTCTGACGGATGACAAAAGGCTTGCCTGCGGGCAAGAATTTGCCTCAATCTCTTCTTTGGACAGGGACAGGCAGTGCTTGTCATATACGGTGATCTCCTTACCATCCACAACTTCGGTCTTCAGGGAAGCCAGTCTCTCCTTGTCACAGAAACAGTAATAAGCTTCTCCCTTATCGATCAGTTCCTTGGCATATTTCATATAAATACCGGTTTTCATACGTTCACTCTGCACGTAAGGACCATAACCGCCGTCCTTATCCGGGCCTTCGTCATGTACCAGTCCGGTCTTCTCCAGGGTACGATAGATGATCTCGGTAGCACCTTCCACATAACGTTCCTGATCTGTATCCTCGATGCGGAGCATAAAATCTCCGCCGGCATGCTTTGCAATCAAAAATTCATATAATGCGGACCGCAGATTACCTACATGCATTTTACCGGTAGGGCTGGGTGCGTATCTTGTTCTGATCTTTGTCATTTTCTCCTCATTTCCGCAGGCGATCCGTATCCGTTCTGTACCTTCCGGCCTACGCTTCCCTGCTTATATATTCCTGTCCGCCCTCTCTCAGAAGGTAGAACTACTTCCTTATTCTACCGCCTTTTTTCAAAAACTGCAACAGTTAAGACAAGGTTTTCGGATGGGGCAGATTCCACCGAAAGTGTGCCGCCAGAAACCGGATCGCCATGACCACAAAGGCAGCGATAAATACCGCGGGAAGTCTGCCGATACTGCGGTACAGCCAGACGCAGCAGATACCGCCTACCAGAGAGGCACAGGCATAAATATGCTTTACGAAAATATACGGTTCCTCTCCCGCCATCATGTCACGCATCAGACCGCCGCCCACGCCGGTGAGCATGCCGATAAATACCAGCAAAAAGGTATTGTCCGGATAGCCGTTGTCGATGCCAGACATCACACCCAGGGAAGTAAAATTCCCAGTCCTACAGAGTCCATGCCTAACATCGCTTTGTCATTAAAAGGTTCCCAGTCTGCCGCTCAAAAGATCCTGTTTGATATAAAGCAGTATAAAAATAGCCAGTGCTGTAGCCACCGAGACACCGACATATACCGGTTTCTCCAGTGCCGAAGGTAATTTCCCAAGGATCACGTCTCTGGTCATACCACCACCTACAGCCGTCACCACGCCCAGCACACAGATGCCGAAAATATCCATCCGTTTCCGGATCCCCACCATGGCACTGATGCTGCAAAAGCGATGGTTCCTAAGATTTCCATAAAAAATATAATACTGTCCTGAAATGTTCATAAAATAGTTTCTCCTAAAAGTTCTCCACGCTATTTTATAGTATCTTTCCCGAAATAACAATATGCCATTTGTAACTATTCTGAATAGTTTCTTCTAATTTTATCTCTATGCGCGCAACAAAACCGCCACGGTAATGTGACGGTTTCGTTTTCGGGATATATCTGTTCTGTTGCAGTGTTTATTCTTTTTCCAGTTCCACCATTTCCTGATCCACACTTTCATCAGGCACTTTCTTCTCAGCTTCGTTCTTGAACTTGTCCACGGCTCTGGCAGCTACGGGGATGGCGATGTTGGTGCCGGCTCCGGCGATACAGCTCCGGGGCAGGCCATGCCTCGATCAGGCAACCGTTCATCTTGCCGGCCTTGGCAAGGAGCAAGGCTTTCTTACATTCTGCCAGGCTCTCCGCATGCTGGATATTGACCGGTGTACCGGGATAGTATTTCTCGATGCAGTCCTTGATGGCATTGGCAACGCCGCCTGCCACACCATAACCTCTTCCGGCGGAGGTGGCATCCTTCATCTCGTCCATGGCCTTGATCTCGTCCAGCAGAATTCCCTTGGCCTCGAACATACCGGTAAGTTCTTCAAAAGTGATGACAAAGTCCACATCGGATCGAACGGTACGTCTGCTGGCTTCCAGCTTCTTGGAAGCACAGGGTCCGATGAATACCACGGAAGCATCCGGATGCTCCTGTTTGATCAGACGGGCGGTGGCTACCATAGGAGTCAGCTCGTTGCTGATCTTGTCAATGGTCTCCGGGAACAGATTCTTCGCCATCACGGACCAGGAAGGACAGCAGGAAGTCAGCGCAAACTGTTGCTTACCTGTGGCTACTTCCTTTACATAATGCTCTGCTTCCGCCATACATCCCATATCCGCACCCAGAGCAGTTTCATATACATCCGCAAATCCCAGTTCCTTCAGTGCTGTCTTGAACATCTCCGGCGTTACCTTGGGACCAAACTGTCCAGCAAAAGCAGGTGCCACCTGTGCAATGATCGTGCGGCCGGACTGCATGGCACGGATCAGCTGGAATATCTGGGACTTGTCAGCAATGGCACCAAAGGGGCAGCTTACCATACACTGACCACAGGATACACATTTCTCATTGTCGATTACAGCTCTTCCCACATGGTCAGATGTAATGGCTCCAATACCGCAGGCAGCCTTACAGGGACGCTCTTTATGACAAATTGCATCATAAGGCAGATTTCACGACATTTTCCGCACTTAATGCATTTCTCCTGATCAATAACAGACTTGCCGTTTTTCATAGAGATCGCGCCCTTGGGACAGACACTCTGACAGGGATGCGCCAGACATCCCATACAGGAGCTGGTCACCTCGTAACGGTTCTCCGGGCAGGCATTGCATGCCGAAGGAATGACCTGCATCAGAGGGGGTTCATAATATTTTTCATCAATATTGCTCTCTTCAAGTCCCTGTGTCAGATGTCCGGGATGCTCGCGGTTCTCCGGGCGTAAGCTCATACCCATGGCCAGACGGATGCGCTCACGGATGATCGCTCTGTCACGATAGACGCTCTCCCAAAACTCCGACTCTTCATAGTCTACGATCTTATAAGGCAGCGCTCCATATCATCCTTCAGATTCTTGGAATTGTAAGCCAGATTGGCCACTTCCTTAAACACCCTTCTTCTCCGCTGTCTTACCGGAGTATCGATCCCTCTCATGCTGCTCATATCACATTACCGCCTTTTGATATTTTTTTAACATACTAATCATATTAAACCATACCGGCTCCGTAAAAGCAAGAAAAATATCAATAAAATCATAACCACCGGCTGAGCCGGTGGTTTGTTCTGCCTCTATAAGGGGCTGTTACCGGCACTGGGTCTAAAGACCCGTTGAAAGCTCGCCAGCCGCAACATCATTCTCTGCAGAGCCCTAAAGGGCTCATCTTATTTGCTTTGTTTTACTGGCTCACCCGTAAACGGGTCAATATACTCTTTTAGTGTCATTTGGTCGTATTCCAAATCCTCTTTTAATTGGTTCTGGATATACTCTTGGATCTTTTTCGCATTTTTTCCTACAGTATCTACATAATAACCAAAAATGCCGATTGCCATACTTATACTTCAGGTTTGCATGCCTTTCAAATATCATCAGTGTACTTTTTCCTTTTAGCTAACCTACAAAACTTGCTACACTGATGTTTGGCGGAATCTCTACAAGCATATGCACATGATCCGGACATATCTCTGCTTCCACTATATTGACTCCTTTTCTTTTACACAGCATGCTCAAAATATTTGCTATGTCCTGACGTAACGCTCCATATGCTACTTTTCTTCGGAACTTTGGCGCAAACACAATATGGTACTTACAATTCCATTTAGGTCAGTTTACAAGGAACTACACGCAGACCACGAAACGGGGGCTGCTGACAACAAATAAAGCTGAGTATCAAGCACCGGGGAAGTGCGAGATATTCAGCCTGTTTTGTTGTCCGGGGTTTCCAAAGGGGCACCCTTTGGCACACGACTTGCTTGCAAAGTGTAGTGTGTTATACGCTCTGTCGGCGTTGCTGCGAAAATGAGGTTGCCGCCAGGGAGGGCAAGGGCATTTGAAGCAGCAGGAAAACAGGGCTGTGATTGCGTGGCGTGGAGCCGCAAACGCAGGGCTGGTTTCATCAGCAGATAGGGCGTATATGAAAGCCCCCGTCCCTCGTACAACGCCGAACTTCGGGACAAAGTGTCCCGAACTTGTGGATACATTCCCGTAAAAATTGAAATGGGCGGGAAGCCATTTTAGGGCTTTCCCGCTTGATTACCCTTTAGCAAAGACGGGCGGGACTGTCAACGGCGGCGCATTTATGCGCCGTTCATCTTGACCGTTGACTGGCTCGGCTGGCTTTGCTATTTTCCCGATAAATAGGAAAAATCAATGTTAAAAATTCTGTAACAGTTATCATAATTTACTTTATCTTCTCCATGCCACCAGTTGAGTGGATAAGATAGCTTTGCCTTAAATCTCCGGTATCTCTCATCAACGGTGGGGTAAAGGAATGTATGTATCCTTTATGCTCTGGTGTCTCCAAAATCCCACAAATAGCAAGTGTTTCAAGGATTCCGATAATCTCACTTATATTGCAGGGCAAAAGTTTACTCTCATGAATTTTTTTACATAACATAATACCAGTGGATTGGTCGCTCATCGCAGATGATATTGATATTATTTCTTTCAAAATATTTTTGTCGATATTCGTAGGGAGTTGTTTATCCATATGAGCAAATTCATTGAGATAAAAAAATGGGTTTTCCAATCCCACCCCAAATTCCACCACCTCGATACTTGACATAATTATAAAATGTTCTATCCAGCCGAGATGGAACTTTGTCTGTCTTACCTCTATCAAACATTAGCCAACTTACAGCATATATATACGATGCTAAAATATACCGATACTCCATATCACAAGTAGATAAACTATACAAAAAAGAATTGGCAGCATCACTAAGAGAAATACATTTAAGACTTTGTGTCAAAATGCGTATAGCTTCTTCGTGCGAAATAGATAAATCCTCTAAAATGGCACCATGTTCTTTTGCATACGCAATTTCTTCAAATGATAACAGTTTTCGCTTCGTATCATCCATATAGCGCATTAGAATTTTTTTGCTTTTCTTATCCATAAACATTTTTCCCTAATTTTGGGCTCTTAGTTCCCTTACTTTCTCCCCCGCTGTGGCTTTGGATTTTTCAGCAAGTCCGACTTCTGTGCAATCTTTTTCAGCCACTTCTTTTCTTCTTCAGATAGCTTCTTCAAATTCAATTTGAGCCGCTTGCAAATGAACGCCAAAGCAGCTTGCTCCGGGTCGCTGTCTGGGCTGGCAGCTTCGTCAACGGTCTGCAAGAAATCTTCCAGTGGGTTGTCCTCCGGGACGCTGAAAAAATCGTCCTTATGCGCTTCCCGCAGGTCAAGAGCTATCTTGTTTATGTCCTGCTGTATCACATAGCGGCAAAAACTATCATCATCAATATGGGCGGCGATAAGCTGTCTTAACTGCGGGTCGGTCAAGCCGGGATTGTGCTGCTTCATAATGGTTGTACTCACAGCGTCTACAATGGCGTTTGCACTCTGCACCTGTTTGCCAGCGATACCGTTTACATAGATTTCAAGGTCAGCCATGAGCCGGGGGAAATCCGGGTGTGCCGCCAGCTCACACAAGAGGGAATTATCCACCCGCCCACTTTTCAATAGTTCAATCATATCATCGCTCAAACGCAGGTCTGCAAGATCGGCGTTTGGGTGATTTTTTGTTTGAGAACGCCCCAGCAGATAATCAACAGTCACTTCATAAAACTTTGCCAACTCAATAAGGGCATAATGGCTGATGTCCTTGAAATTATCCCCCTCATAACTGCCCAACGCAGACTTGGAGAGGTGCGTCGCTCCGCAAGCTGTTCCAGCGTCAACCCACGCTCCACACGCAGGTCTTTCAATCGTTCTTGTATGGATAGTTCCATGCACTCCCCTCCTTGTCTGTTTATGTTACCTGTTATATCAAAGTTTGTTCAGATACCCCGATTTCATCTAATTCTGCCTTAATCTCGTCCCATTCACTACGCTTGGGGTTTAATGCAACAATCATCTCTTTTGTCACCGGCACCCCGTCTGCAAGCTGGCGCACAACTTCCAAAGGCAGGTCGCGGGATAAAACCACTTCCCGTATTCCACATAGGTCTGCGGATTACCATCAATCATAGAGAGTAAATCCTTGGAAGCGTCCTCACCAGCCATAGGATTACAGTGCCAAACAACGCCATCTTCCGTCCAGACGCAAAAAGTGCTTTTCATCTTTTTGACTTCTCTGCTATTCATGAGCTTTTGCAAAGCGGAAGGCATCCCATTTGTCAAATCCTCTATCCGAGGGAGTTTTTCTTCCCAATCGTAAAGTTCAGAATCTACACCATTGATAACACAGCCTTCAGATGTGAACATGATAATCATGCTTTGCTCACTGCCATCGGTAGCCCAAAATGTTTCTTTTCCCTTTCTCCATATGGGATTGTATGTATAGTGACGGATGAAACTCCATTCCTTCTCTAACATGATGATGTCCAAAGCTGCAAGCCCTTTGCAGAAAGCCTTTAGGCGATTTACATCAGGTAATCCAGACAAATTTTTCGTTGAAATCATATCGCCACTCCTTTCAAACTTTAATTGCCATCCAAGTACTTTCATTTTACCACAATTCCGAGAGCGTGGAAATAGAGAGTTTTCCGAGCTGATTTCCGACCTTATGGATATACGGGGCGGGCGGTCTTTTAGGTGTAGACTTAGGGTAGTTCATCGATGAGCTGCACCTTGAAAAATGAATGACCGTCCGAAAAGGAATACCCCGGCAGGGGAAGCACCGCAACGAGCCACTTCGGGACAAAATGTCCCGAAGTCCGGGGAGCGTGCCAACGCTGGAACACGCCGCAGGAATGGGGCAGGAAGCCTTTTCGGGGAGAACGGCAACGGAAAGCAAAATGGAGGGAACGCATGAGAGATAACCCCTATAAAGACTTGCCGCCGCTGGAACGCAGGCCGGACGGTTCCCTTTACCGCATGACACCGGCGCAGAAGAAACAGGCGGCCAGCCTGATACGCCGGGAGTGCTGTTGCTGTGAGGACGGCAACTGCATTGTCCTTGACGATGGGGACACCTGCACCTGCCCGCAGACGGTTTCTTTCTCGGTCTGCTGTAAGTGGTTCCGCTGGGCGGTTTTGCCGCTGG
>ENA-OQIO01001778-OQIO01001778.1-human-gut-metagenome-genome-assembly--contig:-NODE-1778-length-10168-cov-3.531421_pt1 | contig 10168 bp, 9 predicted proteins | sample MGYA00242573_ERZ504737 | MGnify/ENA primary metagenome ERZ504737 (study PRJEB26092, sample SAMD00036203) | human gut metagenome | host: Homo sapiens | study: EMG produced TPA metagenomics assembly of... | reverse complement strand
TTTTTATTTATTTATGACATTTATATTAACATGGGGCTTCAAAAAATTAGAAGCGAAATATAATATTAGTACGAGGTAAAATACGTAATGAGAAAAAGTTTATATATTTTTTCCTTAGTATGTCTTTTTACTTTGCTTTGTATGCAAAGTATGGTTTTTGCAGCTAGCGAAACGGCTACAATAAAGAATTTAAGAATTAGTAATAATAGCGATAAAGTTCGTATTGTAGTTGATGCTGATAAAGAAGTAGATTATCAATCATTTGCATTATCTTCACCTGATAGAGTAGTTATAGATTTAAATGATGCTGCTTTGGCTAAGAATATAGAAAAAGAAGTAGATATCAATAGTAAATATGCTAGCAAAGTAAGAGTTGCACAATTTAAAGATAATGTAGTAAGAGTTGTTGTAGAAACTGATGTAAAAAAATCTGGTTATGATATTTTTGGTATTGTAGGTGGAGAAACACCTTATAGAGTAGCAATGGATTTTGGTAACATTAGTTATGCTGCAATAGGCTCTACTACAGGAAGTTCTACAAGTAGCAGTAGCATGATACTAGCTATAGAGTTAATGAAGATTTTGATATTGATAAAAATGCAAAATCCGTGTTAAAAGGTAAGAGAATTACTATTGACCCAGGTCATGGTGGCAGTGATTCTGGAGCAATTGGACCAACTGGAGTACGTGAAAAAGACCCAACTTTACGTATTGGCTTAAATCTAGCAGAAATGTTAAAACAATCTGGAGCAAAAGTATATATAACAAGAAAAACAGATACAGATGTTGCTCCACAGCCTGCAACCGATGTGGAAGAATTGCAAGCGCGTGTAGATGTAGGAAATAAAACAAATTCAGATATATTTGTAAGTATACATTTAGATTCCTTTACATCGCCATCAGCTCAAGGTACTACAGGTTATTATTATGTAAATGGTAGTAGCAATAGTGAACGACTTGCTAGATATATAAAAGAGGGCGTTATTGAGCAAATAGGAACATATGATAGAGGTACAAAAACAAGTAATTTCTATGTGGTTAAACATACCCAGATGCCAGCTACATTATTAGAAGTTGCCTTTGTTTCTAACCCAAAAGAAGAAGCCATTTTAAAATCAGATGATGGTGTAAAAAAAATCAGCTAAAGGTATTTTTAATGGTATTGTAAGATATTTTAGCGAATTATAAGAAGCAAGCCTTTTCTTAGATATATTGAGAAAAGGCTTGTTTTATTTTAGAAAATATAAAATAAATTTCAAGAATAGAGCAGAAAAATCATATCCTATAACAAAAATGAAATAAAACATTCTTATTGTAAAAATATTATAAAATATTTTGAATTTAACTTGACAAATTTACAATAAAAGGTTATTGTATAAGTCATAGAGATAAATATATTATTTTGTTGTATACAAAAAGTGAATTTATTCACAAATATTATTTTTTATTTCGTTTTATTTGGGGTATATTTTAGGGGTATTGTGAAGAATTTCACAAATAATGATTAGAATTTTGGGGGAGATTTAATAATGCCTAGAAAAAATCAGGGAACAAGACCACATGTTGTTATTCTTGGAGCAGGTTTTGGTGGAATTAAAGCTGCAAAATTATTAGCAGACAAAGATGTAGATGTTACTATTGTTGATAAACATAACTATCATTTATTCCAACCGCTATTATATCAAGTATCGACATCTATTTTATCTGAAGATGAAATTTCTTATCCAATTCGTGCATTTTTCCAGAAAAATGAAAACATCGATTTCTTTATGGCAGAAGCTACAGGATTTGATCCTGCAAATAAAATTGTAAAAACTAGTCATGGGGATATCAGCTATGATTATTTAATTATTGCTACAGGTGCTACTACAAATTATTTTGGTATGAAATCTGTAGAAGAACATTCTTATCCAATGAAAACTTTACGCGAAAGCACATTACTTCGCAATCATCTTATTCGTACATTTGAACGTGCTTCTCGTGTAGAAAATGATAAAGATTTGAAAAAAGCACTTATGACAATTATGATTGTTGGTGGCGGCCCTACTGGCGTTGAAGAAGCAGGTGCTATTTCTGAACTTGTATATAAATGCATGAAAAAAGATTATCATAATCTTAATATGAATGATGTTGATATTAAATTAATCGAAGCTACTGATAAACTTTTACCAATGATGCCAGAAGCTCTTCGCAATAATACAGTAGATGTATTAAGAGGTAAAAAAAGTAGATGTTCGTTTAAATACTCAAGTTAGAGATTATGATGGCGAATATATCACATTAAAATGTGGTGAAAAAGAAGAAAAAATTAGAACTCGTACTGTAATTTGGGCAGCAGGCGTTAAAGCTCAGCCAGTTGTAGCAACTCTTGGTGCTGAAGTTGACCGTGCAGGCCGTGTAATTGTAGAAAAAACAACACAGGTAAAAGGATTCCCAGATATTTATGCTATTGGTGATAGCGCTCATTTTGAACAAGATGGTCGTCCACTTCCAACAATTGCACCAGCTGCATATGAAGCTGCAGAAACTACAGTAAAAAATATTATGCATGCTATTAAAGGTGAAGAACAAGAAACTTTCGTTTACAAAGATTTAGGTAGCATGGCAACAATCGGTGCAGGTGACGCTGTAATGTTCAAAGGCGTTATGAAATCTAAAGGTTTATTTGCATGGATTGCTTGGATGGCAGTACATGTATTGAGACTTGCTGGTCCATTAACAAACTGCACAGTTATCTTTAAATGGGTTATGAACTACTTCTTCGGTGTTCGTATGGCTCGTATTGTAAGAGACTAATATATATTAAAAATACTTCTGATTGTTTTTAATCAGAAGTATTTTTTATTTTAACAAAGAGAAAGGAATTTATGCTAAATGCGTAAACAAAAAATTATTGGCATTGTAATAATTATAGTTATTGTTTTAGCAATATTAGGGATTAATAATCGAAGTATTTTTAATGATGATGAGCAAGTCATACAAGATAAGCAACAAATTAAGCAAGAGAATTTAACTATTGATGAAAAAGTAGACAAAACAGTTGAGTCTATGTCCCAAACAGAAAAACTTGGACAAATGGTGATGATTGGTATTCAAGGGACAAAAGTTGATGATGATAGTTTATATATGTTAAATCAGTACCATATGGGTGGCGTGATTTTATTTGATAGGAATATGGAAAGTCCTGAGCAAGTAAAACAATTAACATCAGATTTACAAGCTCAATCAAATGAAAAAGTTCCTTTATTTATCGGTATAGATGAAGAAGGTGGAGATGTAGTGCGTATGGCAGAAAAATTGACGCCACCTCCATCACAAAAAGAAATTGGGGCAACAGGTGATATTGAGCAAGCTAAAACATGGGCTATAAAAACAGCTAAATCACTAAAAGATATGGGCATCAATGTGAATTTTGCGCCAGTTGCTGATGTAGGTTCTAATGATAAACGTTCATATAGTATAATACAAATACAGTAATAGATTTTGTAAGAGCAGCGACTGAGGGCTATCAACAAGAAAATATTATATATAGTTTGAAACATTTTCCAGGCATAGGAAAGGGAAGAGTGGACTCTCATGTAGATAGTTCTAGCATTGATGTTGCAAAAGAAGTTTTAATGGCAGAAGATATTCTTCCATTTAAAACTATTATTGATGGAAATGAACCGAATGATTATTTTATCTTGGTATCACATTTAAAATATCCTGCACTTGATGAAGAATATCCAGCTAGTTTATCTTCAAAAATCATGACTGATTTATTGCGCAATGAACTTGGATATAAAGGTATAATCATTACTGACGATATGGAAATGGGTGCAGTAGCAAATCATAATGATTTTAGGTCAATTGGTGTAAAAGCTGTAAAAGCTGGTGCAGATATCGTGCTTGTTTGCCATGAGTATAAACATCAACAAGAAGTATATCTTGGTCTATTGGACGCTGTTAATAGTGGTGAAATTAGTCAAGAGCGTATAGATGAATCTGTAAAAAGAATTATCAAAGTGAAATTATTACATTTATATCAATGATATAATTTAGCATAAAATATAAAATGGATAATAAAAAAGGATAGATAGAAGATTTTTCTATTTATCCTTTTATTTATATAGAGTTATTTTTAGTTAGTAAATTTTACAATAAAAGTAATTTTACCTTTATTATAACTGACTTTTATGGTGCCTTTTAATAATTTTACAAGTTCTTCTGCAATGGAAAGTCCGATACCATAACCTGCTTTTTCACTGCTATGAGAAGTATCTTCACGGTAAAATCTTTCAAAAAAACGCGAGTAATCAATATTTTTGCCATCGATATAATCATTGGTTACAGATAAAGTTACTGTTTTTTTAGATTGAGATAATTTTACTTCGACAAGACCTTTATCATCACAATATTTTACTGCATTATCGATAAGAATATTTACTAATTCATATAGATATTTATATTCAGATAAAATAGAGACATCAGGTTTAACTTGATATTTTAAAGATTTTTCTTGGTCTGTAGCCATTTGTTGGAAAGATTTAGCCACTTCAATGGTTATTTCAGAAAAATTAGTAGAAGTAAAACAAAGATTTTCTGTAGAGTATTCGCTCATTTTGGATAAGGTGATTAATTCATTAATCAATTTAGATAAGCGTTGTATCTGTTTTAAAATATTTTCTGTCCATTGATTTTTGCCGTTGATTAGCTCAATAGCTTCTGTGTTGGCTGAAATTATCGCTATAGGCGTTTTCAATTCATGACCAGCATTAGTGATAAATCTTTTTTGATTTTCCATATTGCGAATGAATGGTTTTATCGCTAGTTTACTTAAAATTGCTAAGATGATGATATAGAGAATAATACACACTAGACCTAATTCAATAGAATCTTGGATAAAGTCTTGGATTATAGCCATATCACGAGTACAGTCCATAATGACAATTAAGGTATCATTATTTGGCAATTTTGTAATTTGATAAGCATAGCTAGCACGGTCTTTTTTGAAAATACCATTACTTTTATCTTTTTGTACAGCCATTTGTGCATATTGAATGGCTTCTGTTTCTGTAAAAGCAGCGATATTTTTTATATTTATTTCTTTTATATAATTTTGGTCATCTACAAGAACACTAAAATAGCGGAGCTGGTAGGGAAAATCAGGTGTATCTCCTGTCCAATCCGTTTCACTAAACCATGTAGTATTTGGTGGTAATTTATGTTCAGAAATTCTTCCATTATTTTGGGAAATATAGATAAGAAATGAATCAATCTGAGCATTTATTCTGATATAAGCTACACTTGTGACAAGACTTAAGGCACCAATAACAATAATTGTTACTGTAGCGGTAGAGATTAAGATGAATTTTCGGCGAAGTTTTTTTATTACATTCATGATAGATACACTCTTTAATTATTTATTTTTTTGTAAGTAAAAAATCTTGTCCTTTTTGCCCGAAAATTTGAATATCGGCATTGATGGCTTCTAATTTTTCGCGTAAATAAGAGATATATATCCATACTATATTTTCATCAGCATCTATTTCATCAGCCCATATTGCAGAAAATATATGATTAGTGGATAATGATTTATCCATATTAGTCATGAAAAGCTTCATTAATTTAGTTTCTTTGTGATTTAAACTTATGGAGTTTTTGCAAGACAAATTTTGTTCTTCGATATTTAAATGAACAGAGCCAGCAGATAGAGTCAGTGGTGAAAATTGCGTATTTCTGCGAGTTAAAGAGCGTATACGAGCTAATAATTCGCCAACAGAAAAAGGCTTCATTAGATAATCATCAGCGCCAGCATCAAGTCCTGTAATGCGGTCATCTATTTCTGATTTAGCTGTCAGCATAATCACGGGTGAAAGATTTCCTTTTTGGCGGATTATTTTTAATGCGTCAATTCCGCTCATTTTAGGCATCATAATATCGAAGATTAGGCAATCATATACATTTTCTAAGGCTTTTTTCATAGCGGCTTGACCATCATAAACGCTATCTACATCATAGCCTGAATGTTGTAAAATTGCAGTCAAAGCACTAGACATATCTTTTTCGTCTTCAGCTAATAGTATTTTCATAAAGATACTCCTTATTTTTTATAATGTAGTTAATTTTCAGCGTTGATTAAATTTCTAATAGTTTGCATAGAAACATCACAAGCTGCTAATTCATCAGCGCAACGTTTTAATTCTTTTACGATTAATTCTGGATTTTTGATGTCATGTTTATATTTCATTTGATGTTCTAGACTAGCCCAGCTATCCATAGCAATGGTGCGAACTTGAATTTCAGCAAAAAATTTACCAGGGTTATTGCCTAGAATATCTTCATAGGGAGCAGTGATTTCAACTATTAAATGATAACTTCTATAACCATTTGGTTTTACATTTTTTATATAATCTTTTTCTTTGATTATTTTTAAATTAGGAAGAGATTTTAAATAATCAATGTTTTTGTAGATATCATCAATAAAGCGACAGATGATACGAATACCGATGGCATCTTGAATATCATGTAGAGCAGAATAAGTTGTCTGCGGTAGATTTTTGCGAGTGCATTTTTCAAGCATGCTATCTTTATTTTTTACACGATAAATCAAGTGTTCATAGGCCTTTTCGCCACTTTTTTGCACTTCCATATCATTATAAGTTTTTATCTGTGAAATTATATTATCTAAAATTATATTGAGAGTTGGTTCATATTTTCCGTAAATATTAAAGTGGGTCATGACTATCACCTGCTTTGAATTTATCAATTTGATTATTTAGAGAAAATGCCCCCTAAATAGAAAGCAAAATATTTGCTTTGCTATAAGGAGCATTTCTAAATAAATATTTTGTTCCGTTGTAAATTAACTATTGAAACTTATTTTAAAGCTTCAGCTAATTTAGCATTTGTTTCACGTGCGGAGCCAACACTTGCGTCGAACATAGCTTGTTCTTTTTCGTTGAGGTCAAGAACAGTAATTTCTTTGATACCGCCTTTACCAAGAACAGCAGGAACACCAGCGCAAACGTCATGTTCGCCATATTCGCCATCGAGGTAGCAAATGCTGGAGATTGTAAGACCGCTGTCTTTAGCGATTGCTTCTGCCATAGTAGCAGCAGTTGTACCAGGAGCGTACCAAGCGGAAGTACCGAGTAAGCTTGTTAAAGTACCGCCACCTACTTGAGTAGCATGTTCGATTTCAGCAAGTTTTTCTTCAGAAAGGAGTTCAGTAACAGGTCTGCCTTTATAAGATGCAAAACGAGTAAGAGGAACCATAAGGTCACCATGAGCACCGATTACCATAGCGTTGATATCACGAACTGGGCAACCAATAGCTTGAGCTAAATAGTATTCAAAACGGCTACCATCTAAGAGACCGCTCATACCGATTACACGGTTACGTGGAAGACCACTGTCTTTAAGTGCAAGGTAAGTAAGAGTGTCTACAGGGTTGGAAACGATGATGAATACTGCTTCTGGAGAATGTTTTAAAGCCTGGTCCATAACACCTTTAACGATTTTGGAGTTAACACCGATAAGGTCTGTACGGCTCATACCAGGTTTACGAGGAATACCGGAAGTAATAACTACAACATCGGAGTTTTCTGTTGCTTTGTAAGCTTCGTCAGCTTTAGAAGCATCATCCATAGGTGCAGTTACACCGATGATTTTAGTGTCGATGTGCATCATCTGTGCAGTCTGCATCATATCCATAGCTTTACCTTCGGATACGCCAGGTTTAACATCGAGAAGTACAACTTCTGTTGCAAAATTTTTGAGTGCGAGTACGTTAGCGCAAGTAGCACCTACGTTACCTGCTCCGATAACTGAAATTTTCATAATATGAACATCTCCCTATAATGTGAAAATCTATTCATCTTTAGTTTAACTAGATAAAGTTAAAATGTCAATAAAAATAGGATAAATATTTGTAATTCTATAATAAATTATTACTATTTATACTACTTATTATTTATAGTAATATATAGTTTATTTAGAAGTTATAATTTATTTGAACTTCTAAACTAAAGGCTCTAAGTAAAAAAAACTAGAGCCTTTACCTTAGAATTTATTAAACTGTATAGTAATTTACAAGTTTAGCATCAAAAATACCATCTAAATTTATAATTTGTTGCATAACTGTATCAGGAATTTCGTTATCAATAGTTAAAACCATCATACTAGTACCAGCAATTTTTGTTTTACCAACTTGCATACCAGAAATATTAATGTTAGCATATCCTAAAAGTGAACCGATAGTACCGATAACACCAGGACGGTTAATATGTGGACAAATGAGGATGCGAGCATGAGGGTCAACGTCAACACGATAAGAATTAATGCTGACAATACGACCTTCTTCACCAAATAATGTACCCTGGATAGTTTCTGTTTTACCAGAAGATGTGATAGAAATTGTGATTAAGTTAGCGAAGTTTTCTACAGCTTTATCTTTTATTTCTGTGATTTTGATATTGCGTTCTTTAGCAAGGCTTGGAGCATTTACGTAGTTTACATTGCTTTCTAAGATAGGATTTAACATACCTTTGATAGCAGCAATAGTAATCATTTTTGTATCAACATCAGCAATTTCACCATTATATTTAATAGTTACTTCGCTGATAGGACCATCAGCTAAAGAGCAAGCTGTGCAACCAAGACGTTCTGCTAAATCTAGATAAGGTTTGATGAATTTCATAGTTTGAGGAGAAACTGGAGCCATATTAACAGCTGTAGATACAGGTTCACCATTTAATGCAGCTACAATTCCTTGTGCTACATCTACGGAAACACCTACTTGAGCTTCTACTGTGGAAGCACCTAAATGAGGTGTTAAAGTTACGCCAGGAAGACCAATTAATGGATGATTTGGATCGATAGGTTCACTTTCAAATACGTCGATTGCAGCGCCAGCAACATGACCAGATTTAACAGCATCAGCTAAATCTTGTTCGTTGATGATACCACCACGAGCGCAGTTTATTAAGCGAACGCCATTTTTCATTTTAGCGATATTATCTTTGTTGAGCATGCCTTTTGTTTTTGGAGTGAGTGGCATATGTACTGTGATAAAATCGGATTGTTTAATTAATTCATCAAGAGAAACAACTTTAATGCCTAAAGAGTGAGCACGTTCTTCATTGACATATGGATCATAGCCAATAACATTCATATCGAAAGCCAATGCGCGAGTAGCTACACCACTACCAATACGACCAAGACCGATTACACCAAGTGTTTTACCGCGAAGTTCTACACCTGTATATTTTTTACGGTTCCATTCGCCGTGTTGCATTGTTTCATTAGCGACAGCAATATTTCTTGCCATAGCCATCATCATGCCCATTGTGTGTTCTGTGGCAGCAATTGTGTTCCCACCAGGAGAATTTATTACCATAATACCATGTGAAGTAGCGGCGTTAATGTCAATATTATCAGTACCAACACCTGCACGACCAACGATTTTTAATTTTTTAGCACGTTCGATAACTTCTTTTGTTACTTTAGAAGCACTGCGTACGATTAGACCATCAAAATCAGGAATAATTTCTAAAAGTTCTTCAGCTGGTAATTTGTCTTTGATTACTGTTTCAAAGCCAGCTTTTTGCAAAATTTCGATGCCCTTAGGGGAAACACCATCTGCTACTAATATTTTCATATATTTCTCTCTCCTTGATAAAAGTAGAACTAAAAAATACAATTGTGTAATAATATTGTATATCTAAATATTCTATTGTGTTCAATTGAAATCGTCAAGTATAATTTTTTTAATTATAAAAAAATTTGGTTATATTTTGTACCCGCTGTTTTATGCGTGACAATATCATGCAAAGGGGACAGCAAATCATTAATATGATTCATTAGTGGTTTTTTACTCATAAATTTGTTAACCTTAGAAGAAAGGCCCCTCTGTGACAGAGCGGCCTTCTTTTTTAAACACACAATAAACATTATAAACTACTAAATCTATATCTTCATTTTACGCCTTCGGATAAGGTTAAGGGAGCCAAACGGCATTCCTGTTCCAATCGTGTACACCGTTCCAATAATTATGCCAGTCATATAGCATACCGGATTGATGGATATATACACCACATAATATAAAGGAGATAAGCCATAAGGCTAATAATATCCATCTTGCTTGCGTCGGTAAGGGGCGTACCTTGAATAATTGGCTGCAAATAGC
>ENA-OQIO01001775-OQIO01001775.1-human-gut-metagenome-genome-assembly--contig:-NODE-1775-length-10186-cov-1.748882_pt1 | contig 10186 bp, 7 predicted proteins | sample MGYA00242573_ERZ504737 | MGnify/ENA primary metagenome ERZ504737 (study PRJEB26092, sample SAMD00036203) | human gut metagenome | host: Homo sapiens | study: EMG produced TPA metagenomics assembly of... | reverse complement strand
GTTCCCGTAATCACGGCTCCTGCTGCTTCTGGGACTTGTTGCCGGCGCGGTGATCATGAGCACCGTCACGCGCCGCCATGTGCAACTGGACGATGGCACCGTATGGGTCACTTCGCTGAAAAACCAGAAGGCCGCACGATTCAACGTAAAGAACAAGGAGGCCGACGCCGGCGTCTCCTCCTCCGCCCCACGATTCGACATCGCACAGCATAATGGCGACACCATCCTGACCGAAACGACCAAAGCCTCCACCATCAAGGCATCCACGGTCAGCACCGGTGTCAAGACCGACATCAAAGCCAGCACCACCACTGTGGTCGGCGGGGATACCGCAGCCTGATCAACGAGAAGACCGGCAATGTGTGGACCGGCTTGTCGGAAAACCTTGATTCCGTGACCCCCACCACTTCCGATCCGAAAATAAAGCTGGGCGAGGGCGGGCGCATCGCAGTAACCCACGATGGCAAAGTCTACGGATACCGTCCATCCGACGGTATGGTGCTGCGTCTTGACAATCCCAGCAGCGCCAACGTCAAAACCCTCGAATCGCTGACCGACGGCAAGCAGCAGACCGTTGAAAGCTTTACCGTCATCGGGAGCACGCCGGTAATCGCAACCGGCAAAACCGTCATATTCAAGGGCGGCCGCGTCGATGTCGGCACGACCGGCACCCTCACCCTTCAGGAGCCTCCCACCGATGACATACAGTCCGATTGGGTGGCCGCGGCATCACCGAGAGGCCTTGCGCTTATCCCGTTGAAGTCCAATGCCAAGCGAATTTCATAGCCAACGGGGGCAAGGCGAATCCAGCACGACCGGTATCGTCCAAGGCTGCGTGTACTCGGCTTGGAGCCAGAAGGCCAGCAACTACATTCGCGCCTGCTCCCCCACGGATACCAGCGTCAAGCCGCAAACCCTCGAATCCGTCAATACTACTTCCGAATTGGTGTTCCGCACCAACCATCGCCTTGTGGTGCTCAACGACACGGTTAACGGCAATGTGTGGAACCCTGAGGATTCCACCAAAGTCATCAAAATACAGTGGAACAAAATACAGACCGAGCAGACCGAGAAAGAACAGCAGAACAACGACTCGGCCAACAACCACCACGACTTCTCCAAGACCTGTTCCGCACAATCCGGCCAAATCAAAGCCGAGGATGATGAAATCGGCGCACGAGCCGGTTCGGAACAGATTCTCGACGCGCTGCGCAATGACGAGCAGACCGATTGTTCCGTACTGAAAATCACCAAGGTTGGCGCACCAAACAACAAAGACGTCACCATTTCGCCGATTTACGACGGCCGGTATCTGCAACTCGATGCCTCCGCCGCATCCGCAGGCACCGTTACCTTTACTTACGATATTTCCGATGGTCGCGGCCAGACCTCTTCCGCCACGGTGACCGTAACCCTGAATGATGGAGGCAACCACGCTCCCGTACAGTTCGACACTCCTCCCGAGATCGATGTGAGCAGGGAGCCAGTTATACCGCCAATGCGCTGAGCAGCTTCAACGATCCGGATGGAGACCCGCTCACTCTGGTCTCCGCTGTGGCCCAGAGCACCGACCAGGTGCAGGTGTCCACCCGAGCCGACGGCCAGCTTACGTTCAACACCGGTGCGCTGGCGTCGGGACGTGTGGGCGTCGAGGTCACCGTCTCCGACGGCACGGCAACCGGCACCGGCATGGTGTATTTCTCGGTCAAGCCCGCGAACACCTTGGCCGCGGTCATCGACCCGGTAGCGAAAACCACCGTTCCCAACACGGATACCGTCGTCAAGCTGTCCTCTTATGTGCATGGCACTTCCTTGCAGCCGGCACAACTGACTCAGGTGGATACGCCCAACGGCGCTTCGACGACCACCAATGCGGCGGATATGTCGTTGACGTTCAAGGCCACCAATCCCGGCACCTATTATGTGCCCTACATCATTACTCAAGGTTCGATTCCGGCCACCGGATTGGCTCGAGTCGAGGTGCAGCCCGCCACCGGCGAGGCCGCCAAACCGGTTGCCGCCAACGATGTCGCCCTGCTTGGCGCGGATAATACCGCCATTGTGGAGCCGCTCACCAATGACGTCGATCCGATGGGCGGTGTGCTGTCCGTCACCACGGTGAGCGCACCGGCCGACTCCGGCATCAAGGTTGGTCTCGTCAGCCATAAGCGCGTGTATATCACCGCGCGTCAGGTGCCCACGAAGCCCGTCGCCCTTACCTACACCGTGGCCAACGCCTCCGGAACCGCCAAGGGCACCATCGTGTTGCAGCCGCCGGCTCTGGCCACCTCGAATTCAGTGCCCAAGGCCAGCAATATCAATGCCCAGGTGCGTACCGACGGCATCGTGTCCGTGGATGTGCTTGACCATGTGGCCTACTCGGATGGCACCACGGTCAAACTCAAGAACAACCTGCAATACGACAAGGGGACGTTCAAGGGTCTGGCCTTCGTCTCTGGAGACACGGTCCGCTACCAAGCATCCAGCGAGACCGGCAACTTCCCCATCACCTATACGGTTGAAGACAATCTGGGTAATGTGGCTTCCGCCAATATCACCATTACCGTGCATAAGAGCGACGCAGCGAGCAAGGCCGCGCCAACCCCGCATGACGCCGAAGCGCAGGTTGCCGCCGGGCAGAAGGTCCGCATCCCCATCACACTGACCGGCATAGACACGGATGGCGACGACGATCAGCTGTTGGGTCTGGGCAACAAGCACCCACGCTGGGCCGCATATCCGAAGTCGGTTCCGACTACTTGGTCTATGAAGCGTATCCGGATTCGTCCGGCACCGACACCTTCTCCTATGCCGTGGAGGATTGGACCGGTCAGCGCGCACAGGCGCAGATCCGCGTGGGCGTATTCCAAGGATCGTCCGACTCCGGCGTATACGCCAGGGATGACGAAATCACGTTGAGGCCCAATACGGCCGCAACCGTGCCGGTCGCGCAGAACGACATCTCCGGCGACAACACCAATCTGACCGTCGACAAGCATGTCGAGGTCCAAGTCTCGACGGGGTGAGCGTGAAAGACAATATGATCTCCTTCACCACGCCCGGCAGCGCCACCACCGACTATATCGCCTACACGGTCAAAGACAAGGCCGGCTTGTCCGATACGGCCACCCTCACGGTAAACGTGGATCCGAGTGCCGCCATCGAGCCGCCTACCGCCTACGACTATCGTGTACCGTCCGCCGCCACCATCGATAAGAAGTCCGTGGATGTGGATGTTTCCCAGTGGATCGCCAATCCTTCCGGCACAGCCAATGAGCTCAAGGTCGGCGTGCATCCCTCCGCCAGCGCTCACGCTCACGTCAAGGGCGGCGAGCATTCGACCACCATCACCGTCGACCTGACGTCACAGGCGCGAGCCGTGCCTTACACGGTGACCAATACGAAATACAACATCACCTCCACCGCGTTCATCCAGGTACCGGCCTATGGTGTCTTTCCGCCCACGCTGCGTCCCAAGGCACCGGAATTGAAGGTCAACTCGCGCGAGACCATTGAAATCAACATCAATGACTATGTCCGCGTCGGCGCCGGCAAGAACCGTATATCGAAAGCGCTGATTCCGTCAGCGCCACCAAGGCCTCCAACTCCGATTTCTACGTGAACGACAAGACCCTGAAGTTCACTGCGGCAAAAGACTACGCAGGCCCCGCCTCCATTACCTTTACCGCTGTGGATGGCAAGCAGGGATCGGATAAGACCAAGATCATCAATTCCGCAGTGATCACTCTCCAGATCACGGTGATAGGCCGCGATGTGCCGCCGCCCACGTTCTCGTCCTCCACTATTGATGTCGAGGCGGGCGCGGACCCCAAGACCGTTGATCTGACGGCGCTCACCCATGCACCGTCCGGCGTGTATGACGACGAAAAGCAATACACGTATTCCGGTGGAAGCTCATCATCCAGGCAAATCACCGCAAACCTGTCCCGTTCCGGTAGCTTGCAGGTTTCCGCCACCAAGGATGCCGATCCTGGCACCACCGCGTCCATTCCCGTGCAAATCGCATACGCGCGGGCACCGTGAATGCCGGTGTGACCGTGCGCGTAGTGTCTTCGACCCGTCCGCTGACACGCGTCGGCAACAAGACGTTGAAGATCAAGGCCGGTGCCAGCGATGCCGTGAACGTGCTTACCGGCGCGTACAATCCGTTCCCCGATTCCTCGCTGACCATCATCAGCTGCAAGGCGGATGACGCCGCCAAACTCACCATCGCCGGATGCGATGCCTCCGGAAACATCACCATCGCCGTCGCATCCGATGTAGGTGCTTCCACGAACACCGTGCTCGTCACCGTGCAAGACGGCACCAAGTCCAAGGATCGTGAAGTCACCGCATCGATTACCGTGTCCGTGATCGACAAGCCCGAGCCGCCACTGCTCTCCCCCGTAGCCGGGGAACCGCAGGACAGCGCGGTCAGCCTCACATGGACGCCCGGTGCCGCCAATGGCAGCCCGATCACCAACTACAAGGTCAGTTGGACGGTGCCGCCACCGGAGAGAAGGATTGCGGTACCGTCACCTCATGCCAGGTCACTGGTCTGAAGAACGGCAAAACCTATTCCTTCACCGTCGCCGCGCGAAATGACGTCGGCTGGTCCAAGCCGTCCACCGCCGTCGAAGCCACACCGGACAAGGTGCCGTCCGCTCCCACCGATGTTACGGTCACAGGTGGCAATAAAACCGCCAAGGTGACGTGGAAAGCGCCGAGCGGTGATTTCAGCGCCGTCGACAACTATTCAGTGACCGTCACCGGTGCAGGTGCTCCGCAGACCAAGGAAACCGGCAATACGGCCACCGAGCTGTCGTTTACGTTCAACAACAACGACATTTCCGATGGCACCGCCATTACGGCGACCGTCAAAGCCATAACAAAATCAATTGGAGTGCCGAGTCCGCCGCATCGCCGTCAGAGAAGATCTGGGGAGACCCGGATGCGCCGAACATTGCGTTGTCGAACGACGACACCACGGTAACGGCGAAAGTCACTCTCGGCAATAACCGCAATGCCGGCTGCCGGCGAATTTCCTTGGGAGGAGACGTCAAGGACACCATCGATTGCAGTGACAGTGGCGCTACGTTCGATATCAATGAGAACGATTTGAACACCCGGGAAATCACCGTAACGGCCACCGTGGTGCCGCAGCGCGATGCTTCCTCCGGCACGGGCAAGAGCAGCTTTGTCCCGCAGTACAAGGTCCAGCCGCCCACTGACGTCTACACCACCGGATCCGGCAGTACATGCACCGTGCATTGGACCAAGCAGGGACATGCGCAGTCCTACAGCGTGACTGCCGATGGCATCGATTCCGGTACAGCTACTAACCGGAACTCACTCGACTTCCGAATGAGTCCTTGGGCCAAATGCAACACCGCATCGGTGCAACAGGTGTTCAACGGCGCTACCAGCGACGCCGTCACCGGAGGCCCGCACAATGGCGCTCCTTACACCTATGAGAAGAAGGCTGTAATCAACAAACCGCAGGAGCTGCGCTGGTCAGACAACGCTCACGTCATTAACGTCACCGGCGGTTCGGTTGATGTCTATGGCAAGTCGGCCACTGTACAAATCATCATCAATGGCCAACCGTTCACGTGGAACTCCGGCCAGCCATTGGATGTCACCGACTTGGCCGTGGCCGCCGATGGCAACTACGCGTGGAGCGTCAAAGTCACCGGCGGGCCGGGATACTCCGGTCTCGACAACACTGCGGACGGAGGCAGCGTCGCGGGCACACGTCCCTCTGACTCCTCGGAGGGGACCAAGTCGCTCAAATCCGGTACCGATGTCACCACTTTGGCCAAGAACCCCTGGATTCTTGGTTTCGGCAATACCCCAATATCGTCAACCACCATTCACAAGCAGTAGGAGAACATCCATGAGCGAGAACATCGATGACGCGACGCAGTTGTCTGACACGACCCGTCTGTCCGACAGCACGCAGCTGTCCGACAGCACGCAGCTATCCGACAGCACGCACTTGTCCGACGCCACGCACCTGGCATCCGCACCACACACCGGCACGACCCCAAGCACCGAGTCGGCGCCGCAGTCCGTTGCGCTGCCTAACCTGCCGCAGCGGCCGTCACAAGCGCCGTCAGAAAAGCCGTCTCCTACTACTGGTGCCGCCTCCATTCCTGCGGGCGATGACAGCACCGTGCTCAAGCCGCGCAAGGGATCGACGCCAGCCATCCCGCAGCAGGCCACCGCGCAATCACAGCCGCAATCACAGCCGCAGCGTCAGTCGAGCAAAGCCGCGCAAGCAGCCGCATCGGCACTGCCCGCCAGCATCAATTCCGGACTACTGCCCCAGCCCACGGCTCAGGTCCGGGATTTCCAGCAGTCCTTCAATGCGCTGGTCGAGAATGTCTCCAAGGTGGTTATCGGCAAGACCATCCCTATCAAGCAATGCGTCACCGCACTGATGGTCGGTGGCCATATTCTGCTTGAAGACAACCCCGGCACCGGTAAGACCCAGTTGGCCCGAGGCTTGGCCAATTCCATTTCCACCGGTTTCAAGCGTGTTCAGTTCACGCCCGATCTGCTGCCTTCGGATGTGGTGGGTGTGACTTTCTACGATCAGAAGCGCGGAGAATTTGAGTTCCGCGAAGGTCCGATTTTCGCCTCCATCGTGCTGGCCGATGAGATCAACCGTGCATCGCCGAAGACGCAGTCCGCACTTCTGGAGGTTATGGAAGAGCAGAAAGTCACCGTTGACGGCGTCACACATGATGTGCCGCAGCCGTTTATCGTGATCGCAACCCAGAACCCCATCGAGCAGCTCGGTACCTATAAGCTGCCTGAGGCGCAGATGGACCGATTCCTTATCAAGACGTCAATCGGCTACCCGGGCCATGATGTGTCCGTCGATATCCTCAAGCAGGTCGATATCACCGACCGTGCGCAGACCATTTCCCCGGTGCTGAGCGGTGACGATGTCATGCGGCTGCGTCAGGTGGCCACCGAAATCTATGTGGATGATGCGATTCGTGAATACATCGTCAGGCTCGTCGAGGCGACCCGCCACAACGAGAAGATCACGGTCGGCTCCTCCATGCGTGGCGCTTTGGCACTGACCCGATGCGCCCGTATCTGGGCCGCGGCCGATGGCCGTGCCTACGTGGTGCCGGATGACGTCAAGGACCTTGCAGTGGCCGTGCTCGCACACCGTATCACGCTGACTCCGGAAGCCACCTTCGATGGCGCGACTCCGGAAAGCCTGATCGCACAGGTGCTCGAAGACGTTCCCTCCCCCACCATCGGTTCCTGATAGGGCCCGGAAAGGTATCCGACCATGGCATCTACATCCGCCGCATTACGCCGTCGCCGGCGCGCTGAACGCATGTTCAAGCGCGCGGTAAGACGTATCAGACGGTTCTTCGCATCCTACGTCTCGCCCTTGGGCTGGGCGGTAACGGGCGCAGGCATCGCATGCCTTATTGCGTTCCCGTTTCTGGCTGGTATGAGCTGCTCGTATTCGGCATCGTGCGATGGTGATGATGCTCGCGGCAATCGCGCTTTCCCTCGGCAACACACGCTTCCACGCGTCCATCGCCGTATCCATCATGCGTGACCGTGGGAGACACCGTATCCGTTATCGTCGGCATCGACAACACCGGCAGAACGCCGACGACCACGGCACGCGGATATCTGCCAATCGGCGATGCGCATGAACGATTCAACATCCCCATGCTGGCTCCCGGGCAATCCAAGCAAACCGATGTGGAGTTCCGTACCGTATCGCGCGCAATACTGCCCATCGGCCCATTGCGCATCCGCAAGGGAGACCCGTTCGGTCTGGTGCGTCACGAAAAGGAGCTGGCCGACCGCATCACCGTATTCATCCACCCTCGTACCGTGCGTCTCGATACTCTGAATGCCGGCGTGCCCCGCGACCTGGAAGGCCAACCATCCGGCCAGATCGTGGATGATGATCTCGACTTCTACGGATTGCGCGAATACGAGCCGGGCGACGACGTGCGTAACGTCCACTGGCTGAGCTCCGCGAAAACCGGCACGTTGATGATTCGCCAATATGAGGCCACGCGCCGCACCGACACCTCGGTGACCATCAGCGTGAACCCGGACGAATACGTCAACGGCGAGGAATTCGAGATGGCGGTGTCCATCCACTCCTCCATCGGCGTCAAATGCCTGCTGCAGGATCGTCCATTGTTCTGCCACGCGGGCAACGCGCACGGCCAGCCGCGCAACGCCATGGAGTTCCTCGACAACGCCAGTGCCATAGAGCCTGATCGTGAGGATAATCCGAATCTCGCCGAGGGCACGCTGAAGCACAGTCCTGATGCTTCGTTCTATTTTTTCACTGTTGGATCGCTGAAAGACATCGAGCAAATCAAGCGCATGACCTTGGCCTTGCCCGATCGGCCAGCTGCGTGGTATTGCAGGCCAGCGCCGGCGCCAATCGCGGCATCAGAAGATTCGCCAACTTCACATTGGCCACCATCGGCGACCTCGACGATCTCCCACTAATCATGGGGGTGCTCGCATGACCTTCGACCAGTCCAGTATCACCAATACCAATACCGCTGCGTACGCCGGATCGAGCGGCACATACACCGGCACTTCCTCCGGCACGTACACCGGGACCTCCACCACCACCGGCTCCTGGGCCGACTCCACACATTCGGTTATCTGGATGACCAGAGGCAATGTGCTTCGCGGCATGGGCCTCAGTCGCCAGCCGTGGGGCAAACGAATCGCCAGCCTCGTACTCATAGCGGCGATGATGTTGCTGGCGCAAGCCAATCTCATCGACGTGTACGGCGGCGTGGCCACTTGGGCGATTGCCGCTGTACCGGCCACCTTGCTGGGCGCGATCATCGCTCTGGCGGGCATGTTGCCGGCGTTGCGACTGTGGTGGCAAATCGTGTTTCTGGCGTTTGCCCAATTCATCATCGGCCCGGTGGTAACGCTGAGTTCCACTACGTCCCATTACGTGATTCCCACCTTGAAGACCTTGAGTTCAGGTTGGGAAATGACGTTTGGCTCGTTCAAGTACATTATTTCCGTCGATCCGCCTCTGGGCACGCAAGACGGCGTGCTGATGGCGGTATGGACCATCGGCCTGTGGCTTACGTTCTTCACCGGCGTGTTTGCCATTAATGCCAACGCATGGTTGTCTCTGGTGGGAGTGCTGCCCCTTGCGGCGGCCGTGGCCGTATGTGCTGCTGGGCACAGACAGCGGCTGGCAACGCGCCATCTGCGGTATTGCCTTTGCCTTGCTGCTGATTATCTGGCTGTCTTGGCGTCTTGAACTGCTGGAATGGGGGCGCTGGATATCCGCGCTGATCATCGTCGTGCTCGCTGCCGGCCTTGCTTTCGGGGGCACGTTGCTGGTGCCACAGGACCGTTTCGTGCTGCGTGACCGCTACGATCCGCCGTTAAGCCCCTACGATTACACCAGCCCGCTCAGCGGCATGCGATCCTATATCAAGGACCACAAAAAAGACGTGTTGCTGACCGTTCATAATCTGCCGGCCGGAACACCGGTCAAACTTGCGGTGATGGATCGATTCGATGGCACAGTATGGAACCTGTCCGATTCTTCCGAAGCCACGGACTCCTCGAATTATCATCGCGTGGGCACCACGATCAAGGCGGATGAGCAGGGTAAATCCTTCACTGCGACCTTCACCGTCGATCAGGGACTGACCGACACCTGGCTGCCGCTGGCGGGAGCGGCCACTGGCGTGAGCTTCGCCAACGATGCCGACAACGGCAATGACACGTTTTACTACAACACGGATACCGATTCCGCCATTATTCCCGCCGGCACGCGTAAAGGCCTCACCTATACCGAATCCGCATTATCGCCCGCAAGCCCACCGATAAGCAGATCAGCAGTGCGGCTGCGGCCCGCATCACCCAACCAGAAGCCCAGGATGTTCCCGATTCGGCCAGCAAACTGGCCACGTCCATTGCCGGCGGGCAGTCCTCGGGCGGTGCCGCAGCCACGGCGTTGGCCGACACATTGAAAGACTCCGGATGGTTCTCTCATGGACTTGAAGGCGACTATCCCTCCGATGCCGGCCATGGCAACTACCGCATCAACAAGCTGCTGGCAGGCACGGCCATGGTGGGCGACTCCGAGCAATATGCCTCCGCCATGGCACTGATGGCTCGTGATCTGGGACTGCCCTCCGTG
>ENA-OQIO01001774-OQIO01001774.1-human-gut-metagenome-genome-assembly--contig:-NODE-1774-length-10187-cov-7.558946_pt1 | contig 10187 bp, 13 predicted proteins | sample MGYA00242573_ERZ504737 | MGnify/ENA primary metagenome ERZ504737 (study PRJEB26092, sample SAMD00036203) | human gut metagenome | host: Homo sapiens | study: EMG produced TPA metagenomics assembly of... | reverse complement strand
CCGGCACCGTAGCCGCCGCCATACGCGCCGCCCGCGCCCGGCATGCCGCCAAACATGAGCATCTGGTCGTACTCTTTGCGCTTCTTCTCGTCCGAAAGCGTCTCGTAGGCCTCGCTGATCTCCTTAAACTTGGCCTCGTCGCCGCCGGCATCGGGGTGATATTTTTGCGCGAGCTTGCGAAACGCACTCTTAATCTCTTTGTCGGAGGCGCTCTTGGATACGCCCAGGATGTCATAGAAGGTTTTGCCTGCAGCCATCGTAGCTCCTCTCCTGTTATATCCGCCGCCCCTGCGGACGGCGGCTCATACTGTCATATGGCACTAGGCCAGAAAGGGCCCCGGGTGTTGCCCCGGGGCCCTTCTCAATTACTCCTCGGTGCTCTCGGCCGTATCGGCCGTAGCATCCTCGGGCGCCGCTTCGGGCTCCGGTGCGGGGCGCTTCTCGCCACCGTAGGTCACCGTCACCATCGCGGAACGCAGAATGCGATCCGCCATGCGGTAGCCCTTCTGGTACACGTCGTTGACGGTCTCGTCGTACTGCGATGCGTCCTCGACGCGACCCACAGCCTGGTGCTCGAGCGGATCGAACGCCTCACCCTTGGGATCGATGGGCTCAACGCCCTCGTGCGCAAACACATCGAGCAGCTTGGCATGTACCGCGTCAACGCCATCGACGAACTGCTTAAAGTCGTCGGAAAGCTCTTGGCTGCGGGCATGGTCGATCGCGCGCTCGATATCGTCGATCACCGGCAACAGCGCGGTGACGAGCTTCTCGGTCGCGCGCTCGCGCTCGGCGATGCGCTCGTTGGCGGTGCGGCGACGGAAGTTCTCCCAGTCGGCCTGCAGACGAGCGGTTCGCTCGGTAGCGTCCTTCGCCTTGTCCTCGGCGGCCTTCTGGGCCTCTGCCGCAGCATCGAGCTCATTGCGCACGTCGGCAAGCTCCTTTTGGGCCTGCTCGAACTTGAGCTTAAAGTCGTTGTCGGCGGCTTCCTCACCGGCGCGGATAGCGGCTTCCACCATCTCGTCCTCGGTCATCGTCGCCTCCTTGTTGGAATCCTCTACCTGGTTCTCGGCAGCCTCGGCGGCCGGGGCCTCATTGACCTCGGTATCGTCTGCGGCCTCTACGGGAATCTTCACGTCCTTCTCCTCAGAGTCAACGGGGGCGGCGCCGGCGGCAGCCGCCTCCGTGCGAGCTTTACGGGCGGACATGATTACTTGTCCTCGTCGTCCACAACCTCGTAGTCGGCGTCGACTACGTCATCGTCGGCAGGCTGGGCACCAGCGGCACCGTCGGTCTGCTGCTGAGCGTCGGCGTAGACAACCTGAGCCAGCTCGTAGGCCACGGACTGCAGGGACTCGCCGGCGGCCTTGATGGCCTCGACGTCAGAGCTCGAGCGCCTTCTTGGCGTCGGCGATAGCGGCCTCGGCCTTGGACTTCACGTCGGCGGAAACCTTGTCGCCCAGCTCGTTGAGGGTCTGCTCGGTGGAGTAGCACAGGCTATCGGTCTGGTTGCGGACCTCGACCTCTTCCTTCTGCTTCTTGTCCTCCTCGGCATGAGCCTCGGCGTCCTTGACCATACGATCGACTTCGTCGTCGGACAGAGCGGTGGAGCCGGAAATGGTAATCTGCTGCTCCTTGCCGGTGCCTTGTCCTTAGCGGAGACCTTGACGATGCCGTTGGCGTCGATGTCGAAGGTGACCTCGATCTGCGGCACGCCGCGGCGGGCAGCCGGGATACCGGTCAGCTGGAACTTACCGAGCGACTTGTTGTCGCGGGCAAGCTCGCGCTCGCCCTGGAGCACGTTGATCTCGACGCTGGTCTGATTGTCGGCAGCGGTGGAGTAAACCTCGGTCTTGGAGGTCGGGATCGTGGTGTTGCGGTCGATCATCTTGGTCATGATGCCGCCCATGGTCTCGACGCCCAGCGACAGCGGGGTAACGTCGAGCAGCAGGATGCCCTCGACGTCGCCGGTGAGCACGCCGCCCTGGACGGCAGCGCCGTCGGCAACGACCTCGTCGGGGTTCACGGACATGTTGGGCTGCTTGCCGGTCATGGTCTTGACGAGCTCCTGGACAGCGGGCATACGGGTGGAGCCGCCGACGAGAATGACCTCGGTCAGATCGGAGAGCTTAAGCTTGGCGTCGCGCAGGGCGTTGGTGACAGGCTGCTTGCAGCGCTCGAGCAGGTCGCGGGTGATCTTCTCGAACTCGGCGCGGGTCAGCGTGTAGTTGAGGTGCAGCGGACCGGACTGGTTCATGGTGATGAACGGCAGGTTGATGGTGGTCTGCTGGGCGGCGGAGAGCTCCTTCTTGGCGTTCTCGGCGGCCTCCTTCAGACGCTGCAGAGCCATGGGGTCCTGGCGCAGGTCGACACCGTTCTCCTGCTGGAACTTATCGGCCATCCAGTCGATGACGCGCTGATCCCAGTCGTCGCCGCCCAGGTGGTTGTCGCCCGAGGTGGACAGAACCTCAAACACGCCGTCGGCGAGGTCGAGGATGGAGACATCGAAGGTGCCGCCGCCCAGGTCGAAGACCAGGATGCGCTGGTCGGTGCCCTGCTTGTCCAGGCCATAGGCCAAAGCAGCAGCGGTCGGCTCGTTCACGATACGCTTGACGTTGAGGCCGGCGATCTTACCGGCGTCCTTGGTGGCCTGACGCTGGGCGTCGTTGAAGTAGGCCGGGACGGTGATGACGCGTCGGTGACGGTCTCGCCCAGATACTTCTCGCGTCGGCCTTCATCTTCGCGAGCGTCATGGCGCTCACCTGCTCGGCGGTGTAATCCTTGCCCTCGATGTCGACGACGGCACGGCCACCCTGGCCCTCCTTGACCTCGTACGGCACGGTCTTAATCTCGGAGGTGCACTCGGAGTACTTGCGGCCCATGAAGCGCTTGATGGAGAACACGGTGTTCTTGGGTTGGTGACAGCCTGGTTCTTAGCGGCCTTACCCACGACGCGGTCGCCGTCAGCACGGAAGCCAACAACGGACGGAGTGGTGCGGTCGCCTTCGGCGTTCACGATAATGGTCGGAGAACCGCCCTCGAGGACGGCCATAGCGGAGTTAGTAGTACCAAGGTCGATACCAAGAATCTTACTCATTAGAAATTCCCTCTCTCTTTTGCGTTCGCGCCGCCTCGACGGTCTGTCGCGCGGCGCTTCGGCTTGTCTTTCAGGATGTAGTGTATCCCCTTATGGACCGGAATATACAAAATCTAAGTCAATTCATATAAGATTTCTTATTGCCAAGAGTTTAGGTTCGCAAATATGCAGGTAGACGCGCTGTTTGAGTTCTGGGCAGATCTATCGAGATCTATGTAGAGATGGCTGAGGTTTGCGTCCGGGGGTGCCTGGGGGCCGTCTTGCGGAAAGCTCATCCCGGTTTGAGCGTGGATTCCGGGTCGCAGTTTCCGTCTGAAGGCTCAACCGGAAACCGTATCCCGTTTTGAGAGCTGATACCGGCTCGCATTTTCCGCTAGCGGGCCTAACCGGAAACTGCAACCCGTTTTTCGACAAAATAATGGGATGCGGTTTCCGCAAGCACGCTCAATCGCCCTATATTTCAAGTCACCTTTAGCTAACATTTGCGCAGCTCAACGGCCCCACCTGCGCATTTTTTAGTAAACCTTGGCATACTCGGCGAACGGTATGAAGATGCCGGTCAGAGGGTATTGCAAACGGTCGCTCCCGTGGTATGTTTTTGCCCGAATCAAACCGACGCGCATCGCCTGTAGCGTCGGTCAACAGAGAGGAAACTACCATGGCTCATCCCGTAATTGATGCCGACGAGTGCATCGCTTGTGGCGTTTGCGTCGACTCCTGCCCCGCTGGCGTTCTGGAGCTCCAGGACGTCGCTACCGTCGCTGACGAGGACTCCTGCGTCGCCTGTGGCGCTTGCCAGGACGCTTGCCCCGCTGGCGCGATCACCGAGATCGTCGAGGAGTAACAACTCCCCCACTTGCGCACTCACAAGTACACCGTGCACAAAAAGGAGGCCTCCGCATCGCCGCGGAGGCCTCCTTTTTTTGCATTCGTGGGCAGCTAATTTGGCACCGCCGTTGGTTGAACTCGCGCCAGCGAAAACGCCCCATTTGAGGCAAGGTGGCCTGAAAGAGGAGGGAAGCGTACTTTGGTACGCGACCGACGATTGAAGCCAGATTGTCCAAATGGGGCGTTTGCAGCGTCGGCTAAGAGAAATCGTCTTCGTAGGGCATCAGGTCTGCTAGGTAGCCCTTCTCCTTGAGCATCGCCTCGATCTCGTCGAGGGTCTGTTCGTCCTCCGCCGCAATGCGATGGAAGTGGTAGCCGCTGGTCACCGTCAGCAGCGGAAAGCTCTTGCCGCTCTCGATATCGCGCAGATAGCGCTCGACATCGCGACGATTGCGGATGTCCAGGTCGGCCGTAATCTTACCGTACACGCGGTGATTGACAATCACGTTGAGCACGGCGCCGCCGGCGTCGACGATACTCGTGAGCTCATCGCCTGCCTGCTCCACGCTGTGGCGAACCTTGACCAAGCGCGTAGGCACGGCGGGGCTGCTGGGGGCCTCCTGCAGCACGTAGCCGCGGTTGGTCGCCACGATATCGTGCCCATCGGCGCGCAGCAGGGCGATGTCCTGCACCACGATCTGGCGGCTCACACCCACCTCGCGGGCAAGCGCGCTGCCCGATACGGGCCCCTTGGCCCCCTCGAGCACGGCCATGATGGCACGGCGACGCTCGCGGGCGTTCATTATTTACCGTCCAGCAGACGCAGGTGCTTAAGCGAGAGGTCGAGGATCGGCGCGGAGTGCGTCAGGCGCCCGAGCTAATAAAGTCACGCCCAGGTCGGCAAGCGCGCGGATATTGCTGGCATCCACGTTGCCCGAGCACTCGGTCTTGGCGCGGCCGGCGATAAGTTCAATAGCGGCGGCCATGTCGTCATGGGTCATGTTGTCGAACATGATGATGTCGGCGCCGGCCTCCACGGCCTCGCGCACCATGTCCAGGTTCTCGCACTCGATCTCGACCGTCGTGGTAAACGATGCATGGGCGCGCGCCATCTCGATCGCGCGCGTCACGCCACCGGCGGCATCGATGTGGTTGTCCTTGAGCATGACGGCCGTCGACAGGTTGTAACGGTGGTTGCTGCCGCCGCCGATCTCGACCGCGGCCTTCTCGAAGACGCGCATGCCCGGCGTGGTCTTGCGCGTATCGACGAGCACGGTTTTGGTGCCCTCGAGCGCCGCGGCCATCTGGTGTGTATAGGTAGCGATACCGCTCATACGCTGCAGGTAGTTGAGCGCCACGCGCTCGCCCGAAAGCAGTACGCGTGCATCGCCGCGCACCTGGCCCACGTGGTCGCCGGCGTGCACCTCGTCGCCGTCGGCAACATCAAACAGCACCGAGCTCTGCGAATCCAGCAGCTCAAAGGTGCGAGCGAACACATCCAAGCCCGCGATGATGCCATCGGCCTTGGCGATAAGCTCCACCGTAGCGGGACGCGCCGTGGGGCACACGCTCGCCGTGCTCACGTCCTCAAAGGTAATGTCCTCGCGCAGAGCCTGCAGAATCAGATCATCGACGACGAGCTTCATGGTAATGGGATTCATGGTCTACTCCTCCACGGCCTGCGTGCCGGCGGCACGGGCCAAATCATCGATTGCCAGGGTGTCGGCGCTCAGGGTACGATGACGGCCATCGAGCGCGGGATCGCCCGCCTGCTCCACGGCCAGCGACTCGCCGGTACGCATGTACCACGCGGCGCGGCGGCCCCAAACCAGAGACTCGAGCAGGCTGTTTGATGCAAGGCGGTTCTTGCCGTGAACGCCGTTGCAAGCCGTCTCGCCCGCGGCGTAGAGCTCGAGCATCGAGGTGCGACCGTCCTTGTCAACCCACACGCCGCCCATAAAGTAGTGCTGCGTGGGCGTAACGGGGATGGGCTCGTCCAAGATGTCGCGGCCGTCCTCCAGGCAGCGTGCGCGGATGTTGGCGAAGTGCCCGGTCACTACGTCGCGCTCGACGGGGGCAAAGCTTAGCCACTCGTGCTCGGTGCCGTCCTGCTTCATCTGCTCGCGAATAGCGGCGGCGACCACATCGCGCGGCTGAAGCTCGTCGGTAAAGCGCTCACCGGCGGCATTGAGCAAAATCGCTCCCTCGCCGCGGCAGCTCTCGCTGATCAGGAAGGTGCGGCCCGGCTGCGGCGAGAACAGACCCGTGGGGTGAATCTGCACGTAGTCCAGGTGCTCCATCTTAATGCCATGCTCCTGAGCAATGTAGCAGGCATCGCCCGTGAGCTGCGGGTAGTTGGTCGAATGGTCGTACACGCCGCCGATACCGCCCGTCGCCCACAGCGTATGGCGGGCATGGATCTTAAACGGCTCGCCGACATGCACGTCCTCGGCGGCGTTTGCCAGCTCGTCGGCGGGACGAACCGAGTTGTCCTCGTCCACGGAAACGGCGACGACACCGGTGCACACCGTGGCGCCGTCACGCTCGCCCGTCAGGATGTCGGTCATGGCCACGTGCTCCAAAATCTGCACGTTATCAAGCTTGCGAACGGCCTGGAGCAGCTTAGTCGTGATCTCCTTGCCCGTAATGTCGGCATGGAAGGCAATGCGCGGACGGCTGTGTGCGCCCTCGCGGGTAAGTCGAGGCTGCCGTCGGTCTTGCGCTCAAAATCCACGCCCATGGCCAGCAGGTCGTTGATGACCGAGCGGCTCGAGCGGATCATGATGTCGACGCTCTCGCGGCGGTTCTCGTAGTGGCCGGCGTGCATGGTGTCCTCAAAGAAGGCATCGTAATCCGAGCCTTCGGGCAGCACGCAGATACCGCCCTGCGCAAGCATCGAGTCGCACTCGTCGACAGTGCCCTTGGAGAGCATGATCACGCGCGTGCTCGTCGGCAGATTGAGGGCCGCGTACAGGCCCGCCACGCCGCAACCGGCAATGACAACGTCGCACTCCATATCGGGGTATTGTTTGGTTTCCACAGGAATCCTCTCCCTTGTACTGTGGCATAAGGGACTGTCCCTCATGTCACATCGTTCTAGCGCGCCGCGTACTCGAGCATGCGGTCGAGCGTGAGTTTGGCTTGGTCGGCAGCCTCGTCCGACACGCCGATCTGTACCTCGCCCTCGCCCGTCTCCAGGCATCGCACGAGCTTTTCGAGTGTGATGAGATCCATGTTGACGCAGGTGGGCTGCACCGCGGGAAAATAGAACTTTTTGCCGGTGCCCTCGCAGCGGCGCTCGAGCTCGTAGAGCACGCCGCGGACCGTCACGATGATGAACTCACTCGCGTCCGAATCCTCGGCGTACTTGATGATGCCGGCGGTGGAGCGATGTAGTCGGCCTCGGCAAGGACGTCGGCCTTGCATTCGGGGTGCGCCAGCACGAGCGCGTCGGGATGCGCCTCCTGCGCATCGACGATCTGCTCGACGGTGATGATGTGATGGCGCGGGCAATAGCCATTGTTGAGGATGACGTGCTTTTGCGACACCTGCTCGGCTACGAAGCGGCCCAGGTTTTGATCGGGGATGAACAGGACGTGCTGCTGCGGCAGCTCGGACACGATCTTGACGGCGTTGGAGCTGGTGACGCACACGTCGCTCCAGCTCTTGATCTCGACCGTCGAGTTGACGTAGCAGACCACGGCAAGGTCGTCGCCGTACTCGGCGCGCGCCGCATCGACCGTCTCGCGCTTGACCATGTGCGCCATGGGGCAGTCCGCGCCCGGCTCGGGCAGCAGCACGGTCTTGGTGGGGTTGAGCAGCTTGGCGCTCTCGCCCATAAACTCCACGCCGCACAGCACGATGGTCTGCTGCGGCAGGCTCTTGGCGAGCTTTGCCAGGTAGAAGCTGTCGCCGACGTAATCGGCAACGGCTTGGACCTCGGGCGCCACATAGTAGTGCGCCAAGATCACCGCGTCACGTTGGGTTTTTAGTTGCTGAATGGCCTCGACGAGCTCTGCGGGCACCAGTGCCGCGCGCTCCGTTGCCGTCGTTGCCGATGCTAGGCCGGCCGCGATATCGCGCGCAAGCTCCGACGCATCCATGTTCGCGCTCTGTGCCATCAAGGCCCCTCTCTTTTGGCGAATCTTGGGGCTTTAGTATGACACCTAGGTTTACAGCTGACAAGACAGCTGTAACTAGGTGTAAAGTTGAGATAAAGATTCAATCATGCGGCAGGCCCATTTTCGAACTGGCAAACTGAGGATAGCCGAGCTCTCGATAGCGTAGGAGGCATCTTTGGACGGCCGCCGCGCATGGTCGACGGCATGCCCGCCAGGCAATCGCTCGCCGGCGCCAATCCGCTACAGTGGAGCAGCCGCCGGGGTCAGCTGCTTGATATAGGCCCACATGCGCTGCTTGGCCGCTTTGTCGGTCAGCGCCGCCTCAAAGCCATCGAGCGCGAGCACGCGGCGGCCCTGCACATGGGCGATCAGACCGGGCTTGAGCATGGCGGTGTCGAAGTCATCAATCGCCACGAGCATGTCGCGTAGGTTTCGCGCATGACATCGGCCGCGCTGTTATCGAGCAGCAGCACCGCCTCGGGGTCCAAGGCCTCAAGCGCCTCGCGGAACAGGTCGCACGGCAGGGCGTGGCCCACCGCCACAGCTCCGTCGCCTGCGCCGGCAACACTCGCCAGCACGCAAAAATCTTCGGGCGCGTAACCGATTGCCCCGAGCGCCTTGCGCAATGCGGCACCATCCGCGCCGGCGGCAAGTTCGCCGCCCGAACGCTCGGCATCATCCAAATCGCCTTTGACCAGTACGATCGGCGAGCACGCGTTGCCCGCGATACGCACGCCACGGGCCGCAAGCGATGCAAGCTCCTGCTCGGCCGCCTGGGCGATGGCTTCTTTTTTCTGGCTTTGTGACGTGGGCATGCGCTCTCCAATCGTTTGCGTGCCCACCATTATATAAAAGAGCCGCCCGCGAGTGGTTGCTTTGCGGGCCGCTGGGTATAAGCACGGTCGTACTGAGTTTTACGCGGCCGAGCCGCGTCGCATCATGGAGGTCACCATGGCTGACATTAAGCAGATTACCCCCGAGACTTCGATTCCGTCGTTAGCGACAACCTTCCCGTACTGGTTGATTTTTGGGCGCTGGTGCGGGCCCTGCCGATCGCTCTCGCCCATCGTTGACGAGGTGGCAGACGAGCTGGCCGGCAAGCTGGCTGTAGCCAAGTGCAACGTCGATGACAATCAGGACCTGGCCATGAAGTTTGGCGTCATGAGCATCCCCACGCTGGTTGTCTTTAAGAACGGCGAGGAGGTCGACCGCTCGGTCGGCGCGCTGCCCAAGGCAAGACTGCAGGCACTGCTGGAGAAGCACCTGTAATACGCTGGTTACATTTTGACGTCCTGCCGCCGTCCATGAGCGCTTTTGCACCGCTCGCCGGACTTCTGGGTGCACCGCATGCGACCACGGATAGTATGGTAGATACAAACAGCCCCCAGTGAACGGGTGCGGGTCAGACGGACTCGCACCCGTTTTCTTAGGCTCTGTTAGACCAAATTTGACACGATCGGCTGTTCGCCGAACCGGAAAATAATCGGGCTATCCCCGCCCATCGCGGTCCGCGCCCTCCCCGTCAGCCTTCCCCGAAGATCCCAGCCTGACGTCGAAGGGCAGGCCGCCCTCGCGGACCACCGCCCTGAGGAATATGTTCATGGCGCCCGACATGGAGAGCCCGAGCTCGTCGAGCACGGCCACGGCCTCCCTTTTGACCTCGGGATCGATTCTTATCGTGGTGGCCGGGACGTTCGATGTCATTGCCGCTCCTTCCGCGGTCGCTGCTCCGTGGCCACCATTTTAATTCGCTAGGCCGCCCGCCCGTCCCAGTAGTCCATGAGGGGAGGCTCGAGGCCGAACATGCCGCGGACGCGGGTCGAGCAGGAGCCGTTGGCGAGCTGGCGGGCGACCGTGGACTCCGCCGCGCGCGAGCCCGCCGCCATGAAGGTGCGGCACCAGCGGAACCAGTCGAGGTAGGCCCCCAGGTGCTTGGTGGACACTCCCTGAAGCGGGCCATGAACGAGCCGAGGAGCGAATGGACGGCGTTGATGCGGTTGATGGTGCCCTCCGAACGGTCCTTGGAATCATAGGATTCATGCGAGGCGACCTTCAGGTCGCGCAGCACGTCGATGTCATGCGGCCGCCTTGTCCGTGGCGACGACCGCGCCCGCGCCGATGCGGCTCGCGAAGGGCCCTCC
>ENA-OQIO01001772-OQIO01001772.1-human-gut-metagenome-genome-assembly--contig:-NODE-1772-length-10193-cov-3.738426_pt1 | contig 10193 bp, 10 predicted proteins | sample MGYA00242573_ERZ504737 | MGnify/ENA primary metagenome ERZ504737 (study PRJEB26092, sample SAMD00036203) | human gut metagenome | host: Homo sapiens | study: EMG produced TPA metagenomics assembly of... | reverse complement strand
CAAAAGAAGAAAGGCACGCAAAACTGAATATCCTCGGCAAAGCAGTCGAAAGGCTGTGACAGCAAAGCTATAGGGCCTGTAAATGGCAGCCAGTTGCTTCTCATCACCTGAGGGTCTCCACAGCGGAGATTGGGTGTTGAGTGACCTTCATCTGAAGCATCAGGTGTCGATTGCCGAGTATACCAGCAATCGACACCTTTTCATGGGGCAACACAAAAGAGGTTCAACACCATGCGTAACGCTTCGATGAAGTCTGAAGAATCTGGTCTGCTGCGCCGCATTCATCTGCCTGATGCTTGTTGTGGCAATGCCCGCACACGCAGCTTCTAAGGCCGATGAGCTGCTGCAGCTCGTCAATGCAGAGCGTGCACAGGCTGGTGTGGCTCCTCTGAGCATGGGCAGCAGCGCACTGAATGCTGCCGCACAGGCCCGTGCAGAAGAACTTACCGTCAATTACTCCTACAACCGCCCCAATGGCAGCCGCGAGTTCACCATCCTGCCGGAGTACGGTGTGGACGATGTTTCTGTGGGCGAGAACTACTGGGCAGCTGCTGAAAATGCTTCGGACGTGGTCGCCGCCTGGAATCGCTACGATTTCTTCAAGGAGCGGATGCTGGACAAGGATGCCACCTCCGTTGGCATTGGCTACTACGAGGGCGGCGAGTACGGCAATTACTGGGTGATGATCTTTACCTACGCCCGCGGCACCAGTGAGAACGGTTTCGCACAGGAAGTGCTGGCGCTGGTCAACGCAGAGCGTGCAAAGGAAAATCTGGCACCTCTGGCCATGGGCGATGCCAAGCTGCAGGCCGCCGCCGATGAGCGCGCAAAGGAAGTGGCAAAGGTCGCTTCCCACACCCGCCCCGATGGCACCAACTGCTTCACCGTGCTGAAGGAGTACGGCGTGTCTGATACCGCCACCGGCGAGAATGCCGCCTGGGGCGAGACCACGCCCGAAAAGGTCGTTGCAGACTGGATGGCTTCGGAAGGCCACCGTGTCAATATCATGGACCCCGCCGCTAAGTATATGTGCCTTGGCTACAACTACGATGCCAATTCTCAGTGGGGCCACAACTGGATCCAGATCTTCGCAAAGTAAGCGGATGACTTCCATTGAGCGTTGTACGATGAAATAGAACAGAGCAAAAAGAGATGCACCCCGCCTTCCTGAAACCGGTTCAGGGAGCTGGTGCATCTCTTTTGTTTTTTATTCTGCTGCCATCTCAGCCACATCCTCGGGGCTGAAATCGCCCAAGGGCAGGATGAGCCGGCCCAGCGTTTCCTGCGGCAGGCGGCAAGCCGGGCACTCTCGTCCGCAATTTCGGCAGGCAGAGGACGTGCACGCCGTCCGCACCGGTCTCTACCCGGGCGCGGTGGCCGGTGGCAATGTACTGGATGCCCAGCCGGTCAGCCGACGCCAGCAGGGCGGGGAAGCGCAGGTCAGCCGGGGCAGCGGTCTCCTCGGCCAGCTGGCTGGCCAGTTCGCTGGCATTCAGGGTGATGCACTCGATGCCCAGAGCCTTGGCGGCTTCCTTGGCGGCATCCACAACGGGTCATCGGTGCACAGACGCACCACAGCGCCCATCACCGCAAAGCCTGTTGCTGTAAAATGCGGACAGCTGCTTTGCAGCCTGTGCCGCCGCACAGGCCCACCAGCACCTTGTCCTGCTGTTCATAGGTATCGAACCCGCTGCCGGGCAGAAATGTATCGCTCATCGTCCCTGTCTCCCTCCGTGTGCCTGACTTTGTGCCACGGCCAGCTGGTCGCAGCGTTCGTTTTCCGGGTGGCCTGCGTGGCCCTTGACCCAGACATAAGTGATCTTGTGCCGGGCTTCCTGCTCCAATGCCTGTTCCCACAGGTCGGGGTTCAGGGCAGGGGAGCCGTCGGACTTTTTCCAGCCCCGGCGCTTCCAGCCCCTGGCCCAGCCCTTTTCCAGCCCGTTGATGACGTACTGGCTGTCAGAGCACAGCTGCACCTCACAGGGCTCCTTGAGCTGGCGCAGGGCCTCGATAAAGGCGGTCAGCTCCATCCGGTTGTTGGTGGTGGAAGCATCGCCGCCGCTGAGCTCTTTTTCGTAGACCTTGCCGTTGAAGCGGTAGCGCAGCACTGCACCCCAGCCGCCCGGGCCGGGGTTGCCGCTGCACGCGCCATCGGTGTAAACTTCGACTTGTTTCATCTGTTTCTCCCGGAACTTGAATTTTTGGATACCTCTATTTAGAGCTATTTTTCCGGTTCTGTCAAGAGGAAAACGTATCATCCCCGGCTTTTCCGGCAAAGCTTTGAATTGACAAAGTGGACAAGAAATACTATACTGTTTGTAACAAAATGCGTATAGGGGCGCACCGGTGCGGTGTGTCCGGCCGGAACAGGGCAGTGCCGCGGTCGCATCGAACAGATGGACTGACAGGGCAGAAATTACTCCGTTCCAGCCATCCCAGTGCCGAAAACGGGCATGGAAGCGAAAAATTCTATACGATGGTTTCGATGGGAGCGGCGGTGCGTTTGCTGCTCCTTCACAGCAGACAGGCCGCTCGCAAAGGGGTGTGCCTGCGTTTTGTAATTGATTTTGGAGGTACCGCATGGCACAGGTCAAAGAACAGAACCCGGCTCAGGCTCAGAACAATCCGAACAGAAACAGTGAATCCGGTGGGGAAAAGCGTACCCGCACCCGCCGCCCTTATTATAACCGGCGGCCCCGCCGCGCACAGCAGCCCAAGGAGGCCGCTGTGCCCATCCACATCTACCCGCTGGGCGGTCTGGGTGAAGTGGGCAAGAACATGACCGTGTACGAGTGCAACGGGGATATGATCATTGTGGACTGTGGCCTTGTGTTCCCAGACAGTGAGATGTACGGCGTGGACATGGTCATCCCTGACTTTACCTTTGTGGTGCAGAATAAGGACAAGATCAAGGGCCTGCTCATCACCCACGGCCACGAAGACCACATCGGCAGCATTCCCTACCTGCTGCAGAAGTTTGATCTGCCCATCTACGGCACCCGGCTGACCTGCGGCCTCATCCGGAACAAGCTGGAGGAGTTCGGCCTGGCGGGCAAGACCAAGTTCGTGGAGATCACCCCTAAGCAGAAGATCAAGCTGGGCTGCTTTACCGTGGAGCCCATCCATGTCAACCACTCCATCCCCGATTCCGTGGCCTTTGCCATTGACAGCCCTGCCGGAACGATCATCCAGACCGGCGACTTCAAGATCGATTACACTCCGCTGGCCTGCGGCGTGACCGACCTGACCACCCTTTCGGAGTATGGCCAGAAGGGTGTGCTGGCTCTGCTGAGCGATTCCACCAACGCCGAGCGCCCGGGCTTTACTGCCACGGAGCAGAAGGTGGCCGCCGGTGTCCGCAACCTGTTTGCCCGTGCCCGGAACAAGCGCATCATCATTGCGACCTTTGCGTCCAACATCTACCGCGTCCAGCAGATCATTGATCTGGCCGTGGAGGATGGCCGCAAGGTGGCGTTCAGCGGCCGCAGCATGGTCAATAACACTGCCATGGCGCAGGAGCTGGGCTATATGCACATCCCAGAGGGCACCCTCATCAGCGTGGATGAGCTGAACCAGTACCCGCCGGAACAGGTGGTGCTGATCACCACCGGCAGCCAGGGCGAGCCCCTGAGCGCCCTTTCCCGCATGGCCTCCTGCAGCCACCGTCAGGTGCGGGTGGGCCCCGGCGACTTCATCATCATCTCCGCCAACCCCATTCCCGGCAACGAGAAGAGCGTGACCAAGATCGTCAACGGTCTGCTTCTGCTGGGCGCGGAGGTCATTTACGAGAGCATGTATGATGTCCATGTTTCCGGCCACGCCTGCCAGGAGGAGCAGAAGCTGATGCTCACCCTGACCAGACCCAAGTATTTCCTGCCCGTGCACGGCGAGTACAAGCAGCTGAAAAAGCATGCCCTGACCGCCGCGTCTCTGGGCATTCCCACCAGCAACATCCTCATTGCCGAGAACGGCTCCAACGTTATCCTGAGCCGGGACGAGATCAAGCTGGGCGAGCCTGTTACCGCCGGTGCCGTGATGGTGGACGGCCTGGGCGTGGGCGATGTGGGCAATGTGGTCCTGCGTGACCGCAAGCATCTCTCTGAGGACGGTCTGGTCATCATTGTGGCCACCGTGGACAGCAAGACCGGCAAGGTGCTGGCGGGGCCTGACCTTGTGAGCCGCGGCTTTGTCTATGTGCGCGAGAACGAGAGCCTGATGGACGGGGCCCAGAGCATTGTGGAAAACGCGCTGGATCGCTGCGTGGAAGAGCATGTGCGCGACTGGAACAGCGTCAAGACCCGGGTGCGTGAGGCGCTGAGCAGCTATATCTACCGCCGCACCAAGCGCAGCCCGATGATCCTCCCCATTCTGATGGAGGTATAAGCCGGAAGCCGCCCCGCCGGGGCAGGCAGACCAGGAGGCAGAAGATTCCATGAAACAAAAACCGAGATGGACGTTGGAAATGCTGATCGCCGCGCTGGCAGTACTGTGTGCACTGCTGACACTGGCGCTTCTGGTGCAGCGGCCCGCGGGCTGGCCTGCGCTGGCAGTGCTGGCGGTGCTGTGGGGCATCGGCATCTGCGTTTTCCGGTATCAGCTGCGGCGCTGGACCGCCAAGTGGGTGCTGGTGGCAGCTTTGAAAATTCCAGGACCCAATACAGCCTGGAATCCCTCTCTCAGCCGGCGGCTCTGCTTTCTGGCGAGACGGTGCTGTGGTATAACAGCCGTTTCCGCACGGCGCTGCTGGGCGGCGAGGACCGGCTTGCAGGCAGGGCACAGAAGCTGCTGCCCGGCCTGGACACCGCACAGGCCCGCACCCCGGAGGGGCAGCAGCTCAATCTGGCCGACGGTGTGTGGAATGTGCACAGCAGTACCGTGCCGGGCGGCAGCGAGAGCATGACGCTGCTTGTGTTCAATGAGGAAACTGCCCTGCGCAGGATCGAAACGGAGTACAAGGCCAGCCGCCCGGGTTACATGGTGTTCCTGGTGGACGGCTACGACGATGTGTTCAGCGATATGCTGGACAGTGAGCGCGCCCGCCTGCTGGAAGGCATCAACCGGGTGCTGGAGGATATGATCGGCCGGGGCACAGGCTTTCTGCGCCGCGTTGCCAGCGGCCGCTATATCGCCGTGGTGGAAGAGCGCCATCTGGAGCAGTATGCCCAGCGCGGCTACGATGTGCTGGATAAGATTCGTGCCCTGGACCCCAGCGTGAACCTGTCCATCTCCATTGGCATCGGGCGCGGGGCCAAGACCCTGCGGGAAGCCCAGGATATGGCCGTGCAGGCGCTGGATATGGCGCAGGGCCGCGGCGGCGATCAGGCCGCTGAGATGACCCCGGACGGTTTTACCTTTTACGGCGGCGTGAGCCACGGCGTGGAAAAGCGCAGCAAGGTGCGCAGCCGCATCGTGGCCGATCAGCTGGTCAGGCTTGTCAAGGAGCGGACCATGTGGTCATCATGGGCCACCGGATGAGCGATCTGGATGCATCGGCGCTGCCGAGGGCGTGCTGCGCATCTGCAAGATCTGCGATGTTCCGGCGGTGATCGCCGTCAGGCGGGATGCCACGCTGGCGGGCAGCCTGATCGATGCCCTGTGCCGGGCCGGGCAGGCGGATGATTTCATCGACCCCAAGGCGGCGCTGCCCATTATCTCCAAGAAAACGCTCTGCGTGGTGGTGGATACATACCAGCTGGGCCTTGTGGAAAGTAAGGAGATCCTGGAAAGGTGCGGCAAGGTGGCCGTTATCGACCACCACCGCAAGGGCGTGGGCTTCATCGAGCATGCAGACCTTGTCTGCCACGAGCCCTACTCCTCCTCGGCCAGTGAGCTGGTCACGGAGCTTTTGCAGTATGTGGGCGACCGGGACGACAAGCCCAGCCGGGTGGAGGCAGAGGGCCTGCTCTCGGGCATTATGCTGGATACCCGGGACTTCACCCTGCACACCGGCGTGCGCACGTTTGAAGCCGCCGCCGCTCTGCGCCGCTACGGTGCGGAGACGGAGCGGGTGCGCCAGCTCTTTGATGTGACCATGGTGGAGTACAACGCCAAGGCAGACCTTGTGGAGGCTGCCCAGATGTACCGCAGCTGTGCCATTTCGGTGAGCGGCGAGGTGCCCCCCGAGGCCCGTGTGGCCATTGCGCAGGCTGCCAATGACCTGCTGACCATCCAGAATGTGGAGGCCAGCTTTGTGGCTGTGCAGGTGGGGAGCGGCGTGAATATTTCCGCCCGCAGTCTGGGGGCGGTCAATGTTCAGGTCATCATGGAAAGTCTGGGCGGCGGCGGCCACCAGACCATGGCGGCGGCCCAGCTCAAGCATATCACCCCCGAGGCAGCCCGGGCACGCATCCAGACCGCCATCGACCAGTACCGTGAGAGCCAGAAGAAGCCGCTCTCCAAAAATGAACCTGAATCCAGAAAAAAGGAGAAACAGGATGAACCATTACGATTATCTCATCGTAGGCGCAGGCCTTTACGGTGCGGTGTTCGCCCAGGAAGCAAAAAAGGCGGGCAAAACATGCCTTGTGATTGATAAGCGCGGCCACATTGCCGGGAATATCTACACCGAGGAAGTGGAGGGCATTCAGGTCCACCGCTATGGGGCCCACATCTTCCACACCAGCAGCAAGGCAGTGTGGCAGTATGTGAACCAGTTTGCGGAGTTCAACCGCTACACCAACAGCCCCGTTGCCAACTATCACGGCGAGATCTACAATCTGCCCTTCAATATGAACACCTTCAATAAGATGTGGGGGGTGGTGACCCCCGCCGAGGCCAAGGCAAAGATCGAGGAGCAGAAGCGGGAAGCGGGCATCACCGACCCGAAAAATCTTGAGGAGCAGGCCATCAGTCTGGTGGGTACGGACATTTACGAAAAGCTCATCAAAGGCTACACCGGCAAGCAGTGGGGCCGCCCCTGCACCGAACTGCCGGCTTTCATCATCAAACGCCTGCCGGTCCGCTTTACCTACGACAACAACTATTTTAACGCGCTGTATCAGGGCATCCCCGATGGCGCTATACCGCCATGGTGGAAAAGATGCTGGAGGGCATCGAGGTGCGGCTGAACGTGGATTATCTGGCCGACCGGGAGAACCTGAACGCACTGGCCGACAAGGTCGTTTATACCGGCCCGGTGGATGCCTACTTTGGCTACCGGCTGGGGGCCCTGCAGTACCGCAGCGTCCGCTTTGAGACGGAGGTGCTGGACACCGACAACTACCAGGGCAACGCGTGGTGAACTATACCGATGCCGAGACCCCGTACACCCGCATCATCGAGCATAAGCACTTTGCGTTCGGCACCCAGCCCAAAACGGTCATCAGCCGGGAGTACAGTACCGAGTGGCATCAGGGTGACGAGCCCTATTACCCCGTCAACGATGAAAAGAATGGCGCGCTTTACGCAAAATACAAAGCGCTTGCCGATGCCGAGACAAAGGTCATTTTTGGCGGCCGGTTGGGCGAGTACAAGTATTATGATATGGATAAGGTCATTGAGCTGCGCTGGACGTGGCGGGGAAAGAGTTGGGCAGTGAACTGCTGATCGCCGCACGAGGGAGTTCTCCGGCAAGTGTCCGCTGGGGTGGGACCTGTTGCCGCGCAGCGGCAATAGGGCGGGCGATGGAATGGCCCGTTTCACTTGCGGGAGAAAGCTCCCGGAGATGCGGCAGCCCCCGACCGTTGACGGAAACGCGCAATTGCTGTATACTAGCCATAGAAATCCACCGGTTCCCCGGTGAGAAGTGAGGGATAACACCATGAAAGTGATTCTGAAGCAGGACGTAAAGGGCATTGGCAAGAAGGATGAGATCCATGAGGTCTCCGACGGCTACGCCCGCAACTTTCTGTTCCCGCGCAAGCTGGCCGCTGTGGCCGATGCTTCTGCGGTGAATATCGCACGCGGCAAGGAGGCCGCTGCGGATTTCCACGAGGCTGAAACTGTGGCCGCCGCACAGGCTGTGGCTGCAAAGATCGAGGGCAAGACCGTGACCATCAAGGCCAAGGGCGGCGCATCCGGCCGCCTGCACGGCAAGGTCACCGGCAAGGAAGTTGCCGAGGCTCTGGCCCAGCTGGCCGGTTCTCCCATTGATAAAAAGAAGATCGAGCTGGAGACCAAGGACATCAAGGATGCCGGTGTGTTCAACGCAAAGGTGCGCCTGTATGTCGGTGTCGTGGCTTCCTTCAAGATCATGGTGGAAGTAGAACAGGCTGATTGAAACGCCATCTGCGCCCCCTGCCTTCAGGGGCGTTTTTGGCGTTTTGGGAAGCTGGCCCAGTATGGAGGGGGATGAACCATGCCCAACGAACAACGACATTATTCCAATGAACTGAATCTGGAGAGTGTGGGCATCAATCTGCCCTACAATATGCAGGCCGAGCAGAGCGTGCTGGGCGCGGTGCTGCTCAAGCCTGAGACCCTGACCGATCTGGTGGAGATCATCCGACCGGAGATGTTCTACACCCGGCAGAACGCCCAGATCTACTCTGAGATGCTGCGCCTGTTCACAGCAGATCAGACCATCGACTTTGTCACCCTGCTGGATGCCGTCATCTCCGATGGCGTGTTCCCCAGTGCGGACGAGGCAAAGGTCTACCTGACCGGTCTGGCCGAGACGGTGCCCAGTATTTCCAATGTGAAGGCCTATGCCCAGATCGTGCAGGAAAAGTATCTGGTGCGCCAGCTGATGGGCGTTGCCAAGGACATTCTGCAGGACGCGGGCGATGAGCCGGACGCTGACCTGCTGCTGGAAAATGCGGAGCAGCGCATCTACGAGATCCGCTCCGGGCGGGATTCCAGCGCGTTGACCCCGCTTTCCTCCAGCATGGTGGAGACACTGACCAACCTGCAGAAGATCAGCGGCCCGGATGCCGACAAGTACAAGGGCATCCCCACCGGCTTCCGTCTGCTGGATACCGTCCTGACCGGCCTGGGCCGCGGCGACCTCATCATTCTGGCCGCCCGCCCCGGTATGGGCAAGACCAGTTTTGCGCTGAACATCGCCACCCGTGTTGCCATGCAGCAAAAAGTGCCGGTGGCCATTTTCAGCCTGGAAATGACCAAGGAGCAGCTGACCAACCGCATCCTTTCGGCGGAAGCAGGCATCGACAGCCAGGCTTTCCGTACCGGCGCTCTTCGCAGTGAGGACTGGGAGTATCTGGCACTGGCAACGGAAAAGCTCCACGATGCCCCCATCTATATGGACGACACCTCAGGCATCACCATCACCGAGATGAAGGCGAAGATCCGCCGGGTCAATCAGGACCCCACCCGCCCCAATGTGGGCCTGATCGTCATCGACTATCTGCAGCTGATGACCACCGGCCAGCGCAGCGAGAACCGTGTGCAGGAGATCAGCTCCATCACCCGAAACCTGAAGATCATGGCTAAGGAAATGAATGTGCCCATCATCGCGCTTTCTCAGCTGTCCCGTGCGGTGGAAAAGCAGGGCAACAACTCTTCTCACCGGCCCCAGCTGTCTGACCTGCGTGACTCCGGTTCCATCGAGCAGGATGCTGACTGCGTCCTCTTCCTTTACCGTGATTCCTACTACGCCAGCCAGAACCCCGATGGTGCCGAGGTGGATGCGGATACCGCAGAGTGCATCGTGGCAAAGAACCGCCACGGCGAGACCAGCACGGTGCCGCTGGGCTGGGATGGCGCACACACCCGCTTTATGGATGTGGACTTCAAACGCTGATGAACGACGAAACATCAAAATTGATCGCAAAAGTAGAACGCTTTGCCCGGCAGGAGCAGCTGTTTGCGCCTGCGGAGCCGGGCCGGGCTCTGCACCTGTGCGCCGCCGTTTCGGGCGGAGCCGACAGCATGGCGCTGCTGCAGGTGCTGCTGGAGCTGCGGGAAGCTTTTGGGTATCCCCTTACGGCCTGCCACGTCAACCACGGCCTGCGGGGTGAGACTGCGGACCGGGACGAAGCCTTTGTCCGGGCCGAGTGCGCCCGGCTGGGGGTGCCGCTGACAGTCTTCCATCCGGCAGATGTGGGAATGGCTGTGCCGCTCCATGCCGGGGAGGACTGGGCCCGCAGACTCCGCTATGCCTGCTTCGCCCAACTGCTGGCAGGCGGGATAGACTGCATTGCAACGGCCCATACTGCTACTGACCAGGCCGAGACCCTGCTGTTCCGGCTGGCCCGGGGCACCGGGCTGCACGGGGCAGGGGGCATCCGGCCCAG
>ENA-OQIO01001771-OQIO01001771.1-human-gut-metagenome-genome-assembly--contig:-NODE-1771-length-10203-cov-7.634974_pt1 | contig 10203 bp, 8 predicted proteins | sample MGYA00242573_ERZ504737 | MGnify/ENA primary metagenome ERZ504737 (study PRJEB26092, sample SAMD00036203) | human gut metagenome | host: Homo sapiens | study: EMG produced TPA metagenomics assembly of... | reverse complement strand
GTTAAAGCTCAAGATGAGAAATGGCCAAAAATTGATAGAATATTAAGGCATTTAGTATTATCGAATTCTAAATTAACCCGTAAATAAAGCAATCTCTAGCACACAAATTGTTTACTCTTAGATAAAATTTTAATCATAATCCATTCTCCATTCTTATTTTATTTTAGCATTACTTTGGAAAATTCAATAAATTTTGTGTATAATACAGAAATCGGGGAGGGTATATATGAGTACATTTAAGCGATTTTTACAATATTATAAACCATATAAAGGGATTTTCTTTATGGATCTATTTTGTGCACTCATCATGTGTATTGTTGATCTATCTTTTCCTTTGATTCTAAGTTATTGTACAGGACAATTCTTTTTGAAATCATCGAATGAAATTTTAAAAGGAGTTTTCGTATTAGGAATAGGTTTGCTCGTTATGTATGTGATACGTGCATTGTGTCGTTATTACGTGAGTTGTCAAGGCCATGTGATGGGAGCCAACATGGAAAGTGATATGCGTCAAGACTTATTCAATCAATATCAACGTTTATCTTTTTCCTATTATGATAAACACAATACAGGGGTTATGATGTCTCGTGTTGTTTCAGACTTATTTGATATTTGTGAGTTTGCGCATCATGGTCCTGAAAACTTATTTATTTCATTATTCAAAATTGTCGGATCTTTCATTATTTTGGCTACGATTTATTGGCCATTGGCATTGATTCTTTTGGCAGTGACTGTTGTGATGATGGTGTTTAGTTATTCTCAAAATAAAAAGATGCGAAGAACCTTTATGGAAAACAGAAAGAAGATTGGTAGTGTGAATGCAAGTCTTCAAGATTCTTTGGGTGGGATTCGTGTTGTACAGTCTTTTGCGAATGAAGATATTGAAATTGATAAATTCAATCATTCAAACATGGAATTTTTGGAATCTAAAAAAGACAATTATCGTGTTATGGGTACTTTTCAAGGTGGAAATAATTTCTTCCAAGGACTTTTATATGTCACAATCATTGTATTTGGTGGGCTGTTTATCGCTAATGGCGATTTAAACCCAATTGTGTTAGCTACGTTTGCCTTATATATCAATGTCTTTGTTTCTCCAATTGAAGTCTTGGTTGAATTTACGGAGATGTTCCAAAAAGGATTCTCTGGATTTAGACGTTTTGAAGAGGTTATGAATGAAGTTTCTGAAATTCAAGATTCTAAAAATGCCAAGGATTTAGAAAATGTTTCTGGAAATATTGATTTTGATCATGTGTCTTTCCAATATAATGAGAATGAAAAGGTTATTGATGATGTAAATTTACATATCAAGGCCGGTGAAAAGATTGCCTTAGTGGGACCAAGTGGTTCTGGTAAACTACACTTTGTTCGTTATTGTCTCGCTTTTATGATGTCACAAATGGATCTATTCGTATTGATGGTCAAAATATTAAAGATGTAACTTTAAAATCTCTTCGTTCAAACATTGGTTTAGTACAACAAGATGTATATTTGTTTACCGGAACAATTGAACAAAATATTGCTTATGGAAGGCCTGGCGCAAGCCATGAGGATATTGTGGAAGCGGCTAAAAAAGCGAATATCCATGATTTTATTATGTCTTTACCAGAAGGATATAATACGTTCTGTGGGGAAAGAGGAACGCGTTTATCAGGTGGACAAAAACAACGTATCTCGATTGCACGTGTATTCTTAAAAAATCCTAAAATCTTGATTTTAGATGAAGCGACAAGTGCTTTGGATAATGAGAGTGAGAGAATCATTCAAAAAAGTTTAGAAGATTTAAGCAAGAATCGTACTTGTATTACGATTGCCCATCGTTTATCTACGATTCGTAATGCAGATGAGATTGTCGTAATTGATGCGACAGGTATGCATGAACGTGGAACACATGACGAATTGATGAAATTAAATGGTACTTATGCGAAATATTATAAGCTTCAATTTGAAGGGCTAAATTAGCAGGCATGCAAATGTCTGCTTTTCTTGTATCTTTGAAAAAAAAGTGATAAAATTTAAGTCGTAAATGAAAGCGTTTTTCGCTTGTTTTAGGAGGAATTTATCATGTTAAAAGGGATAGCAGCAAGTGCTGGTGTATCAGTAGCTAAAGTTTACAAATTGGAAACACCAAAAGTTGTTATTGAAAAAAAAGCTGGAGTAGCTGAAGAAGAAGTAAAAAAATTCGAAGATGCTCTAGAAAAAACTAAAAAAGATATCGAAGGAGTAAAAGAAAGAGCAGCTAAACGTTTAAGTGACGAAGAATTAGCTGTATTCGATGCCCACTTGATGATGGCTGGTGACCCTGAATTAGCTGGTCAAATTAAAGCTATGATCGAAAATGATGGTGTAAATGCTGAATATGCAACTGAACAAGTAGCTAACCAAATGGTTGAAATGTTCGAAAGCATGGATAATGATTATTTCCGTGAAAGAGCAGCTGACATCAAAGACGTTACTTTCCGTTTAAAATGTAACTTATTAGGATTAACAATTCCTGATTTAACAAGCATTGCAGAAGATTCAATCATCGTTGCTCACGACTTGACTCCAAGTGATACAGCTCAGTTAAATGAATTTGTTAAAGGTTTCGCTACTGAAATCGGTGGTAAAACATCTCACTCAGCTATCATGGCTAACTCATTGGAAATCCCTGCAGTTGTAGGATGCCCAGGTGTATGTGATGCATGTAAAACTGGTGACACTTTGGCATTAGATGCATTAGATGGTGTTGTTGAAATCAATCCTGATGAAGCAACAATTGCTAAATATGAAGCTAAGGCTGAAGCATTCTTAAAAGAAAAAGAAGAATTAAAAGTATTGAAAAACGAAAAATCAGTAACTAAAGACGGACATGAAGTTGAACTTGCTGGTAACATCGGTGGATTCAAAGATGTTGAAGGTGTGTTGACTAATGGTGGTGAAGGTGTCGGATTATTCCGTACAGAATTCTTATACATGGATTCAGATCACTTCCCAACAGAAGACGAACAATTTGAAGCATACAAACAAGTATTAGAAGGTATGCAAGGTAAAAAAGTTGTTGTACGTACATTAGACATTGGTGGAGATAAACACTTATCTTACTATGAGTTCCCACAAGAAATGAACCCATTCTTAGGATACCGTGCAATTCGTCTTTGCTTAAAAGAAACAGATATCTTCAAAACTCAATTACGTGCATTATGCCGTGCATCTGTATATGGAAGACTTTGCATCATGTTCCCAATGATTGCTACAGTTAAAGAATTCTGTGATGCGAAGGCAATCTTTGAAGAAGTTAAGGCTGAATTAGTTGCTGAAGGTGTTGCAGTTAGTGACAGCATTGAAGTAGGTATGATGGTTGAAATTCCTGCTGCTGCAGTTCTTGCTGATCAATTTGCTAAATATGCAGACTTCTTCTCAATTGGTACAAATGACTTGATTCAATACTCTATGGCTGCTGACCGTATGTCTGAACACGTTTCATACTTGTATCAACCATATAACCCAAGTGTATTACGTTTAGTTGCTAACACAATCAAAGGTGCTCACGAACATGGTAAATGGGTTGGAATGTGTGGAGCTATGGCTGGTGAACCACATGCAGTTCCTATTCTTTTAGGTTTAGGTCTTGACGAATTCTCAATGAGTGCTACTCAAATCTTAAAGGCTCGTAAGGTTGTTAAATCTTTAAGCTATGAAGAAATGCAAGGATTAGCTCAAGAATGCTTAAATAAAGACACTGCTGATGAAGTTTTAGAAACAGTTAAAACTAAATTAGGTGAATAATTAGATTCGGGGTTCTATTGAACCCCTTTTATTTTGTAGGGGGAATTTATGAAGCTATATGGAAATATTTAATGAAATATAAAAAATGGTTCTTGTTGGATTTTATAAGCGTATTTGGTTTTGCCCTTGTTGAACTTGGAATTCCAACTATCATTCAGATATGATTGATCATGGTATTGAAACACAAGACACAACTTATTTATATAGTCGTTTTGGAATTATGGCATTGATTAGTGTGATTGGTGTAAGTGGGGTTGTGCTACTTGGCTATTGCTGCTCCAAAATATCCACAAATATTACGCGTGATATTCGTAATGATGTTTTTGAACATGCACAAGCATTCTCGGCTGCTGAAATGGAAAAGTTTGGTGTATCCAGTATGATTACACGTACAAATAATGATGCCTATCAAATTATGTTATTTTTAAATGTGATTTTAAAATCTGCATTATTAACACCGGTTATGATGTGTGTTTCGGTTATGTTAATTTTAAAAATCTCTTTAGAACTATCTTACGTAGTCTTAGCTACGATTCCTGTTGTTATTTTGGGCGTGATCATTGTTGCCAAAGTAAGTGAACCATTGAGTGAGAACCAACAAAAGTCGATTGACCACATTAATCAAATTTTGCGTGAAAATATTACGGGAATTCGTGTGATTCGTTCTTTTAATAAACAAGAGTATGAAAAGAAACGTTTCTCTAATGAAAATGATTTCTATCGAGATCAAAGCGCAAAACTATTTAAATTGATGTCTTGTACGGAACCATCTTTTTTCTTTTTGATGAATATCGCAACGGTGATCGTATATTATTTAAGTTGTACTTTACTGAATTCGAATGCGGTTACCTTAGGAAATGTAGTGGCCTTTGTAGAATACTTATTCCACGTTATGATGTCTGTATTGATTTTCTGTATGGTGTTTATGATGTATCCTAGAGCGAATGTATCGACTAAGCGTATTATGGAAGTGTTGGATACAAAGCCAAGTATTGTCAATGATGAAAATTCTATTCAATTGGATTCTATTCAAACATTGAGTTTTAAAGATGTTACGTTTTCGTATCCAAATGGAGAAGAAGCCGTTTTAAAGAACATTGATTTTTCTTGTCATAAAGGACAAAAGATTGCTGTGATTGGAAGTACAGGATCTGGTAAGAGTACATTAGTAAAATTAATGAATCGATTTTATGATGTAAGTCGTGGATCGATTGAAATCAATGGTGTTGATATTCGTAAATATAATTTAGAGAGTTTACGTACCCAAATTGGATATGTTGCACAAAAGGCACATATGTTTAAGGGAAGTATTCGTTCTAATATTTGTTTTGGAAAGCCTGAGGCTAGTGTTGAAGAGATGGTTCATGCGGCAACGGTTGCACAAGCCAGCAATTTTATTTCGACAAGAGAGCATGGGTATGAAGATGAAATTGCAGAGGATGGAACGAATATTTCGGGTGGTCAGAAACAAAGGCTATCGATTGCTCGTGTCATCTTAAAAAAGCCATCCCTTTATATTTATGATGATAGTTTTAGTGCTTTAGATTTTAAAACGGATGCGACATTAAGAAAGGCATTGAAACCTGAAGTAAAGAATGCGATTTTCTTTGTGGTTGCCCAAAGAATTTCTACCATCATGGATTCGGATATGATCATTGTTTTGGATGAAGGTCAGATTATTGGAATGGGAACACATGCACAATTGTTAAAGGATTGTAGTGTGTATCAAGAGATTGCTCATTCGCAATTAACACAAAAGGAGTTGGATGATTATGAAAGAAACTAAGAAAATGAAGTTTACTGAATGTCTATCTCATCTGTTTGTGTTTATAAAGCCATATCGCTTTAAATTGTTATTTGGAATTTTAATGGTTATTACAGCCCAAGTGACTTTTGCCTTAAATCCGACTGTAGAAGGTATGATTACTACGCAATTAGCTGCAGATATTTCAGCGCATCAACCAATTCAGGTAGATAAAGTTGTACATATCTTATGTATCTTATTTTCCATCTATATTGTGAAGACAATATCTCAATTTTTAATGGCTGTTTTTATGACGGATGCGATTCAGAAGACGATGTTTGATGTTCGTAATGCGATTGAGAATAAAATTCATCATTTACCTGTTTCTTATTTTGATCAAGAAAAAACGGGAGAGTTATTATCACGTATCACAAATGATGTGGATACATTATCGAATGCGTTGCAACAAACTTTATCACGAGTAATTTCAGCTATATGTACATTTACTTTTGTGCTATTCATGATGTTAAGAATCAATGTACTAATGACGTGTATTATACTAGTGGCATTACCTGTTATTGCGCTTTTATCGAAATTTGTAGTTAAGAAATCACAGCCTCTATTTGATGATCAACAAAATACATTAGCCGATTTGAATGGTACCATCAATGAATTGTATGATGGATATAGTGAGATTCTTTCTTATAATCAACAAGAACATGCTTTAGAAAGATTTCAAAAAGATAATGAAAGAATGCGTGTATCAAGTTTTAAGGCGCAGTTTGTATCAAGTTTGATCAATCCATTATGTTCTTTGATTACCTATTTAAGTATTGGTTGTGCAAGCCTTGTTGGTTGTCTTCAAGTATTAAATGGAACTATTGCATTAGGGCAACTACAAGCATTTATTCGTTATATTTGGCAAATCAACGATCCGATTTCTCAAATATCTCAATTATCAAGTGCTGTACAATCTGCCTTTAGTGCCATGTCACGTTTATTCACTTTCTTAAATCAACCCATTGAAGAGGATGTTATATCCAAATGTCAAATTGATGAGGTACGTACCATTGAATTTGATCATGTACAATTTGGATATGATGATAATCTATTAATGAAGGATGTTAATATTGATGTACATCAAGGTCAAACCATCGCTATTGTAGGTCCTACAGGAGCAGGTAAGACAACATTGACAAACTTATTACTACGGTTCTATGACGTAAAGGGTGGAAGTATTAAAATTAATGGTATTGATATTCGAGAATTGTCATATCATGATTTAAGAAAACTCTTTGCGTTGGTTCTACAAGATACGTGGTTGTTTGAGGGAAGTATTGAACAAAATATTGCGTATGGAAATGAAAAAGCATTAAAAAATGAAATTGTCCAAGCCGCAAAACAAGCGAATGTTCATCATTTTATACGTACTTTAACCGATGGTTATGATACTTTGATCAATGAAGAAGGTAGCAATGTTTCTCAGGGTGAAAAACAATTATTAACGATTGCACGTGCTCTTATAAAGAATCCAGAAGTCTTGATTCTAGATGAAGCTACGAGTAGTGTAGATACAAGGCTTGAAAGACGTCTTCAAGGTGCAATGGATCGTGTCATGGAAAATCGTACATGTTTTGTGATTGCACACCGTTTATCTACAATCATTAATGCAGATAAGATTTTGGTGCTTGAACATGGAGATATCGTTGAACAAGGCACACATGAAGAATTATTGAATAGGAATGGAGTTTATGCTAGGTTGTATAATGCTCAATTCGCAAAATAAAGAGTCTGATTAATCATTCAGACTTTTTTTTGATGCCCTTGGCGATGGCTGTGGCAATATTTTTTGTATGATTTTTAAGATAATATAAATCGGAATCATCCGATATAAAGCCTGCTTCAATCAAAATGGCATCGACTTCGTTGTTGGCAACCACATACAATGGTGTTTCATTAGTATCTAATAAACCTCGATTGGTTGAATAATCGAATTGATCAAGTTGCTTAAGAATGGAATTGGACAATTTTACAGTGTTCTTGTTGTTGAAATCACAATAGATTTCATATCCATTGGCTTCATATTCACTTGAATTTAAATGTATGGATACAAAAAGATCGGCATTCTTTTTATTTGCTAAATCACAACGCGTTTGTAAATCTTCTGTATTATCATTTGACCATGAAACAGAGTCACCTGTACGTGTATATACAACGTTATATCCATAGGATTTGAGTTGTTTTCCAACAAGTAGTGCGATATCTAAATTGATATCTTTTTCATAATCGCCATAGTTACTTACAGCCCCTACATCATATCCTCCATGACCAGCATCAATCAAAATAGTTTCTTTTGTGCTTTTGGCAGAAACCATTGTATCTTTTTCGTTGAGTAAAGTATAGGTGCATCCTATACAGAATGTGAGTAATAGAGTCATTAATAATTTTTTCATGAACTTATTAAAACATGTATTCCTTAAATGTTTCTTAAATTACTGTCCTTTAAAATTAAGTTAAAACTGTACATTTTAAAGAATACAGTAAAATGATAATATAGGGACAAGTTTTAAAAAGAAACGATTATGACAAATGAAACAACAAGAAGAATTGCCAAAACAGCTTTAATGGTCGCATTGATCTTCGTATGTACATTCACAATTAAACTTCCAAATCCAGCAACAGGCGGATATACACATATGGGAGATTGTATGGCATTTTTAGCTGTACTTGTCTTAGGTAAAAAAGACGGGGCTTTAGCTGCAGGCTTAGGAGCCGCATTAAGTGATTTATTGACTGGAGCCATGATTTGGGTGCTTCCTACATTTATCTTTAAATTCATTATGGGATATATTATGGGTGTTGTACTTGAAAAGGGAAACAATGAAAAATTAGATTGGATCGTTGGAGCTAGCCTTGGTGGTTTGTTTCAATGTTTCGCATATACACTATTTAAGATTCCTTTATTTACAGCAGCAGTCGCCTTTGCGTCTGTACCTAGACTTTTAGCTCAAACGATTATGGGTCTAATTATTTATGCGATTATTGCGAATGTTTTGGCTAAATCTAAAGTGCTATCTTTACAAGGAGTTGTCGCATGAAAAAAATCGATGCACATGCACATTTAGGCTACATTGGTGGATGGGCCAATGTTGGAATGGATGTTGATGAATTGATTTCATTGATGGATACATATGAAATTGAAACGACAATGATTTGTGTTTTGGATAATGAAGTGGCTTATAAGGCTATGCAGAAATATCCAGGACGTATTGAAGGGTGTGTCTATGTAAATCCTTTAGAGCCAGATTGTTTAGATTTGATTGATAAATATGTAAAGCTTGGTTTTAAGGCTATTAAACTACAACCATTACGCCATGCTTATTGTGCGGATAGTGAAATTGTGGATCCTATATTAGATAAAGCTGAAGATTATGGAATTCCTGTTTGTATTCATTCAGGCCATCCACCTTATTCACTCCCTTGGCAAATTGGATTACTTGCCGAAAGACATCCAAATTGTAAAGTATTAATGATTCATATGGGACATGGTCATGGAGTTTATATTGATGCAGCATTAAAAATGGCTAGACGATATCCAAATATTTATCTGGAAATGTCGGGTATGCCTATGCATACAAAAATTAAAGAAGCGTATGATACGGTTGGCCATGATCGAATCCTATTTGGAACGGATACTCCTTTCCATCATCCTACAGTTGAGATGCAAAAAGTATTAATGTGTGGCGTTGATGAACAGGGCTTAGAAGATATTTTCTATAATAACGCAAAGAAATTTTTTGATGTATAGACAAAACTAGTAACGGGTAAAGCTTAACGTTTCTTTGTTTTTTTGTGCTTCAACACACGTCAATTTAGTCATTTTTGTCGAAATGACCAAATTGAACCGGAAAATCACTAAATTGAAATTGTTGTCAGCAAGAAACTTCGGAAGTTGTTAGTTTCATGAAGTTTGAACAAATCTTGTTCTTAAAAGAAGCTGTTAGTTTCATGAAAACAGTTATAAAGCGATATAGGTTTTTACAAGTTTTATTGGTAATATGATGGTACTACAAATTTTTTGTATGAAAATTAAACACGATATATTTCCTCTCTACAAACCACTTATCTTTTGTGTTAAAATAAATCAATAAATCGGGATTTATAAAGGAGAATATTGATGAAATTATTTTTATGTTCGCACTTTTCAAGTGTAGGAAGTTTGATAAAAGAAGAAATTGATAACAAGAAAGTCGCATTTATTCCCACAGCTTCGCTGCGTGAAGGCTATACCGGTTATGTCGGCTCGGCTCGAAAATTATTCAAAAAGTTGGGAGCAATCGTAACTGAAATTGATATTTCAACGGAGGCTTATTCAACGATACAGTCTGTTTTTGAAGATGCGGATGTGATATATTTTACCGGCGGAAATTCTTTTTTCCTTATAGACCAGCTCCGTAAAACGGGAACGGATGAGCTGTTGAAGAAAGAATTGGCAAAGGGAAAACTGATGATTGGTGAATCGGCAGGTGCGATTATATGCGCTCCAAGCATCCAATATATCGAGCAAATGGATGAAAAGCCGGAGGACTACTCACAAGAAGATGATGCAGGGCTTGATTTGATTGATTTCTATGTTCTTCCGCATTATCTTACAGCACCATTTAAGAAAGTTACCGAGAAAATAATGACTG
>ENA-OQIO01001769-OQIO01001769.1-human-gut-metagenome-genome-assembly--contig:-NODE-1769-length-10207-cov-2.905853_pt1 | contig 10207 bp, 15 predicted proteins | sample MGYA00242573_ERZ504737 | MGnify/ENA primary metagenome ERZ504737 (study PRJEB26092, sample SAMD00036203) | human gut metagenome | host: Homo sapiens | study: EMG produced TPA metagenomics assembly of... | reverse complement strand
CTTCGGTGGAGGTCGCAGCGGCGGATTTGGCGGTGGCCGCGGAGGCGGCTTCGGCGGAAGACGCTGAAAAGCCAAAACCCCTGACACAAAATGAAAAGCACGTCTGCTTGGCAGGCGTGCTTTTTCTTACTTTGATTGCGGCCTGAAAGGCGATGACAGACTGGCTCGCACAGCATTGTAGATTTTCCGAGGAATACAATGCTGCTTATCGGATCTTCTCAAGTGCAACAGTGGGATCGCAGAGGAAAGCCTCACTCCGGTACTGCCCCGGCCAAACGACCACAATTTTAATATCCGGATTTTCTTTTGCCCGTTCAAAGAAAAGAGCAGAGAACCTGCGGCGCAGGTCCTCTGCTCTTGGTGCCGGTGACCGGACTCGAACCGGTACGCTGTCGCCAGCGGCGGATTTTGAGTGGTTATATCGATTCTGTTTTCCGCAGCAATCTGCACTCCACCGTTCCCTGGAAGCGTTGATATTACTGGCTTTTTTGATTTTTTCGCGTTTTTATTAAGCAAATACGGAATGCTTGGTGTTCTCTCCTGACAGCTCAAAAAAAGCGGTTTGGAGAGAACTGGGAGAGAACTCCGGTATAACCCGTTTTCTCGTGAGGAATGGTGGACATAGGAGAGAACTCAAACGAATTTTGAAGTTTAGGAGAGAACTGAATCATACTATAGGTATCGAACCTATCTGTCAATGGTAATTTAGACGGAGGTTCGATCATGGAAAACCCAAGGAAGAGATATGTACAACAATTCAAGAAATACCCCGATGTAGTGTCTGTACTAACATTTCGTGAAATGTTAGGTGGAATAGGCGATAGCTTTGCTCGGAAGTTAATTCGCGATGGGCTTGTAAAAGCCATCTTTATTAAACCGCACTACTGGATCTTCAAAGAGTCCATTATTGACTATGTATTAAGCGAGGACTACGCGGAGAGAAGGCTGAAGGTGCGGGTATGAAAAACAGGCAGCTTAGTCTTTCGGATATTCAAAAAGACTATATCAGCAAAGAAGAATTTTACCAAATTGCACATATATGCAAGGAAACTGCATTGTGGTTGATAGAAACCGGCAGGGTATCCGCAGAGAAGCCGAAACGAAAAGGATTTGGATACAAAATTGCAAAGGAAGAAGTTGAAAGGTATTTGGCTGATCGTCAACAGAATCCATTGTACTATCTCAAGGGCAAGCGCCACAACTGTATCCCATATACTCCACCGCAGCCATATTCAAGTGAATTAGGCGGCGCTATTCGGTTGGCTGTGGAGCAGGAAATGTCCTCTCTGCCGGATCTGCTGACAGAAAAGCAGGTATGCGCGATTTTGGGATATCGCCCAAAGCAGATATTAGACTGGAAACATTCTGGGAAATTGATTGCTCTGAAATGTTTTAATAAAACATATTTTCCTAAAATTCCACTGATGGATTTTGTTTCTTCAGAAGATTACTACAATTTGTCGTGCAAAGGAAGAAAACACATAGAACTGCTGAGGAGAGTTCAAAAATGAGTATGCATACTATCGCAATCACTAACCAAAAGGGCGGCGTTGGTTATGGAAAGTAAGTTATTATGAAAAGTTCATAGCCGCACATCCCATAAATCTGCCATTTTCTGATTGTGCAACTTTGCATAAAACTTCATGATTATTATAGACCACGGTCAATAAATATCATGGAGGTAATTATGGAAGAACAACAAACACTGGACGAACTCATCCAACAGACCTATGACTGGCTTGTTGCTGCAAAATATTCTAAAAGAACTGTGTACTCCTTTAAGTGCATCACAAATCAGTTAAAAACTTATGCTGTAGGAAAAAATGAAATCTATTTTTCCATGGATCTTGCGTTGTCATTTCTTGAAGACCACTACCATCTTTCAAGTGACATTCGAGATAAGAAACCATGTTTTTTAAGATTCATGGAAATGCTTTCAGATTTTAAGCTTAACAATTCCGTTATGATCAAAGAACGTAAGCGTGAATATCAGTTCCCTGAAGTCTTTCTTCCGGCAGTAGAAGGCTACAACAAATATCGTAGGAGCATAAACATCAAGGAAGACAGTATCTACGAACACAGCTTTATCTGGAAAGATTTTTTGATTTTTTGGAAGGAAAAGGGTGCTGCTCATTTGAAAAAATCACTATTTCTGTAATTTATGATTTTATCGCAGCGTTATCCTGTTTTTCAAAACCGACTGCAGCTGCAACACTTAGAGCAGTAAAACTTTTTCTGGAATATTCCTTTAAAAATGGTTTTTATGACATGGATACCTATAAGAGGATCCCCTGCATTCATTACAACAAAAACAGCACACTTCCTTCTGTTTATACAGCAGAAGAAGTCTCAAAAACTTTAGCGGAGATCGATCTCGGCAATCCCGGCGGTAAGCGGATTATGCAATTATCCTGTTGATTGCAAGGCTCGGATTAAGAGCTAGTGATGTGGCAAATCTACGCTTTGAAAACATTAACTGGGAAACAAATAAAATCAGTTTCTATCAGGTTAAGACAAAAAAACAAATAGAACTGCCTCTTCTGAAAGATGTAGGTGAGTCCATTATCGAATACATGAAATACGGTCGTCCGACTTGTAATTCGGATCATATTTTTGTCAGACACAGGCACCTATACATGAATTTACAGCATCTGCTGTCGGCTCTACTGTCCACAGGCATCTTTTAAAAGCTGGAATTAAAACGGAAGGGCGTCATCACGGTGCGCATGCACTGAGACATAGTCTGGCAGGAAGACTTCTGGAAAACAGGATTCCTCTTCCGGTCATTTCCGAAATCCTTGGACATTCAAGTACTGAAACCACCATGGCTTATCTAAGGGTTGATATTGAACAGCTTAGAAACTGTGCATTGGAGGTATCCGGTTATGAAAACTGAGCATAAAGCACCTGAAATGAGCGGCATATTTAAAGAACTTGCAGAAAATTTCATATCTTTCAAAAGAAATCTTGGATTTAAATATCAATCCGAGGAGAAAGTAATGTCCCGTTTTTGCAGATTCAGCAACGATTATGATCTGACGGAAGTCTGTATCACAAAAAAACTCGCAGAGGATTGGATAGCTCCCCGAGCAGGGAGGCAGGCAAAAGCCGTGCCCACAGACTGACATGTGTGAGGCAGTTTGGTGAATACCTGTACACTCTTGGCTATGAGGTATATTTTTTACCTGAACAACGTGGTATGTGGACTGCCTCCTTTGCTCCATATATTTTTACGCATGAGCAGATAATTGCATTGTTTGCAGCTGCTGATAACACTAAATTTTGTGATGACAGAAGAAACATACAAAACTGTCTGCCTGTTATTTTCAGGATGCTGTATGGATGTGGATTACGTGTTTCTGAAGCTCTAAAGCTGCAGGTAAAAGATGTAAATCTCACAGATGGTATCCTGACAATAAAAGGAGCCAAGATGGATAGGGATCGTCTGATCCCCATGTCCGAATCCCTTACACAGGCCTGTCAAAAATATGCTGATAAAATCTGGTGGGACAAAGATACAGATTATTTCTTCATGGCACCGGATCATACAATGATCAGCCCGAATACGATCTATGGAAAATTCCGTGTTTATCTTAAAGTGGTGGGGATTTCCCATGGTGGAAAAGGTCAGGGACCAAGACTTCACGATCTGCGTCATACCTTTGCAGTACACGTGCTGCAAAAATGGGTAACCGGGGGAAACGATCTCACTGCGATGCTTCCTATGCTTTCCACATATATGGGTCATAAATCTGTCAGTGCCACTTCCAGATATCTTCGGCTCACTGCTGAAGTTTATCCTGAGTTATTAAGCACAATAGAGGAAAAATGTGCTTTTGTGATTCCGGAGGTGCAAAATGAAGAAATATGATTTTGGTTTTTACCTTACAAGATTTTTGACCACATACCTCCCTTCACAGAGGGGTATAAAAGCAAACACACAATTGTCTTACAGGGACACGTTTTCTCTTTTGCTTATTTATTGTAAAGAACAGGAAAGTATACAACCGGATAAAGTAAAGCTTCAGCTTTTAGACCGTGAACTGATAAACCGCTTTTTGAACTGGCTTGAAGAAACACGTAACTGTAAACCGGCTACCCGAAATCAGCGTCTGGCGGCAATACACTCTTTTTTTCGTTTTCTCATCATTGAATGCCCTGAAAAAATAGAACAGTGCCAGCAGATCCTCGGCATACCCATGAAAAAAGTGGAACAGCCTTTGGTAAAATATCTGTCTCTTGAAGGGACAAAGGCACTTCTGGAACAACCAAACGTTATGTCTCTCTCCGGTCGTCGTGATAGTGTTTTGCTGACGCTTATGTATGATACAGGATGCCGTGTACAGGAACTGATTGATTTAAGGGTTTGTGATATCACACTTGCGGATACTGTAACCGTGAAACTAACCGGAAAAGGTGATAAAAGCAGGATCGTACCTGTAATGGCACCTACAGGACAGCTTATCAGACAATATATAGCTGAGAATCATCTGGATACTGCACTCTACCGAAACCATCCTTTATTTACCAACAGGCAGGTAAGAAAATGACTCGTGCCGGGATTACCTACATCCTTCAAAAATATGCTGAACAGGCATATCTTTCCGGACATAAAGATGTTGATCCCAAACTGACTCCACACTGTTTGCGCCATTCAAAGGCAATGCACCTGCTCCAGTCAGGGATAAACCTTATCTATATCCGAGATCTGCTTGGACATTCGGATGTATCAACCACGGAAGTTTACGCCAGAGCAGACGAAAAAATGAAACGTGAGGCTCTTGAAAATGCTTATCAAAGTCCTTCAGACGGAGAAATGCCATCATGGCAGGAAGATAATGATCTTCTTAATTGGCTCAAAAACTTCGGTAAATAGCAACGCCTAATTATGCAAAGTAATTGGAGAAAGAAATGCTGAATATATCAGGTTTCTGTTCTCCAACTTTCCATAATTACCTACTATGCATAACCCACGTTATGTGAAGCTTCACATACGTTGGCAAGACAACTACCGCCTTGAATCTCGCATCCGCCCTCGCAGCCGAAGATAAAAAGGTCCTGCTGATCGACAATGACCCCCAGGGCAATCTCACCGCAGCCCTCGGCTATACGCCGGGGGAACAGAAGAATACGCTGGCAAAGCTACTGCTTGTCCAAATTGACTCTCCGGAGGATCTGGAACTCCACCTCGATCGTGCTGTACTACATACCAGCAGCGGCCTTGACCTGATCCCTGCCAACAAGCGGTTAGCGGACGCTGCTGCCCGCTTGCAGGTTATGCAGCTTTCACAGTATAACGCATCTGGCATCTCGGATGACCCTTGCGAGAAGGTGCTGGACAAGCTGTTGGCATCCCTGTGTGGACTGTATGATTACATCATCATAGACTGTGGACTGAAGCATGAACTATTGACCGTTAATGCTCTGGCTGCTGCGGATTACTGCATCATTCCGGTGCAGTCGCACTTCCTTGCAAGTGAAGGGATTCCCGATGTTTTAGAAATGGTGCGCAATGTACAGAATCGATTCAACCCCGATTTGAAGATTGCGGGCATTCTCCTGACTATGTATCAGTCCCGCCCGCAGCTCTGCCAAAGCGTTCGCTCCAGCGTGGGAGAGATCTACGGTGACAGCATTCATGTATTTGACCGCCCCATTGAGCAGACGATCAAGGTTGCGGAGTGCCCGGCAGCAGGCATGAGCATTCTGGATTATGCACCTAAGAATCCTGCTGCTGACTCCTATCGCTCTCTTGCTCAGGAGGTGCTGCGGCTTGGTTAAGAAAAGCATGGATGACCTGTTAAAGCGGCGCATGAGTGCAGCGCAGCAAGCATCAGAGTTGGAAGTAGGCAATGAGGCTTATGAAACCATGTTTCAAGCAAAGGCAGATGTGGCAGCTCCCCGCTTTTGCGAATTGCCGATCAAAAGCCTTTGCCCTTTTCGCACGGCAGACATTGGATTTCGTCCCTACCCGCCCGAAAAACTCCGCGCATTCTCTCAGCAGCTTGCCGAGCAGGGCATCTATGAGCGCATTATCGTTCGCCCAGTTCCAAATAGTGAGCAGTATGAGATTCTTGCCGGACACAATCGTACTGAAGCGTGGCGACTGACTGGACAATCAACAATTCCTGCGGAGGTTGTGGAGGCCGATGACGCGAGAGCAATTTCCATTGCGGTTGCCACCAATCTCCTGCGGCGGCAGGATCTCACCATCATTGAACGGGGCAAAGCGTATCGAGCGTTGCTTATAGAGAGCAACAGAAATGGGCAACGAAATGTAGCCTATCCAACTTTGCGAAAATCGCCAAAGGTTGAAGGAATCTTCAGGCAACTCAACTTCTGGCGATTCTCGCCAAAAGTTAGATGGAGATAGCGACGGCGAGACTTTGGCGAGAATCGCCAAAGGTACAACGCCCGAAAGATCGTTGCAGATTTCTTCGGTGTGACGGAGTATGAGATCCGCAAGGCCATCAAGCTGGCAGCACTGATTCCGCCGCTTGCTGATATTTTGGAGAACAGTCCACGCAAGCTGCCGATTGCCTGTGCGGAACTCATTGCCGATTATGGTGCAGACTCTCAAAGGGCATTTGTAGAAATGTGCACCATTGAGGGATACACACTCAATAAGGCTGCTATGCAGAAGATCGTCCATATCTGTCCGCCGCCGTCTGCGGAGTGCCAAGCCCTGTATGAGGCTTGGCGGCAGGCACGGGCAGACGAGGAAATGCGTCGCGCTGCACCACCTAAGAAAATCGCCTTTGACCGTAGGAAATTTGCACCTTATCTGGACAAACTGAACGGCGATGAAGATTTAGAAGAGCTGTTTCTGGAGTTCTTGCGGCAGCGAATTGGCTGATGTATAATCGAAAAAAGAAAGAGAAAGGATAGCAACGCTATGAGCGAACAGAATAAAATTCAGCTTTTTGAAAATCAACCCATTCGCACGGCTTGGAATGAAGAACAAGAGGAGTGGTACTTCTCTGTTGTCGATGTAATCCATGTACTGACTGGAAGTGAAAACCCTCGCAGATATTGGAGTGACTTGAAGCGCAAGTTGAAGTCTGAGGGAGCAACTCAGTTGTACGAAAATATCGTACAACTGAAAATGAAATCGTCGGATGGAAAGAACTATAAGACCGACGCTGCCACAACCGAGCAGCTTCTCCGCATTATTCAGTCTATCCCTTCCCCCCGTGCGGAACCGGTGAAACGTTGGCTGGCAGAGGTCGGCAGGGAACGCATTGAGGAAACCATTGATCCGGAGCAGGCCATCGACCGCGCATTGGAAACCTATCTGAAAAAGGGCTATGACCTGATTGGGTACATCAAAGGCTGCTCTCTATCCGCATTCGAAATGAACTTACCGATGAGTGGCAGAAACGCGGTGTGGAAAAGGGGTGTGAATTTGAGATTCTGACCGATGAGATCACCCGCACGTGGTCCGGCATGACCACGCGGCAGTACAAGAATCTCAAGGGGCTGAAAAAGGAAAACCTGCGAGACAACATGAGCGATACCGAATTGGTCTTGACTATGCTGGCCGAGGCGTCCACCCGTGATATTTCCAAAGCCTCCAAGCCGGAAGGATTTTCCGGCAGTATGGAGGTTGCCCGACAGGGCGGTGAGGTTGCCGGTGTAGCACGAAAGGCTCTTGAGGAGCGCACCGGCGCTCCGGTTATTACTGCGCAGAACGCCGCGCAGATGAACACCTTGGTTGTGGGCATGATCGAAGAAGCCGCCACGCTGCCGGCGCAAGCCGAAGCAGATGACAAAGAATAATAAGACTTATGCCAGAAGGCTCGACACCGCAAGGTGCCGGGCCTTTTTTCTATCCCATTGTGAGGTACAAAGATGAAAGAAATGAATATACAGTTCCACAAAACACGACCGCAAAATCCGTTTGACGATGGGGCGAAGGCCCGTTTGCACCGTATGGGCCTTCTGAGGATAGATGGAAGTGTGGACGAAGCCACATTGAACGCCTTGAGCCGCGCCTATTCCGGCTTATTGTTCGATGACTTGTGCGACACTTGCCAGAATTCTTGTGAGATCACAGAGATCCTTCGGAGACTATATGAAGCTGCGGAGCAGGCCGAACCACGCAAAAGTTTCTGCTGATCTGTCTGCAATACGACGCGCTCTCTCAGCCGCTTCCCAATCCGATTTGGTGGATCAGCGGTGATTCGGAGCTTGCCGGGGACTTTGCAGAGCACTTTATCTGCCATCTGAAGAAGCTGAGCGACGCAATGGAGGTGACAGAGCCATGAAGGGAATCCTAATCTATCAGCCAACAAGCAAGTCCGCTCCGCTCGCCGATTTTATTGACGGGCTTGACCCGCGGCTGCGGGAGAAGATCCTCCTGCGGCTGTATTTCCTGACCCAGCTTGAAAAGCCGGAAATGAAAGAACCACATTTCAAGCGATTTTCAATCGAGCGCTATCGGGATCTTTGGGAGCTGCGAGTAAAAAGTAAAGTGCTCATACGCATCATTTTCTGCACGCTTCCCAATGGAGATGTTCTGCTTTTGCATGGCTTTGTGAAGCGTCAGAAGCGGGATACAATGCAGGCGCTGGAGCAGTCTATCAGAATACTTGACGCGCTGCGGGAACATCCGGAGCGCGCGGTAGAATACAAGATCAAGGAGGAGAAAGCGTCATGAAGCAGGTATCTGGCATACCGCCTGACCGTATGGCAGGAATGCGCATCACAAAAATTATTTGAGAAGGAGGCTCTCCCAAACATGAAAAGAGTAATATCCTGCGTGCTGCTGATGCTGGTTCTTACCTCCAACGCCTTTGCGTTGGAGGTGCCTACGGACACGGTGGTTCAAAACCTCAACGGCAGTCAGCAAGCGATCAAAACCTTTACAGTATCCCCTGAGCAGGACCTGCGGCACTAATTGAGGAGCCCTTTGAGCTGGAAGGGTATCTCTACACCTTTGCGGACATTGTAAAAAGTGAGAATCCCGTGGAAGAAAAGCGGATTCATACCGAGGTTATCACCGTTGAAACAACGAAAGATGACCTTGCTCTGATTCTGGAGCAGCTTAAGCCCACCATCGAATATGATGACGGCAGATTTCAGGGTACCCTCGCATTGGATCACACCAGTCTCAATACCGTAGCCGCCGGCTATGCTACGAAAAACTACACGGTGACGGAAACCAAAACTATCGGACAGCTTGACCGCAACGATATGTCCTATGTCCCCGCGACAACCATCAAGAACGGCAGAACCTGAGCCTTGCCAATGTGGAGTGGCAGGTCACCGGCACCGATCTTGTGGGTGAGGCGCTGATGCCCTCTCAATATCAGGCTGTTGCTACCTACTCTGCGAAAGCGTCCTATCAGGCGGCTACAGGCTATGTTACAACAGCGGAGTATGTTGGCGATGTGACCCACGAGGGTGTTGAAAGTGTTACTTATGTTCTGACCTATATCGGGACAGAAGCGAACCACAAGGGCGCGGCTGCCGCTCAGGTCGGAGCGTTTTTTGCGGATCACTTTCCTTGGATCTTAGGTGGAATCGTTCTGATTTGCGCCGCTGTTGGCGGCACGCTGCTTGTATGCCGCCGAAAGGCCGTAGTGAAAGCAGAATGTGAAGCGGATGAAACAGAGGAAAACGAAGAAGATCAGGAGGCGTAAAAACATGAAACTCTTTCAGAAACTGGTCTGCATGGCATTGACGGCGACAGCAACAGCATCCCTTTCTATTTGCGCTTTTGCCGCGGACTATACCTTTGACACAGCCGCGGACACCGACTATTACCCTTCGACCTCTTATGAGGACACCTACGGTACCGCGTATCATTACGGCAGCAAAAATCTTGTGGATTATCAGATTCCCGAACTTCCCTACGGCGTTCTCAGCACCACACAAACCGGCGTCATGGAAAAGCTCCGACTCCCCGGCCTACAGCAGACTGTAGGCGGTTCGGCTTCCGGTATCTACGGTGTGGATAGTGGCGTAGGTATCCCAGCGGTCACACCCGTCATTTCGTCCTATCAGGAGCCTGCTTATACAAGTGCCAAAGATATGGAGCGAAAGGACGGCAGCATCGGCACCCTGAAAATTCCAATCCCTGGACATCAACATGAAGGTCTGGGAAGGAGAAACAAAAGAAAGCATGAAAAAGGGACTGGGGCATTACAGCTCCACCTCAGCGTGGGACGGCAATATCGGCGTGTGCGGCCATAACCGGGGCGCC
>ENA-OQIO01001768-OQIO01001768.1-human-gut-metagenome-genome-assembly--contig:-NODE-1768-length-10211-cov-2.887743_pt1 | contig 10211 bp, 10 predicted proteins | sample MGYA00242573_ERZ504737 | MGnify/ENA primary metagenome ERZ504737 (study PRJEB26092, sample SAMD00036203) | human gut metagenome | host: Homo sapiens | study: EMG produced TPA metagenomics assembly of... | reverse complement strand
TTTTCAATCAGCTACCGTTTTTCGATAAAACGACTCTAATTTATTTTCTCTATATCATACTGAAACAGCGGAAAAATATTCTTTTCCGGTAGATAAAGTGATTTTCTGGAAAGTGCAGGAAGTATCATTCCACTTTCTTACCGTCAATCAGCACATGTCTGATCACACCAGTCACATCAAATGGGTTGCCGTCTACGATAACGATATCAGCATCTTTTCCCTCTTCAAGGGAGCCAACGCGGTCTGCGATACCGATATGTTCAGCAGGGTTGATTGTTACAGCACGAAGAGCATCGAATTCATCCATTCCGGCTTTGATTGCAAATCCTGCGCAGAGAGGGAGATGATGGAGGGGAATTACTGGTGCATCTGTGATAATGGAAACATGACAGCCTGCTTTTGCAAGAATTCCGGGGGTCTCCCAGGTCTTATTCTGAAGCTCAAATTTTGTGGCATGACCAAAGGTAGGACCAACAGCAAGAGGAACTTCTCTTTTGCAAGCTCGTTTGCGATCATATGTCCCTCTGTTACATGTTCCAGAGTCAGTCCGACACCAAACTCTTTAGCAATGCGGATCGCAGTAAAAATATCGTTTGCCTGATGTGCGTGAGCCTTTAACGGAATCTGGCGATTCAATACCGGAATCAGAGCCTCTGATTTCTGGTCGTAAGATGGAAGTTTGGAAATATCGTCACCGGCTGCTTCTTTTTTCGCCTTATAAAGCTTTGCAGTGTTTAATGCTTCACGAATTTTGGAAGCAGTTGTCATACGGCTGGAGATTCCCTGGTTCTGATAGCAACGCTTCGGATTTTCTCCGAAAGCACATTTCATGGCAATGGGAAATTTTACGATCATATTGTCAATACGAGTACCGACAGGCTTGATAGCTGCAAAGGTTCCGCCAATTGAATTGGAACTGCCAGGACCGGTTGCAAAACAGGTAACACCGGCTTTTGCAGCCATATTCATACAGGGATCAAATGGGTTGAGTCCATCGATAGCCTGCACTTGTGGAGTGACAGGGTCATTCAGTTCATTGTAGTCCTGTCCCTCGTAGCCGATTCCATAGCCATCAAGACCAGTGTGGCAGTGTGCGTCTATGAAGCCAGGGTACACGTGAAGCCCGGTTGCATCGATTACTTCAGCATTTTCAGAAGAGATATGCTTTCCGATCGTTACAATCTTTCCGTTATCGATCAGAATGTCAGCGACAAAGGTCTCCCTTGTTACTGCTGTGTGAAGTGTTCCATTCTTAATACAAATCATTGGAAATCCTCCTTTTTTAAAATTATAATATTATCATACACGAATTGTGCGAATATTTCAACAAAGCAAGTAAGGAATTACCTTCTCTAAATTTAGAGGAAGGTAGGAGAGAAATTATGGGAATCTTAATGTCAGTGGTGGGTGGAGAAAATCGGTATCTCTCATTGACACGAGGTCAAACACAGGCGGTTGTTTTCCGGCATGTCGGACTCCGTAAAATACCGACCGTGGATTGAAACAAAAAGTATTTTTTTATTTACTGGTCACAGAGAGAAATGCATCACATTTCCAAGATAATAAATACAAGGCGATATAAAGCCGCTAACTGCTTAAACGATAGGTGGTTGGTGGCTTTAATTTTTATGTGTGAAAGAAAAAGTACACGGTAAATAATAGAATGCGTGAGATGGACATATTATTATTGATCGATCTAAACGTCTATGCAGATGTGCCGGTCGATTGATATTGGCTGGATGACAGTTAAAACAAAAGCCCAAATCACATAATGCAAATTGAAATGCCGCTGGAAATTTGGTAGTATAAGTAGAACAAGAGCATTTATTGTTTATAATGAGTTAGCCTATATCATACAACTACAATAATTATGGTATGATAAATTCATGAAAATTGCAAAATAATGGGAGCTGCATTGCTTTCTAATATTATAAGAAACTCACTGCAGTCAGGTAAGAAAACATCTGATAAAAAGGTTCATTTAGGAGGCTGAAGATGGAAATATCCAAAGCAGATTGGAAGTTATACTGTGAGCGTGTTTCAGATTGGCAGGAACACTATATGGAACAACTTAACCAAGAGTATGTCAACTTACTTACATCCACGGGAAATGCTTCTGATCATTTCTGGGAGTTGCAAAAGAGAATTAAACAAGACAAGAAGCATCCGGGTGTTCTGATTGAACTCCGTAAATCCACAGCAATATGGGATATTGCATATTTTGTCAGGGATCAGGTAATCACACTGGACGATCTTGAGGGATTTAGCGAAGATCTGATAGATGCAGTAAAACTGATTTTGAGCCGATAAGAAAGTTATCCGACCAGGATAAATGAGAAACGAAAGTAAAATGTAACGACATATAATAGTAGCCAAATTTTTGGACAATTCAAAAAACAACCATGATTGAAAAGTAAGAGGAGCGATATGTAGATTTGTTTTCAGCACACAGGCAGCTCTGTGGGAGCTAAAGAGAATGGGTCGGGAAACCGGAATCAATGTAAGATAACAGTGTGAAACAGGTGGTGAAATCAGGTGATCAAGATACGATGCGTTGTAGAGCGTATTACTTATCAGAACCCGGAAAACGGGTATTCTGTATTGAAATGTGCCGTTAAAAACTATAATGATCTGGTGACAGTTGTAGGTAATCTGGTAGATGTCAACGTTGGTCAGTACTTCTGATTGATGGGAATTGGAAGGTAGATGCGAAATATGGCAGACAGTTCCTGGCAGAAAGCTGGGAGGAAACCATGCCTGCCACTGTTTTTGGCATTGAAAAATATCTTGGTTCCGGTCTGATCAAAGGTGTGGGGCCTAAGTTTGCCAAGAAGATTGTTCAACAGTTTGGCACGGATACACTGGAGATTATCGAAACCGATGTAAAGCGACTCCTGGAAGTTCCAGGAATCGGAAAGAAACGTGTCGATAAGATCGCTGAGAGCTGGGAAAGGCAAAAAGAAATCAAGAATGTCATGCTGTTTTTGCAGGATCATGGGGTCAGCACCGCCTTTGCTGCTAAGATTTATCGTCAGTATGGCAATGAGAGCATCCAAAAGGTGAGAGAGAACCCATTTCGCCTGGCAGATGATATCTGGGGTATTGGATTCAAGACTGCAGACAGTATAGCCATGAAGCTGGGAATCGGAAAAGAAGCATTTATCCGACTGCGAAGCGGTATCATGTATACTTTGAGTGAACTGGCAGACGAAGGTCATGTCTATGCGGAACGTGAACAGCTGATCAGAAAGGCATCGGAGCTTCTGGAGGCGGAGGACACCAGTATCATTATGACCATGGATCAGATGCTGAAAGATGAGGAACTGATCCGCGAGAAGATCATGGTTCCTCAGTTTGCGCCGGATGAGGTTATTCCGGAAGATGCAGCAAAAGAGGTTGAGAGAGAGTGCATTTATCTGCCGCCATTTTATTACGCAGAGGTGGGTGTTGCCAATAAACTGAAGAAACTTTCCGAGGAATCGGCAGGAGACAGGCTTTGGGTATCTTTGATGAGAGCCCGACAGAAAACCGGCAATTCAGAGTTGTCTGTTGATGTGGAGAAGATCCAGAAGGCTGTAAATATGGAATATGACCAGGTTCAGGCAGAGGCGATCCGGCGGGCGGCCACTGCGAAGGTTCTGGTACTGACCGGTGGACCTGGCACCGGAAAGACCACCACAACCCAGGGAATTATCGCTGCATACCGTACCTTTGGACTACGCATATTGCTGGCAGCGCCTACGGGACGGGCAGCCAAGAGAATGACAGAAGCCACCGGACTGGAAGCCAGGACAATCCATCGGCTACTGGAGTTTAAACCGCCGGAAGGATATCAGAAAAATGAGGAGACACCTTTGGAAGGTGATGTATTGATCGTGGATGAATGTTCCATGATTGATATTATGCTGATGAATGCACTTATGAAAGCCATTCCTCCCCATATGCGTCTGATTCTTGTAGGGGATATTGATCAGCTTCCATCGGTTGGTGCCGGTAACGTGCTTCGGGATGTGATCGACTCTGAAGTATTTCCGGTTGTTCGTCTTACCAGGATCTTCCGGCAGGCGCAGACCAGCAGGATCATCATGAATGCCCACAAGATCAATGCGGGAGAGATGCCGGATACTTCCAACGGAAAGAGTACGGACTTTTTCTTTATGTCGAAGGAGGATCCGGAAGATGCGGCAAGATTGATCGTAGAGCTGGTAAATAAGAAGCTCCCGGGATATTATCGGACACCAGCCAGTCAGATCCAGGTGCTGACACCTATGCAGAGGGGTGTAGTAGGTGCTACAAATCTGAATATGGCACTGCAGGAAGCTCTGAATCCAAAGGGAGAGGGACTTCGCAGAAGCGGATTTGTCTACCGGCCAAATGACAAGGTTATGCAGATCAAGAATAACTACGACAAGGAAGTTTTCAATGGAGATATCGGTATCATAGAGTCCGTTGATTTACAGGATCGTACATTGCTGGTGAATTTTGACGGACGAAGCATCGAGTACGATGCTACCGAGTTGGATGAACTTGTACATGCATATGCGACGACTATCCATAAAGCGCAGGGTTCAGAGTATCCCATCGTGGTCATGCCGGTACTGATGAACCATTTTGTTATGCTGCAGAGAAACCTGATCTATACCGGGATTACCAGAGCAAAGCGGATACTTGTTATGGTCGGAACGAAGAAGGCACTGGCTTATGCAGTACGGAATGTAACCGTAACCAGGAGAAATACACTTCTTAAGGAACGACTAGCCGGTCAGATTCAGGTAAAGAAACCTGCGAAGATTTATTATCCGGACTTTTCCGGTACGGCAGAGGACGCGCGGATGGTCGCAGAGAATCGGGGTGACTATAGAAATAAATAAAGGCGGTTCGGCTGCCGTAATATTAAAAGAAAGAAGCAAACAAGCGATGGAGAAAAGAACAACGACGAAAAATAGAAATGGATTTTCAAAATATCTTGTGTCGATTCTGCTGTTTTTGCTGTTTGAAGCAGTAGCGATCACACTATGGCTCACAAAGAACAACCTGTTTTATCTGCTGAACTTCAGCTATATAGGATGCTGCCTCTCATTGGGGACAGCTCTCTTTACTGCCGGGAAACGCTATGCCCGGCATTTTGTGCAGTTGGCGGTTGGGTGCTATATGCTGCTTTACCTCGGCGTGTTTTCCCGGGAGAATATGCAGATTGAGGGGTTCTGGTATTATTTGTTTCTCGGTACTTTTGAAGCGGCGACTATCCATTATGCAGTGGCGAAGATCTTTGGTCCGTTACTGTTCGGACGGGGCTGGTGCGGTTACGCCTGCTGGACAGCCATGGTGCTGGATTTTCTGCCATACAAGCAGCCGCAGAAGCCACGAAAGGAAAAGCTGGGGATTCTGCGTTATGTAATGTTTTTATTGTCGCTGGCATTGGTTTCAGCTCTGTTTCTGATGCAGGTCACACATTTGGAGAAAATCATGTTTTGGATGTTCCTTGCCGGAAATGCGTTTTATTATCTTTCCGGAATTACGCTTGCCTTAATTTTCAAGGATAACCGTGCGTTCTGCAAATACCTGTGTCCTGTCACAGTATTTCTCAAGCCTATGAGTTATTTTTCCCTGCTGCGCGTTCACTGCGACGAGAGGAAATGCGTCCACTGCGGTAAATGCCTGCAGGTATGTCCTATGAACGTGGAGGTCAACAAAGAAACCCGCAAACGTAAAAACGGGACAGAATGCATTCTCTGCTACGAATGCACGAAGTCCTGCCCTAAAAAGGCGCTGCATTAAAACTTTTTTTGGGACACGCTTTGGAGCGTGCCCCATTTTTTACGGAAGCGGATGTCCTGCTGCCAGATACAGTTCATACCATTCCTTACGTGTCAGTGCAATATCACATGCTGCAATAATTTCTCTCAGACGGCTTTCGCTTGCAGTTCCTGTGATAAGCTGCATATTCGCCGGATGGCGTAAGATCCATGCTGCTGCAATTGTAGTATCACTGACATGATATTTCTCGGCCAGCTCACGAAGTTTCTGATTCAGTTCCGGGTAGTCGTCACTTCCGAGAAAGCAGCCCTTCCATGCAGGCATCTGGAAGGGAGACCATGCCTGAAGGGTAATGTCGTGGAGACGGCAGTAGTCAAGCAGACTTCCGTCGTGGTCGATAGAACCGGTGTTTCCATATTGACTTCCATCCCATTTGCAACCAGGTTGGAAACCGGAATGCTGAACTGTACCTGATTTGCAACCAGTGGCTGGCGGACATACTTCTGCAGGAGTGCGATCTGCATTGGTTTATGGTTGGAAACACCAAAATGGCGGACCTTTCCGCTGTCAAACAAGACATCAAATGCGGCAGCCACCTCTTCCGGTTCAACGAGTGCATCCGGGCGGTGGAGCAGCAAAAGATCGAGGTAATCCGTCCGGAGACGCTTTAAAATACCATCGACAGCTTCCAGAATGTATTCCTTTGACAGATCATAGCAGCCCTGGCGGATGCCACATTTTGACTGGAGAAAAACATCCTCTTTCAGGACGGATCGTGGGAAAATGCATCACCGAACACAGTCTCGCTCATACCGCCGCCATAGATATCCGCGTGGTCAAAGAAATATGCTCCCTGCTCCAGCGCGGAGTGGATAAAATGGTTCATCTCTTCTTTTGACTTTTCGGAAAGCCGCATACATCCGACTGCAATAGAAGGAACCTTTCGCAGCTGGTTGCCTAAAATCGTTTCATTCATAATAGAAATTTCTCCTTTGCAATGAATCTGTATTCGCGGAGTTTGCTGCAAAGCAAGCGTGGGAGAACTCCGAAAGTACAGAAAGAATAATTATCACCTTTACTATATCATTAAAACACAGAATTATAAACCGAAATGTAAGAATAAAATGGTAATTTTTTTGGTAATAATAACAGAATCAGTTCACCTGTTGACCATGTTTTGTGTTATAATGTTATAAATAAACGATAAATCTCAATTATCAAGAAGAATATATTATGCGATGTCGTTTGTGACAGCTTTATAAAAGCTGTATATTTGACTTATGATTAATTACACGTGCAAGAGGAGAAAATATGAGATGATTAATCAATTACATTTGGCTATGATTGAATTATATAAGGGAGACGCAAAGCGGATACAACATTTCTGTAAAGTACACAGCTATGCGAAGTTGATAGCAGAAACGGAGAATGTAGACAAGAATTGCCAGTTTATCATAGAAGCAGCAGCTTTGACACATGATATTGGGATTCATATCTGTGAAGAAAAATATGGAAGCTGCAATGGAAAATTACAAGAAAAAGAAGGTCCGGCAATTGCAGAAAAGCTGCTTGGAGAATTGGGCTTTGATCGCAATGTATCCGAACGGGTTCAGTATTTGATTGCCCATCATCATACGTATGGCAATATTAACGAGATGGATTACCAGATATTGGTAGAGGCTGATTTTCTGGTTAATATTATGGAGGAAGGGTCATCGAAAGAGGCAGCTATAAAAGCTTATCAGAATATTTTCAAAACGTCATGCGGGAAGAAGATTTGCAGGGAGATGTTTGGTATTTGACAGCACATTAAAGGAGATAGATTGAAAACGCTGTACCAGGGGTGTAGGAAAGCGGTTTATCAATGGGAGGATAAAGATAATGAAATTAGCAGCAGTCGGAAGTAATTGTATTGACTATTATAATAACCTGGATGGAGGTAAAGCATTTCCAGGAGGTGGCCCGGTGAATATGGCTGTATATACGGTTCGCCTTGGAGGTGAGGCCGCATATATTGGCCCGGTTGGCAATGATTCGTACGGTGAGATTATGATGGAGGCCATGAAAAAGAAAGGTGTGAATATTTCTCACTTAAGAGTGGAAGAGGGAAAGACCGCTGTCTCACAGGTTGAACTGGTGGATGGTGAAAGAATCCTTGGAGATTATGAGGAAGGAGTGCTGGAAACTTACGTACTCAGTGATGAAGATATGGATTTTATCCAAAATTTTGATGTGGTCATCTGTGACGTTTGGGGAAAGGTGGAAGGACAGTTCAAGGAACTGAAAGAGCGGGGAATTACTACTGCTTTTGACTGTGCCACTTATCTGGAGAGCAATGCAAGCGAACAGGCTATTCCTTACACAGATTTTTTATTCTACTCAACAGATGAAAATGACAGTTCACAATTGAGAGAACAAATGAAGAAAATTCATAAAAAAGGGCCGAAATATGTGATCTGCATGATGGGAACTGCCGGAAGTATGTGTTATGACGGAAAAGATTTTCACAGATTTGGAATCATTCCATGTGAAGAAGTTGTTGACAGCATGGGAGCCGGAGACAGCTATATTGCAGGCTTTTTAAAGGGAATGATAGAGGGAAAAACCATTGAAGAGGCTATGAAACTGGGTGCAGCGAATGCCACAGAAACATTAAAATACTTTGGCGCCTGGTGATTTTCAAAGAAAAACAGAATAGAATATTATCCGTAACTGTGAAGGTACTGAACAATTACGATAATTATAAATTAAAAGATATGGACAAGGAGGATAAAAACATGAAGTATGCAGCAAAAGCATGGAAAGAAACAGAGGGCGCCAGTCTTCGTAACTTTAACGAACAGGCACAGGTTGACAGTGTCAATGGGGCATTGGCTTTAAGACCGCAGATTGAAACAATTATTGACCAGATCTGGGAAGAAGGATTTGATGGTATTTATTTTATTGGTATTGGAGGAACTTACGCATCCAGCATGCAGGTAGAAGTTACATGAGAGGACGATCAAAACTTCCGATATACGTTGAAAATGCAGCAGAATTTCTCACAACCGGAAATAAAAGATTTACGGAAAAGTCTGTAGTTATCTATTCTTCTGTTTCAGGAAATACTAAGGAAATGGTTCAGCTGGTTGACCGGGTTCACGAGATCGGCGCGAGAGTATTTGCATTTATTGATACACCGAATAGTATTCTTACACAACCGGACAAACAGGATTATCTGATCCTCTATCCTATGAATGAACAGTTAAAATTCTATATGACAGCAAACTATCTGATGTATAAAATGGTGAGTTTGACGAATACGATCGCTACAATAAAGAAATGGAAACTTACCTTGCAGATGCATTGGTTCAGGTTGAAAAGGATTCGGATGAATGGGCTTATGAATATGCAAAGAATAAGGTGGCATTTCTGAAGGAGCATAAAGACCTTCCACATTACTTTATAGGTTCCGGCAACCAGTATGGCGCAACTTATTCTTATGCAATGTGCTATTGGGAAGAACAGATGTGGATCCGCACCAAATCCATCAGCTGCCAGGAATTTTTCCATGGAATGCAGGAGATTATTGTGGATGATACACCGGTTACCTTATTTATGGGAGAAGATGAGCAGAGACCCCTTGCAGAACGTGTGGCAAGATTCCTGCCTCGCGTAAATGGAAATTATACGATCATTGATACAAAAGAATTTGAATTAAAGGGAATCAGCCGGAATACAGAGGAACCATCTCTCATCTTGTGATGCACGGCGTAAACAATCGTGTGGATGCATACATGGAACTGTTTTTAAGACATCCGCTTTCTATTCGGAGATATTATCGACAGTTTGAATATTAAGAATGATAGTAACTATTCAGCAACCATTATCCCGCGAGGTGTTTTGGCATATTTATGCCAAAATCCCGAGACATACAAGGAAAAATGCCATCACCGAAGGTGATTTTAAATGCGTTTTTGCTCGTAACTGTGAAGGTACTGAATAGTTACGAATGATAATTATTAAGAACGTAAGCAAGGAGTTGATTAGAATATCAGCAGACCACTTATCTACCGTATAATAAGGAAAATAGAAAATGAACGAAATATTGGCAAAGCAGTTAGCAATTGATTTTTGCACGGATGTAAATTCAATCCTGAGCAAAGAGAATGTCTTCACGGAATATAAGCAACTAGAGGGTCGCAGAATCTTCAAAGAAGGAGAATGTTATTTTAAGGCTGCGTCTGTGAACGGTAAAATTGTTGCATCCGGGCGAAAAGATATTATTCAATGGGCAAGGGAAAAGTTCAAGACGGAAAATGGTGCATGGTTTATGGATATGGGATGTCTTCATAACTTGGAAGACGGACTCCTGAAATTTCATTGCCGAATTGGGCAGGCGCATCCCTTTTATATTGCTACGGAAAAATCGGATGTTGACACAAAGGATTATGATATAAAAATATTCATCGGAG
>ENA-OQIO01001767-OQIO01001767.1-human-gut-metagenome-genome-assembly--contig:-NODE-1767-length-10212-cov-1.536539_pt1 | contig 10212 bp, 14 predicted proteins | sample MGYA00242573_ERZ504737 | MGnify/ENA primary metagenome ERZ504737 (study PRJEB26092, sample SAMD00036203) | human gut metagenome | host: Homo sapiens | study: EMG produced TPA metagenomics assembly of... | reverse complement strand
CTTATACACCGTAATCCATTTTGCATAATATTCACAGAACAAGTCTGTTCGTTTGGTTTCTGTTAGCATCAGAAGTCCTCCATTTCATTAAAAATGGCTTACGCTGATGAAGGGTGATAAGGTTGTCGAGTTTTTTCAAAATATTCGCCTATTTTCTTTTGTTCGTCCAAACACGGCACTTTGAATTCCATTTTGGAAAACATATATCCCGTGATTTGTTGATTGTTGCTCCCATATTCATTGCGATTTCTTCTTCAAATCTTGAAGTATTAAGTAAAGCATTTGTAAACTCTGGACATTCCGAACGAATACCAGTCATAAACGCTCCGATTACCGTGTTGGGCATAAAAGCTTAATTTGTGCGTGTTTTCCGATGAGTGAACGAGAGCCATTACGAACAACAACAACTATATCGCCGACTTTAACATTCTCAGAATTAACAACTTGCGGATTTACATAGATATTATCTGCATCGACAACCTCACCGTTGCTTACATTTGATGAACGAAGCACAAGAGTTCCATTTTCCTGAACATCATTAGGCGTATAAGTTAATCCTGAAAAGAACTCGACAAACTCAGTCAACTTACGCTGCTCCCAAGCGTCCGAGAAACCTTTGAAGCGAATTGCGGGAGCATCTGGTTTTTTCGTCATTCTGCACTACCTCCCAGCAATTTCTTCAACTCACCAAGTCCCAGCATATCAAACTCGTTACCCTCAAGGTCGTCGATCATTCCCGAAAGTGTAGCTTCGGTTTCGCTGATCTGCTGTTCGACCTCAAAGAAAGTTGTCGCATACTTGTTCTGTAGGGCTTGAATTTTGCTTACCAAACTGTCGATTACGGTATCAGGCAGCTTGTGAATGCTCTCAATAAGAGGAGCGATCCACTTCTTTTTAAGCAAATCCAAAGCCTGTTCGTCACTCAGGTTTTCAATCGTATCCTTTGTTTTTGCCTGCAACGCAACACTCTTTGCCTTGATTTGCGCTTTGATTTCTTTCTCGCTCTTGACCAAAGACTCAACCTTTTCTAAGAGTGTACAGAGCACAACGCTTTCAGGAGAACGGTCTTTCTTCAGTTCTTTGATCTTTTTGGATACTTCTTTCGGAACGAAAGCATCGCCTTCATCGGTGAGAACATCGTTGCAGCTCTCTTTATCCTCCTCTGTCATTTCATCAAGGATGGACTCATATTCAGACGGGATTTCCGCCAAACGGCTTTCCAAACCGTGGAGCTCATCCGTTTCTGCGGAGAGCAAAGTCGCCTGTACCAAGTCAAACGGGATTATGTGACCTACCCACCTTCTTGCACCTCCTGATCTTTGCCATCCTTTTCTTGATGACAAGGTTCGGATCGACTTCCTTTGTCGCAGAAAAGCCCTCGGTCTGCAAGACCTCAAGATCAATAGAAATTCCAGTCCAATCGTCGTCAAGGAGTTGGAACGCCGCATATTTGTCGATAAGCGGAATATCCTTCAGACGCTCAAAAATATCAGCGCTCAGAACGGTTTCAGCCTTAGAGATTTCAATGCTTTCCATCCGGTCGATAAGTTCTTCTTTCAGGAACGCCGGGAAAGTAGAAAAGGCGGCATTAAAAGCATCCTCAAATCCGACCACATCGGGGTGGCTCTTGATGGCGCTCTTAATGTCATCGACAGACACATTCACATAGGGGATGCCACTCTCTGTAAACAGAGCCTTTTTCAGTGCCGGGAACGCCGTCCAAAATTCGCCCAGCTCTTCAATTTCTGCCGTCGGGATACCGCCAAACATAGACGCATAGACATCCCAATGCTCGGCTGCTTCAGATGAGTCCACATAGCGAGGAATGTTCAGGTTATAATCATGCTGCGAATTTCTTCACGACTGACAACTCGTGAAAACTTCGGGACGCTTTCACGCTTGATAAAGGTGTCTGCTATGCGTTTAATGTCAGACGCACGGAGCTTGTTATTTTTACCCTCTTTGATAAATCCCTTGGATGCGTCGATGATAAGAACATCGGTGTTCTCACGCTTTTGGCGCAGCACCATAATAATGGTGGGGATCCCTGTCCCGAAGAAGATATTTGCAGGCAACCCGATAATGGCGTCGATATGGTTATTCTCGATCAGGTTTTTTCTGATTTCACCTTCCTCACCGCCACGGAACAGTACGCCGTGGGGAAGAACAATTGTCATAATGCCGTCCGGTTTGATATGGAACAGGTCGTGAAGTAGGAAAGCATAGTCGGCTTTTCCTTTGGGAGCAAGTCCAAAACGAGCATAACGAGGATCTCCCTCTTTATTAGACGGATCCCAAGCCTGCGAATACGGCGGATTGGATACGACCGCATCCACATAGAGAGGGTTATAGGTATTGACCGGATCATTTTCATCAAAGTACGGCCAATCCTCCTCGAGAGTATCGCCGTTACGAGTGATAATGTTAGCGGGATCAATGCCTCTCATAACCAAATTCATTCGGGTCAGGTTATAAGTATTCTCTTTCAACTCCTGAGCGTAATACTGAATATTGTTGTCGTCGCTCATATACTTCGCAACGCTTTGACCAATATTGATAAGCAGTGAGCCCGAACCGCTTGTCGGGTCGTAGATTTTGATTTCACTTTTACCCTTCAAATGACTCGCAACGATCTCGGACATCAGAAGCGATACCTCGTGCGGGGTGTAGAACTCGCCAGCTTTCTTTCCAGCATTTGCTGCAAAGTTACTGATAAGATATTCGTAGATGAAACCGAGAACATCGTAGTCCTGCTTGCCATCCATAGGAATATCTTTTATCAGCGTCAGCAGCCCACTAATTGCTTTCGTTTGTGAACCGGAGCTATCGCCAAGTTTGGAAAGGCCTGTTTGCAGGGTATCAAATACTTTTTCAAATACCCTTTTATGCGAATTAGAAATTAGTCGGCTAAATGCAGAAAGAGCATCACGGACATTTGAAACATCAAAGTCCTTACCCATCGTGAGCCAAGTGGAGAAAAGATCCTTATAGGCAATAAAGTAGCCTATGTTTTTTTGGATCCATTCAACTGTTTCGGCATCTTCCTCCGATACGGTTTTCAGGAGTTCATTATCATAGTCGTTCTCCTTCAAGAACTTAACTTCCTTATCGGAAAGATACTTGTAAAAAATAAAGCCTAGTATGTAATCCTTATATTCATTTGCTTCAATTTTGGAACGCATTTGATTTGCGGAAGCCCATATTTTCTGAGCAAGTTGTTGCTTATTCATTCTGTGACCCCATCCTTTTTCTTTTTCTAAGGGCAACGTACTACCCCCCTATTATGATACACACAACTAGTGTCCCATAAAACGGACTTACTTTTCGTCAGAAACAAACTCCATAATATCGTCAGTTGTACAATTCAAAGCGGAGCAGATTTTTCCCAACACTTCAGTGCTGACATTTTCATCACGACTAAGCTTATTCATTGCGTATTTTGTGAGTCCTGCAGCTTCCTGCAAATCTCTTTTCTTCATATCTCGATCAAGCAGAATGTGCCAGAGTTTTTTATAGCTTACAGCCATCATATCATTCCTTTCTCTCGGCCCGCGAGTAAGTACTAAAATACATTTTATATTATAGCATATAATCCTGGAATAGCAACTATAAATCCCGAAATATCAAACTTAATTCCTATATTTCATACCTGTGTAAGCTCGACTGTAACCGAATAGCTTGGGAACAGCGTAAGTTAGAAGATTACCTTACTGTTTCCGCCGAAAAGAACACTGGCAACATATATGGTAGGTCTGATGTTTTGTCCGTTTCAGGCGACTATGGAATAGTTAATCAGATTGAGTTTCAAGGTCGTTCTTTCGCTGGTGCATCAGTATCAAATTACGGTGTCGTTCAGACGGGTGATGTAGTATATACAAAGTCGCCTCTTAACTCTAATCCGTATGGAATAATCAAGACAAACAAAGGAAAACCAGGCATTGTTTCAACTTTGTATGCCGTTTATCATCCGAAGGAAAATGCTTTTTCGGACTTCATTCAAGTGTATTTTGAGCAGCACGCACGAATGAATAACTATATGCATCCATTGGTCAATAAGGGTGCAAAGAATGATATGAAAGTATCCGCTGAGAACGCCTTGAAAGGTCCGGTATGTTTTCCTTCCCGCATTGAGCAGGAAAGTATTTCAGCGTTCTTTTCAGTCCTCGACAACCTTATCACCCTTCATCAGCGTGAGTTGGAAAAGCTCCAAAATATCAAGAAATCCATGCTTGAGAAGATGTTCGTTTATGGAGGAACGAGGAAATGGGAATCATAACTCTATACCACGGTACTCCCAATAAGCTCGTAGTTCCCCAATACGGTGGCGGGGATGAAAAGCACGACTATGGCAAAGGCTTTTATCTAACCGAGAGTATTGAACTTGCAAAAGAATGGGCGGTCTGCGACCTAATAATACAAACGGATGTCCATAAAGTACGACTTGATACCGACGGACTAAGAATCTTAGATTTCCAGCAGCGGGATGTCCTGGCGTGGCTTGCAGAACTGATGAAGCATAGGGAGGCAGCTGATTCCAAACGATATCGTATGCTCGCAGAGAAGTTCATCGAGAAGTATGGCATTGACACAAGCGATTACGATGTCATTCGTGGCTGGAGAGCTAACGCTTCTTACTTCTATATTGCGAAAGAATTTGTTCGGGACAATATCGATATTGATATTCTTGAAGAGCTGCTCTCGTTGGGCGGGTTAGGTCTCCAGTACTGCATCAAATCCAAAGCAGCCTATGCGAATCTGAGAGAAAAAAGCGACGAGCTACTTGTTGTCCCTTATGCAGAGTTTAACGACAGATACAACCAGAGAGATGTGTCTGCAAGAAACAATATGCGTGAACTTGTTGATTCCGACGCAAACAAGGTCACAAAGGTGTTCAGCACTTTATTTGAGAGGTGATGATAGTGCGAGCGTATGCAGAGGCATACTTAGACGATGTTGTAGAAAACCAGGGCAAGCTCTTTGACCTTGTTGCACAGCAGTATCCCGACAAAGATACTGAGGAGTTCATTAACACCTATATGGCAAGCAAAACGAGAAAGAGTATTGACGAGGCAAAAGCGTATGTCAATACAATGGATGCGAAGGAGCTTTGGACTTATTTCACCGAAACAGAAAGCTATTGTCTTAAAGAAGGAAAGGCGATGGGCGGGTTTATGCCAGCTTGGATTGGAGAGTTTTACGCCTATTATCAGTGGTTTTACGGCTTGTCTAGTGCGGAACTGGTCAAGAAGATTCCTGTGTCCTTTTTGAAAAAAGCCTACGCTGGGCTCCATGACTTGGAACTTGATTTGGCAGTAAAAAAGTAGGAGAAGTGTGATGACTGTTATCTGTTTTCACAACAATAACGAAGAGAATGGATACCTTAGCAACTGGTATCCTTCCACATTTACGCACAATGGTATCACCTTTTCCTCAATGGAGCAGTATATGATGTACCGCAAGGCACTTTCCTTTGGCGATGAAAAGGTTGCCACACAGATTCTTGCTACGGATAATGCTGCCGAGATAAAGGCTCTTGGACGGCTTGTATCCGGCTATGATGAGAGCCTATGGAACGGTATTCGACAAATTGTCGTCTATGAGGGCTTTCGCAAAGTTTACGCAGAACCCTGATCTAAGGGAGAGACTGAAAGATACTGGAAATGCATTTCTTGCTGAGTGTGCTGTAAATGATCGGATTTGGGGGCATTGGTTTATCCATGCGTGATCCAAGCAGACTTGACCGGGCAAAATGGCGGGGGCAAAATCTGCTGGGTTATGCCCTGATGATGGTGCGTGAAAGGCTGTAATCAGCATATTCTTGGGAACAGCGTAAGCTCGGGGAACTTGTTGATGTTTGCAGTGGCAGAGATTATAAACATCTATCGGAAGGCACTATACCTGTTTATGGAACAGGTGGATATATGCTTAGCGTGAACGACGCATTATCGTATGATCGGGATGCGATTGGCATTGGTAGAAAAGGGACAATCGATAGACCGTATATCCTTAAAGCCCCATTTTGGACAGTAGATACACTGTTTTTATGCCATTCCAAGAGAAAAAAGTTGACCTGAATTTTGCTTTTGATATTTTTCAAAACATCGACTGGAAAAAGAAAGATGAGTCAACCGGTGTACCGAGTTTATCCAAAACAGCAATAAACGATATTGATGTGCTTGCGCCGAAGCACGGCGAGCAACAGACTATTGGGCAATTTTTTGCCGCCATCGACCACCTTATCACCCTTCATCAGCGTAAGCATTTGCGCTTGCACCCTTAAATAAACCTTAGCGTGAAAGGCTGCTTTCACCGCAGAGAGGAGGAAATCGTATGACATTCCAAAAAGAGGCAGACTTTGAGGAAGCCCTGATTAAAGTCTTAGCGGATAAAGGTTGGGAAAAAGAAGTTATCAAGAACCCGACCGAGCAAGACCTCATCCGAAATTGGGCAAAGATTCTGTATGACAACAACCGTGGAATTGACCGCTTGAATAACTATCCTCTTACGGATGGGGAAATGCAGCAGATCATCGAGCAGATCACGGAACTCAGAACCCCGTTGAAGCTCAACGGCCTTATCAACGGGAAAACTGTATCTATCAAGCGTGACAACCCTGATGATAAGCTCCATTGTGGCACGGAAATCAGCTTGAAAATATATGATCGCAGAGAAATCGCCGCCGGACAGAGCCGGTATCAAATCGCACAGCAACCGGTTTTTCCGAGCAAGTCAAAAATGCTGAATGACCGCGTGGCGATTTGATGCTGCTCATCAATGGTATGCCGGTCATACATATCGAGCTGAAGCGCAGCGGTGTCCCTGTCAGTCAAGCGTATAATCAGATTGAGAAATACTCATATGAGGGCGTTTTTTACAGGACTGTTCTCTCTCGTTCAGGTTTTTGTTGCAATGAACCCTGAAGAAACCCGCTATTTTGCTAACCCCGGTCCCGATGGGAAATTCAACACGGATTACTATTTCCATTGGGCAGATTTTAACAACGAACCGATCAATGATTGGAAAGCGATCGCCTCCTCTCTGCTGTCCATTCCTATGGCGCACCAGCTCATCGGGTTCTATACTGTTGCCGATAATGCTGACGGTGTTCTGAAGGTGATGAGAAGCTATCAGTACTACGCAGCCAGCGCTATCTCCGATGTGGTATCTAAGACAAAATGGGATAGCGGGAAGCAGCGTGGCGGATACATTTGGCATACCACAGGTTCGGGCAAAACGATGACGAGTTTTAAGTCAGCTCAGTTGATTGCAAACTCCAATGATGCCGATAAAGTCATCTTCCTTACCGACCGCATCGAGTTAGGAACCCAGTCACTCAAGGAGTATCGGGCATTTGCAGATGAAAATGAAACAGTACAGGCAACAGAGAATACCTATGTCCTTTTGTCAAAGCTGAAGAGTAACGCCACAGCAGATACCCTAATCGTCACTTCTATTCAGAAGATGAGTAATATCCGGGATGAGGACGGTGGGCTTAACGCAAGCGACATTGAAATAATCAACGGCAAGCGACTTGTCTTTATCGTTGATGAAGCCCATCGCTCGACTTTTGGAGATATGCTCTCAATTATAAAGGAAACATTTCCTAATGCGATTTTCTTCGGTTTCACCGGAACACCGGTGTTTGAGGAGAACGCAAAGAAAAACAATGCCCAAACAGATGTTTTTGGCAATGAACTTCATAGATATAGCATTGCTGATGGTATCAGGGATAAGAATGTGCTTGGATTTGATCCTTATAAAGTCCTGACCTTCCGTGATAAGGATGTCCGCAAAGTGGTTGCCTTGGAAAAAGCAAAAGCAGCAACCGAAGAAGAAGCGATCAGCGATCCGAAAAAGGCAAAAATATTCTATGAGTATATGGACTCCTCCACCGTTAAGATGGCAGGTTTCTTGGGCGATGACGGCAAGTGGGTCAAGGGCATTGAAGATTATCTTCCAAAGACTCAGTATCTTTCCTCGGAGCATCAAAGCAAGGTCGTTGAGGATATTCAAGAAAACTGGCTAACTTTGAGCCACAACGGGAAATTTCACGCAATCTTTGCAACGAGCAGCATCCCCGAAGCAATAGACTACTATCGACTGCTGAAGGCTGCAATGCCGGGACTCAGAATCAGTTGCCTTTTTGACCCCAATATCAGCAATGAAGATGGTGATTACAAAGAATACAAGGGGCAGCCGATTGCTTTCTATAAAGAGAAAGGCTTGATTGAAATCCTCACTGACTATAATGCGATGTTTGGTCAGGATTTTTCGATTACTACACACGCTCGCTTCAAAAAAGATCTTTCTCTACGCCTTGCCCACAAAGAACAATATAAGCGGATCGAAAGAGAGCCTGAAAAGCAACTCGACCTTTTGATCGTAGTGGATCAGATGCTTACCGGCTTTGACTCTAAGTGGGTCAATACGCTGTATATGGATAAGATACTGGAGTATGAGAACATCATTCAGGCATTTTCCAGAACCAACAGACTTTTCGGACCCGATAAGCCTTTTGGCATAATCAGATATTATCGCAAGCCGCATACGATGGAGCAGAATGTGAGCAAAGCGGTTAAGCTCTATTCCGGCGATAGACCGATAGGTCTGTTCGTTGAAAAACTGTCTTACAACCTCGGAAAGCTCAACTCTGTGTTTGATGACATTGCGTATCTGTTCAAAAACGCTGTTATCCCTGACTTTGAAAAGCTACCTGCGGATGGAACGGTAAGAGCTAAGTTTGCCTCACTGTTTAGAGATTTCAACGGATACCTTGAAGCTGCTAAAATCCAAGGATTTAGGTGGGACAAACACACCTATCATTCAAGGATGAGGAAAGCGGTAAAACGATTGAGATTGCAATGGAGTTTGATGAGAACGCATTTTTGATTTTGGCACAGCGTTATAAAGAGCTTTCCGCTGCTTCTCCCGATGATCCCGGATCACAAGACATAGATATACCATACGATCTTGTTGGATACCTGACTGAAATTGACACAGGGGTTATTGATGCCGATTATATGAACAGTCGTTTCGATAAGTACATCAAATTGATTCGACAGGAAGGTTCTTCCGAGGAATCTATTGAGCAAGCAAAGGCAGAACTACACAAGACTTTTGCTGCCCTAACGCAAGAGGAGCAGAAATACGCAAATATCTTTCTGCACGACATTGAGCGAGGCGATGTCATTGCCGAGGACGGAAAAACGCTTCGTGACTACATCACGGAGTATCAGTTAGAGCAAAAGATGACCAAATTCACCGTTTTGCAACCATCTTCGGTCTTGATGAGGATAAACTCAGGAATATGATGGGGCTTAACCTGAATGAAGCGACTATCAATGAGTTTGGCAGGTTTGACGAGCTGAAAAAGAGCGTCGATAAGTCCAAAGCAAAAGCGTTCTTTGAAGCATATGAACAAACCAAGTTGATTCCGCCCAAGGTCAATATGAAAACGGATCAGCTTTTGCGGCAGTTCATTCTTACCGGTGGATTTGAGGTTGATATGCCGTAATGAGTGCCATCAACGCTAAAGCAAGCCGAAAAATGAAAAAATATGCGGTCTTAACAAGAGAGCCAAGGTGTTTCCTTGGCTCTCTTGCTTTTTCTTGGGAACAGCGTAAGGTATCGGAATTAGCTGAAAAGACCTATGGTGGCGGTACTCCTTCGACATTAAATGAGGCATATTGGGATGGTGATATTCCGTGGATACAGTCCTCTGATGTAGTTGATGGAAGGTTGTTCGGCGTTGTACCGAGGAAGCGTATAACTCAGTATGGATTAAACAATTCTGCAACTCAACTTGTACCTAAAAACTCAATAGCAATTATTACCCGTGTAGGTGTTGGAAAGCTCGCATTTATGCCGTATTCCTATGCTACCAGCCAAGATTTTCTATCGCTGAGCAAGCTCAATGCAGAGCCACTTTTCACGTATATGCTTGCTATAAAAAGCTGCAATCCGAGTTGAATGCAGTACAAGGAACATCGATTAAAGGCATTACTAAAGATGAACTGTTAGCAAAGACCGTTATGGTTCCTCAATACGCTGAACAGCAGCAAATAGGTGCTTTCTTCAGCCAGCTTGACAACCTTATCACCCTTCATCAGCGTAAGCCATTTTTAATGAAATGGAGGACTTCTGATGCTAACAGAAACCAAACGAACAGACTTGTTCTGTGAATATTATGCAAAATGGATTACGGTGTATAAG
>ENA-OQIO01001766-OQIO01001766.1-human-gut-metagenome-genome-assembly--contig:-NODE-1766-length-10214-cov-1.316744_pt1 | contig 10214 bp, 10 predicted proteins | sample MGYA00242573_ERZ504737 | MGnify/ENA primary metagenome ERZ504737 (study PRJEB26092, sample SAMD00036203) | human gut metagenome | host: Homo sapiens | study: EMG produced TPA metagenomics assembly of... | reverse complement strand
CCGAACATTTCCCCGGACACCAAGCCATTGTCTGCACCCACCGGACGGACACAACCACAGCGGCAATATTCATGTTCACATCGTTATCAATTCCCTGCGGATTGAAGAAGTACCCCTATTGCCCTACATGGACAGACCGGCAGACACCCGCGCCGGGTGCAAACACCGATGTACGGACGCCGCTATGGAATACTTCAAAGCCGAAGTCATGGAGATGTGCCACCGGGAAAATCTCTATCAGATTGACCTGCTCCACGGCAGTAAAAACCGCATTACCGAGCGTGAGTATTGGGCGCAGAAGAAAGGGCAGCTTGCCCTTGATAAAGAAAATGCCGCTGCTCTTGCCGCCGGACAGCCTGTAAAGCAGACCAAGTTTGAAACCGACAAGGCAAAATTGCGGCAGACCATACGAAACGCCTTGATAGGGCTACCACCTTTGATGAGTTTTCCGAAATCCTCTTACAGCTGGTCCTATGTCAAGAAAAAGTACAAATTAAATGTAACCAATTTTCTCCATTTTTAGCAAAGTCTAACTTGCAATCTTTACTGCATTCTTTTGGAGCTTTTCGAGATATTGTTCCTCGTATTCAGTTGGAGACAAATATCCACAATGACTGTATATGGTTTTACCTATTGGGCTTTAATTCCCATTTGACGCATATAATTTCCAACTGTTTTTTCGGAAATACATTCTCCGGATTTCCGTAATTCTGCAGTAATTTTAGGAGCGCCATAGTTTTGATGAGAATCTTCGTAAATCTTTTGGATTTTTTCTTTTAAAACTGTACGACGAACAAACGTGTCCGAATCCTCGATTACAATGTCATATTCACATACTTTATACTGCTGTTTTTCTACACAATAATCAACTTCAAAACATAACGTATTCAATTCTGTTTCTGACAAATCAGATAGGAGTTTCTCATGCTCTTGTAGATATTTCAAATGACGAAAAATATCTGCTCGCTCTCCCTGCCCAAATAAATAAAGCACCTAACAGGCATAAAGCCATTAGATGCTCATTCAAACTTCTATTTGATTTTGATTATCGCGATAAGTTTGCGTTGCCATAAACAGGAATGTGTGACGTCATCTTCTGTAAATTTATACTCAACTGTACCCATATATCTCATGGTCATTGACCTTGATTTACATTAAGAACCACCTCACTCTAATACAAACCTTTATCATACTTGGAACGTATGCATATCTAGCACCGTTCTCTAACTCGTATTTTTTAACTGCCTCCTAAATATCGTTTTTCTCAACTCTGTCAAATACAACTTTACAGCAATTAAGCGGTAAGAACCTGACTACTTAATTGCTGTAATACCTTTTCAACTATTTTTTAATAATTGCTTTTTCTGCTCTTAGTTTCTCATTTGCTTTTTCCACATTCAACTGTGTCAATAAAACAACAATAATGATGTTAATAATCATCGGCAGCCACAGATACATGAAATGAAGCATATTTATACAAGACTGTGACTGAACTGCAAGTTGTCCGTCAAATCCACCAAGGTCAAGCAGCCATCCAACGATTGCTATTCCAAGACCACCACCAAGCTTCAGCCCCATGGATGTACATGAGTACATTGTTCCATCAATTCTCTTTCCATATTTCAAAAACGTATGCTCGGAACATTCTGCTACCAATGCATTCAGATTTCCCTGCCATGGACTCATACCGATTGCTCCGATTGCTGTACCAACTAACATAAGTGGCACACTACCAATATATCCAGCTACTACGACAACACCTCGTCCAAGTGCTGAAATCACATATCCAGAGAAGTTTAATTTGTAGTAACCTTTATGTTTTGCAACCAGTGCTGGCAGGAAAGCCAATCCAATGATCAATGCCAGATTAATTGCCCCGGAGAATGTCCCAAATGTTCTGCTTTCCAAGTACATAAGTCATGAAATAGATTCCCATGTTAATGATTGAAGAATATGTCTGACGAAGAACATCAATGATAAGAATTACAATATAGTATTTATTGTGAAGAAGCATCTTTCCAGCTTCAATCAGGCTATATTTTTCTTCCTTTTTCTTTTCATCCTGCGGAGCAAGTTCTTCCGGTGGAAGTTCCTTTACGGAAAGTACTGCAACCGTGTTGGAAATAATACCGATAACCGCATAAATGATTGCAATTGTTCTCCATCCGGCTGCTCCGCCACCCAGTTTTGCAACCGCACCAATGGTAATTGTCTGAATCAGAAAACTGGTTCCAAATGCAAACATAAAACGAATGGATCCCATCTGAACACGCTCTTTTGCATTCTTTGTAACCAATGCTGTCAGAGTGGAATAGGCAATGTTGTTTGCCGTATAAAATCCCGCGTTAAGTAATGTATAAGTAATAAAGAACCAGATATACTGGGAAGTTTTACCCATATCAGTCGGAACAGCGAAAGCTGCAACTAAAGTAATCGCACATCCAATATATGCCCACAGCATCCAAGGTCTTGCTTTTCCCATTTTACTGTGTGTCTTATCAATCATGGATCCAAAGAAAACATCGGAAACTCCATCCAGAATCTTTGAGAATGCAATCAATGATCCAATCACACCTGCATTTAGCCCTACTGTATTCGTCAAATAAATCATGATGAAAGAGGACAGGAATGCAAACACAACATTTCCGGCAATATCTCCAGATCCATATCCTACTTTGTTATACCATTTTAAATAGGTCTTTTCCTCCATCGTATTCTCTCCTCTCCGATATCTAATTTTTCTTTCTTACTGCTGTTTCCATTGGAAGACCTGTATCATAATCGAGCTGTCTTGGTTCATACTCTTCATTCTCACGTTGTCTTGTATATCCCTCATTCTCCCAGTTCGGAACAAAGTCCTTTCTCCATGGACGCATGTGCCACTGATATCCTCGATACAAATCTCTTGTCTGATTCATGTGCTCAATCAATTTGTCATGCATTTTATTGCGGATATCGGCATACGTTTCATCATTGATCAGATTATTCATTTCATATGGATCATTCTGCAGATCATAGAATTCGTCCGTATCCAGCAGGTGAATGACCAGTTTATAACGTTCTGACATTACAGCTCTCATAATCTGCAGACCACCGAACCCATCATGATCTATTTCATATCTCGTGAATTCCGTAAACACCACATCATTTGTCTTCTTTTCCGGATCGTAGATTTCCGGAAGCATGCTCTTGCCTTCCAGAAGTTTTGGAATCTTCAAGCCAAAATAGTCCATAATTGTTGGAACAATATCAATGTGGGAGGCAACACTCTTTTCCACATGTCCTTTCACCCCACCCTTTATGATCAATGGGATGTTTGCCACTTCCTTGTATGCTGCAGCATTTTTGGAGAACAAACGATGTGCTCCAAGCATATCTCCGTGATCTGATGTGAAAATGACCATCGCCTCCGGAGCAACTTCACGAATTTTATCAAGTACACGTCCGATTTCATAATCCACAAAAGAATTGCATCCTAAGAACAAGGATAACCCATCTGATGGCTTATTAATTTCTTCCTCTGTAGCATGCAGATTTTTTCCTGCCCAAAGTCTCTGCATAAATGGTTTCTGTGACAAATCATCCTCAAAGTTCGGACAGCTGTCAAACTTGAATCCATCATACATATAATTGAACGGTTCCGGACAAAGAGATGGTCCATGTGGTTCATCATAAGATACTGTCAAAAAGAAGTCCTGATTACTATGCTCTTCCAGATATTTGATTGCACGATCTGAACATCTGTGTGCATAGGTGAATGTTTCTGAAAAATCTTTCTTATAAGACTCCTTTGGATCTCTAGATTTCACCTTGTCTTCATCACTTAATTCCTCCAGATAACATTTCATATCGTACCAGTAATCTGGATTCCATCCTTCCGGACATTCTCCGGTTCCAAAATAATCAGATCCATCCAAGTGCCATTTTCCAATATAACCACACTCAATGCCATTATCACTCAATCTCTGTCCAACCGTTTTTACATTAGCTCCCATTGCAATACTATTGGTTACCATGCCATTACTATGCGGAAATGTTCCTGTAAAAATTGCACTTCTTGCCGGTCCACAAACTGGCTGGCAGGTATATGCATTCTCATAACGAATTCCCTCTTCTGCAAGTCTGTCAAGATTTGGTGTCTTCATTTTGGGATCCCGTAACAACCAACCATATCTTTTCTTGTTGTATCTGTCATCAGAAATACAATCTGTTTCTTCATGTAACTTCCTCCTAGTATAATAATGATGTAGTCAAGAATGACTATTGATTAATAAGTTTCTATATCAGATAACAGAAGAAGGTGTTCTTCCTTCATCAGATGTTATCCATAATTATGATCATGTCTGACGGTTCCTGATAGACACCAGATAAAACATAAGGTATCATCCCATAGGATAGGACAAATAATGTATTCCTCCCTGGGAAGCTGATTCTTATCAGCCCATACCTACAATGAAGTCAATTAGTCCATTCGACAGGGTTTTATGTTTTAGCTGGTTGGGAGCCGGAATTCAATACCCGAATAACACGCTAGAGTGTGCTTGAAAAATAAAATTCGCAAAAAACAGCTGCTTTAGTTGCTTTGAAACCTGATTTGAAGGTTTCTCTTATACCCTCTGACTTTGCCTAAAATTGCCGCATAAAATACTGTAAATCCAACGAAACAATATCTTTTGAAAAATGATATTGTTCATTTAGCTATTGACATTTATTAGCTGGACTTCAGCACTTCTGCTTTATGTTCTATTTCTGCTCATTTCTTAGTTATAGTATATAAATTTTCATAGGATTTTCCATGTCTAATTGTGTTATTTATATGGACATTTCTGCTTTTTATGTGCTATTTTTCAATTAGAATTATAAATAATGGAGAAAGAAGGGATCGAATTATGATTAATGTTTCAGGTCATTTAAGAAACGAAAGACGTGTGATCGGGTTTGTTGATGAAACAGTACCATTAGCCGTAAACTGCTGCGGCATGCAGATTTTTAAAACGAAAGACTACTCTCAGGACCGTTCCTTGGGACGGGTGGATTACCAGCTGATTTATGTTTATAAGGGCATCGGGCATTATTTCCTAAACGGCAAATGGAACTCCATTACAGCCGGAAATATCCTGCTCTTCCGCCCTCACGAACCGCAAACTTACTTTTATTATGCAAATGAGCATCCTGAGATATACTGGATACATTTCACTGGAAGTGATTGTGAAAAACTAATTGAAAAATATCAAATTCATAATTGCTATATCGGTGAACATACGCTGCTAAAGACATTATTTCAAGAGACCATTATTGAGTTGCAATTAAAAAAAGCATAATTATGATGACATTGTACTTAGCAGTTTCTTACATATGCTAGTCATGATTGTCCGTTCCCGCCAGCAGCTCCTGACCTCTTCTGAGAACGATTTTTCTATCGATCGACTTGTAATGCAGCTGAATCAGCACTATATGAAGGACTGGACTGTATCCTCAATGGCAAAATACTGTAAATTAAGTGTCGGATATTTTTCCCACATTTTCAAAGAACGAATGGATGCTGCCCCGATGCATTACCTCAATGACCTCCGCATAGAAAAAGCAAAAGAGTTGATTTCAACCAATACCATGAAGCTGTCCGATGTTGCTTCCATGGTAGGATTCTCTGATTCACTCTATTTTAGCCGCGTATTTAAAAAGACTACCGGAATTCCTCCAAAGGAATACCAGCAGTCTTTACTTACCGCGAACACTCCGAACTGGTGGCCCGACAAATAGCGGGCTCTCAGTTCACAGATATCATATTTAGTTGCACTATCGAACCAGTGTAAATATGCCCGCCGACTGTAAAAAGAGTACTGCATCATAACCGGAACAACATATACTGCCAGAATGATCATAAGTCCCTAAATTCCTGTCCGGATGCTACCATTTCCATCCTTAAAGTGTAGTGTCAATGAATATACTGCAATTCCAACAATCATGATCAGCAATCCCAGCATCACAATTCTCGCAAAACGTTCAAATTCCTTTTTCTACACCGCTGTACACGATAAATGCTGTAATCGCAAGAAATAGTAACATAAAAATAATCGGATATACTTCTGATGTAATGAAAGAAGTAAAATATCCTTCCTCTGCCGCATATACACCTTGTCCAGCCAGATATACTGCCAGATATTCCGTAATCCAACCACCAATTACAGAATAATATGTCATGATCATAATCGCTACATCCGTAACCAATAAAGTAAATCCAAACGTGACCACTAATGCCACATAGATAATGATAAATAATCCGCCCCGCTCACAATCACGAGAATCTTCTTTGCCTGCATGATATTTTTGATTCCCATCGTATATGCCTGTTTCGGAACCTCTTCTTCCGAAGCAAAGAATCGTTTATTTGCTTCGATTGTGCTTTCTGTCAAATCTACACAATGTGTCTCCTTTTCAAAAGCCGCCCCCGGTTCATTAAATCCAATTTTTCATACCATTCAATCAGCTGTTTATATGTTCCAACCGGTGATGAACCTGTGGCAAGTCCAAGAACACAATCCGGTTTCATAATAACCTGTGCGGAGATGATGTTGGCAGCGTTGCGGCTCATATCCTGATAATTTTTTATGACAAAATAATCATGTTTCTGTTTCCTTTCTCTGAATAGCTTTATGACAAATTGTTATTTTGTTTCCACGCACAACAATGGGGCTGTCGGTTCAAAATCCCCTTCTCACCGTCCATGAAGCAGGCAAAGGAATTGAAACAGATTTCAAAAGAGCGGATGTTGACGTATTCAGAGATTGACCAGATTTGCTTGAATGAAATGTTCCAATGGCTTCCTCGCTGATAAGTCTTGCTCCGCTGGTAGCCACCATAACAGGATCCACCACAATATTTTTTGCGTGGTATTCTGTCAGTTTGTCCGCAATCGTCTCGATCAGTTCACTTGATGAAACCATCCCGGTCTTAATTGCATCCGGATTGATATCCGTAAAAATACTATCCAGCTGCTCTGCCAAAAACTTTGGAGTTACCTCCATAATATCTGTTACGCCGGTCGTATTCTGGGCAGTCAGAGCCGTGATCGCACTCATCGTGTAAACGCGGTTTGCGGTCATAGTCTTAATATCTGCCTGGATGCCGGCGCCTCCACTGGAATCACTTCCAGCGATTGTTAATGCTGTAAACATAAAATCCTTCTTTTGCATTAATTTTGTATAGCGACCTAAGGTGGTGCCCCCAATCTGCCGCTGTATATAAAAACTGCTCTGCAGTTCCTACCTAATTAAATGATACTTGCTACTTTTTCAAGTAATTCTTTTGTTCCTTTTTCAATTATCTTCACATGCGAAAATGCCGCTGACAACTGCTGCTCCCGCCATCTTTCTGCCTTTCAGCCGAAGGACATTGTCTGCGTTGATCCCTCCGATTGCAACAACCGGAATTGTTACACTCTCACAGATTTCCTGAAACAAATCTAATTCCATCGGTTTTGCATCTGCTTTCGTGCTTGTTCCAAAAACGGCTCCGCTTCCAAGATAATCTGCTCCTGCAGCTTCTGCTGCCTTCGCCTGCTCTATCGTCTTTGCTGTCACGCCGATGATCTTATCTGCTCCAAGAAGCGCTCTTGCATTTTTTATCTCCATATCAGACTGTCCGATATGAACTTCGTCTGCATGGATTTTTTTTGCAAGTTCCACGTTGTCATTGATGATAAGCGGTACGTTATAATGATGACAAAGTTCTAATAACTCCTGTCCTTCTTTCTCAAAAGCAGCCTCATCAAGAGTTTTTTCCCGAAGCTGCACTAAGGTCACGCCGCCTTTTAACGCTTTCTCTACCTGCTCATACAGTGTCTCGCTGCCAAGCCAGCTACGGTCTGTGACAGCGTATAATTTTAACTGTTCTCTTGTGATGTTCATGGTGTTTGCCTCTGTTATTTTATATTATAAGCTTAAACGCAGACCTTTTGGCACCTGAATCCTATTACATAAAAAAATGCAGGAACCCAACCAAAGATTCCTGCACACAAAAAAACACACTTGTGATTCATTATCTCCCTACGTTGGCATTATCCAAATCAGGTTCTGGGTTAAAGCATCCGCTTACTCTCAGCCCGCCTGTGCGAGCACCCCGTTTTCCAATATCATCCTGCCGGCTGTATCACTAATCGCCGCCATATGATATATTCTTTTCAGTTATCCACACCATTTATGTGATGATGTATTGCTTTCAACAACAATTTTATTATACACGTGCATAAAAGAAATGCAAGGACTATTTACTCATTAAGCTCATTTTCATTTATGTGTATACCTAAATTTTTTCAATCAAATGGCAGCTCTTCAGCCTCAATCCAATCATCTTCGTCACTGCCTAGCCATTCTTCTTCAATCATTCTGTCCACATAAGCTTCGTATTCTTTTAACACTTTATCTAACTGTTTCTTTTTGGTTTTGTCCCCGATTGCCCCATAATACTTTGATGCGGCACGGAACATAATTTCATTTTCTTCAAGGCATTCTGATTCGTCTATGATGAACTGATGAATCAGTTTTTCTGCTGTTTCATATTCTTTTGCCCCGATTAATGCATAGACATAAGCGGTCGCTGCCATGATATTTTCCGGTTCTTTTTCAAACCACTTACAGCAGAATGAAACTGCTTCGTTTTTTCTTCCGAGAGCCTCTAACGCACAACTTTTTCTGAATTTCAGATCAGAGCCTGTGTAGTCTGGCCATGAAAACAAACTCAGCAAAGTATCACACATACCGAGAAGTACCTCATACTCTTCTCTCATGTCTATCTCATCCAGACAATCTTCCAACCATTCTGAAATATCATATTTATAATCTGTCGCTTCATCTAGCATTATAAACTTCCTAAAAACAGTTCGGTTCTTTTTGTCTTTCTTCCCTGACGATCTCCATTAAAAGCTCAAATGCCTTTTCCCAGCAGGTTCCATCCTTATCGGTTCCAATCATATTCATATAACATTGGTCTGTTAGTTTTTCAAATTGTTTCCATTTTTTGTTTTACATTCGTTGTCTCTCCATACGTTTTTTTGTATGGACATATTATCACACAACTTCTGTGCCTATGCAACATTTTTGCTACCACAACATCTCAATTACCCATGCATATGTAAATACTTCTCTTTTGTAGCCAGCCCTCCGCGGATATGGCGCTCGGATTTATTGATATCTAAAACTTTTCTAGTCTCCGCTGCCAGAGATGCATTGATTTTTTCCAGACGTTCTGTAACATCCTTATGTATGGTTGCAACTATTTCGAAACCGTTTTAATTCCTTTTTCCTCAGTGTTTTCATCTCCTTCAATTAAAACAGTTTCATCCAATCCTAAATCACCAATAAGACGCAAGTAAATATCTACATTTCCATCCTTGTCCACTTCAATTTTATTGATCAATCGTTTTAACTGTGCATTTGTCATTTCATGAACATCCGTGATATCTTCCAGTTGCTTGAATGTGCTGTTCAGAATTGCTTCCAGTTGTTCTCCCTTGGTCAGATGATAAGATACCATTTTCAGTTCATTTTCCAACCGTTCGATTTCTTTTCGCATTCCACCGATTTTCTCATTCAATTCCTCTCTGGAAATCAAATCATCGGTATACATATCCATGTATTTTTCATGGGATTTACGAAGCTTGTTCAATTCTGTATTTAACTGCTTTTCGTACTCAATATTTTCATCTTTTGCTTTGTATACCCGCTGAAATTCTTTAATCACATAATTGATTACTTTTTTCTTCTTACTTAGAATCTCTTGAAAATACTCCTGCAGTGCCCGGATCAATTCTTCCTCATCCACCGTTACTGCATTTTTGTTGTATTGCTTCTGGTAAGCTACGGCCTTTTGGAAAAATTCAATTCCCCGCAGCGTAGGTTCCCCACCCTGAAAAGTATAACTAATCATCCTTCGGCACGGAGCATGGTCTTTCGGATTACATTTTTTAAAGTTTGCTCACTCATAAATCCATAGGTTCTTGCGAACGTTTTTGGGCTTCATCACAGTAAAAACAATAGTCACAGGACATATTGCACATACTGGAAGATGGTTTCATTAATACACTGATTGCAGGCATAGTAATTCCCCTTTTAAATTATTATTTTAGTAAATTACACTAGCTTAATTATATCGTATGAAATATGAATCGTATAGTAGTAATAACTTACATCAATAAATCCGATGAGCGTTCATAAAGT
>ENA-OQIO01001764-OQIO01001764.1-human-gut-metagenome-genome-assembly--contig:-NODE-1764-length-10223-cov-7.114699_pt1 | contig 10223 bp, 15 predicted proteins | sample MGYA00242573_ERZ504737 | MGnify/ENA primary metagenome ERZ504737 (study PRJEB26092, sample SAMD00036203) | human gut metagenome | host: Homo sapiens | study: EMG produced TPA metagenomics assembly of... | reverse complement strand
CGAGAATATCGCCAAATATTGAATCGAATAGCTGCTTATGTGTTTCAATATTGGCTCTTATATTATATACTCTGTAATTCTATTTTTCATTACAACTAGCACACGAATTGTTTACTCTTAGATTAATTTTTAATTTATATATGAATTCTATTTTGGCAGTCTATGATACAAACTTTATGTTTATTGTAAGACCACCATTAGAAGGACTTCCATTCCTTAACCTAAGTCATGGATACTATATCTATTTATTTAGAGTCATCATGCTTGGAGTGATTGGACTTAGCCTATTCCATTTACCATTCATAGTAAAAGAAAGAAAAAGCTGTGAGACAGAAAGTGATTTTAACATCGCTTAGTCCACAGCTTTTCTTATACCAAGAAAAGCCTCCATTTTATTTAGGAGAACTTTATTATGAAACAATGACTGAATCTATATTAAATCTAGGAACTACCTCATGGATGATGGATATGATGAATTACGCTTTGGTGTTCGCACTCTCACCTTTGTAGCCAACTGCTTCTTATTACCACGAGTATATTTGGAATTAAAAGATTACCGAACCCTAATGTCAGACACCATTGGATAATGCACGAATACTCGCATTTTAAATGACAGGACCCTCAGCCGTTGGATCCGAGAAAGGAATACCTAATTCCACTAGGCTGCATCCTGCTTTATCTAGTGCATATTCTTGAATTGTTTCTAAATCTGGATCTCCACTTGTCACAAACGCAATAAAGGCCTTACCATTTGAGAATGCTTTTTCAATGTGTTTATTCATAAATTATTTGGTGATTTTGTGGTTCCCAATGTTTTAAACAACATTACAGAAATTGGCTTAGTTCGTGCAAGTATCCTTCAATATGGGACATTGGAAACTTTTCCGTATGAAAAAGATGATATTGTAGCTGTAATTCCTAAGGGACATCCTTTATCCAAGAAAAATACACCCCATTGAAATCGAAGAATTTCAAGGTATCCCTTTAGCGATTCCTTTTGATATTTCAAATACAGTTTATACTGTGTTTGGTCAACATGATGGCATATAATGTTGCGATTATTACTTTCATCAACGAAACTGCAATCGAATGGGCACGTACATTTAACTCAATCGCAATCATCCCTTTTTCTGTTGCGGATACAAGACATACCATGAATATGGTTATTCGCCCTATCAATGATCCAGGCATGTATATTTCAAATGTATTCTTGATTCGAAAAGATCGTGAGTTGGCTTTTGCAGGCAAATTGTTTTTAGAAGAAATTGGCGTTTTAAAGTAAATCATATTGACTTATTATTTATGTAATATATAATTAAATTAACGTTAAACATTAATTATTTAATTTTAGGAGGTAATATCATGAATGATAAGTCTAAAGATTTATTGAGGAAAATGTGCTTTATTTTAGAAATCGTTCGAGGGGCTTGTTTAATATCTGTTGCGTTGTTAATTGGACTAAGCTTATTTTATGCCTTCAACAAGGATGTATATAATATGCTATTTGGAAGTATAAGAATTGACTATCTTCAATTGATTTTTAATGATGATTTGGCATTAAATAAAGATAAAATGTCCATGTGGTTACCATTGATTTTCTTAATCACCGCTATATTTGTATTTATTATATATAAGGCTGTACAAACAATTGAATCCATTTGTACGATTACGATGAATCATACTCCATTTGATGTTCGTGTTTCTAACCACATAAAAAACCTTGCCAAGTATATTCTTGTAGGTGGTATTGTCTTTAATATTCTTGAAGTATGTCGTATTATGCAATTTAAACAAACCATCAACTTCGATCTACTTTTCAACACTAAATATGTTACACAAATCAATTTTGATATTCGTCTTCACTTAAGCTTCCTCGTTTTTGCAGCTCTAATCTATTTGTTATCTTATATATTTAGATATGGACAAGAACTACAACAATTGAGTGATGAGACGTTGTAATTATGGGTAAGATCATATTGCGATTAGATCGTGTCATGGCCGATCGAAAAATGAGTTTAAAAGAGTTGTCTGAAAAAGTTGGCGTCAGCAATGTCAACTTATCAAAGATGAAAACAGGTAAGATTTCTGCGATTCGCTTCTCTACTTTAGAAGCTATTTGTGAAGTATTAAATTGTCAACCTGGTGATATATTGGAGTATGTAAAGGACGATGAAAATAGCTAGAAGCACAAACTTCTAGCTATTTTATTATGATTTTAAATTTCAATAACACTACATACTATATTTCAAATTCAGTTAATCCCATTATTGTCTGTTCATGCACACTTAATATAAGAAAAGATTCGTCATATATTTTTAGTATGTAATAATTATTCAATCGCATCTTTTCGAATATAATGGGATGCACGACCTCGACCTTTACGAATAATAGAACCATCTTCAACTAATTTTTTTAGTGCGGATTCCACAGAAGAACTGCCTAAACTCGGGCAATTTTCCATAGCATCTCTTTTCGTAAAGGTCACTATTGTACTATTTACATATGTTTTAACAATATCATAAGAGTTGCTTCTTTTTCCGCTTTTCTCACTAATTGTTAATCTCTCGTCAAATTCACGGTAACATTTTAATATAACCCCAAGCATATATTTAATAAATGGCTCGGGATCATTTGTTCCTTCATGCCAACCTAAATCTGCTTGTGCTAAAGCCTGATAATAGGCTTCTTTCGTATCTGCAATTTCTTTTTCAATACTGATATATTTTCCAACTACATAATCATTACGATATAAAAGAAGTAACGTTAATAATCGACTCATTCTGCCATTTCCATCATTGAAAGGATGAACACAAAGAAAATCTAATATTACACATGGAATTAATATGAGTGAGTCTACAATTTCATGATCTAAAGCTTGTTGATAGCTACTACAAATTTGTTCAATGGCATCTGGTGTTTCATAAGGCTCTAATGGTTTGAACAATATTCTTTTTTCACTATTTGGCAAAACCGCATCTATTTCGTTTGGCGAAGCCTTGTATTTTCCACCATAGGATAAATCTGTGTATTGAAGCAAATCTCGATGTAGCTGCAAAATATAATTTGATTTTAACGGAATATATTGATAATTTTCATGAATTAAATTTAAGACATTCCGATATTCTAAGATTTCTTTTTCATCACGATTTCTAGGTGTTGTTTTATCCTCAACCAATTGTTGAAGACGAGACCTAGTCGTTACAATACCTTCAATACGATTTGAACTTTCAGTACTTTGTACTTTAGCTATTTCAACCAAGCGCTCTAATTCTACAGGCTTTTGTCGCAAATAAAGTTCTTGTTTCCCCTTGAATTCATGAATTTTAGCAATATAAGACAATATTTCATTATCCCAAGTACGATTTTTAAGATTACTATAATCAAAATTTCGCATTTTTTCTCCTTTCATCTTCTCCCAAAGCACATATTCTTTCACCCAATTATACACTGCATTTGGGAGAAAAAGAATAAATTGGGAGAAAAAAGTTCAACAATCACCAACTTTTCTAACTTTCATTACTTCAAAGACGTAATAAACAATTATTTTTTAAGTATTCTTCCACATCCCTAAATATTATCTTTTTGTTTTCAAATACCATAATACAATCAGCATTTCTAATAGTTGATAAGCGATAAGCATGACGAATGTTGTTTGTCCTGTCATCAATTTATCCATACCGTTTTGAACCAATTCTTCTGTATGAGTGTCAATACTTGAAGCAACTTCATCTAAAACCAGGACAGGAGGATTTGCGATAGCAGCTCTAGCTAGTTTTGCAGCTTGTATACATTCTAGCGCTTTTATATTTAGGAATTAGATGTAGATACACTGTTACTACATCTATTGATATTTTATTAAAATATCCCTATACTATAAATGAAGGGAAGTGTTAATTATGCGTAACGTAATCAATGCTCAAAAAGATGATGTATTTAGAATTCGTATGAATTCAGAAATTAAAAATGAATTAGAAGAAGTTTTTGCGAAAAACGGCTTAACGTTAACGGATGCGGTTAATGTATTTTTTCAACAAGCGTTAAATACTGGTGGCTTTCCATTTTCTGTAACTGAAGATAATGCTGAAAATATGAAAGCCAAAGCTTTAATTAAACTCATGAAAGAATTAGAAATTGGTATGCATTGTTCTGAATCTTATTCTGAAGAAGAAACTAAAAAAATATTAGGTTTATAACATGAAAATTATTTACAAAAAGACGGCTATTGATGATCTTTTAAATACTGAAAACTATATTATTCGTCAATCTAACAATAAACAAGCTGCACAAAAATTAAAAAGTACCCTTGTGAATACGATTTCTTTATTAAAGGACAACCCTTATTTAGGCCCAAAAATGTCGGATCGATTTCATGTAGATACTTCATTACGTTATTTAGTCATTTCAAAACAACTTGTATTCTACAATATCAAAAATGATAATATCGAGATTATCAGAATACTTGATTCAAGACAAGATTACTTATCATTACTATTTTAATTGTTTAGACACTACACACTATGTAGCAAATCAAGTTGGACATTTGATCATAAAAGCCCTTAAACAAGGGCTTTTTCACATTTACTAAATATTTTTAAATGTACTTCTTGTAGAGCGATAAAAAAATCAATTTGGTAAATAAAACACAAAGTATTAGACTTCCCATTAAATATAAACCTACCACTTCCATTTGAATTGTTCTAATAATCAACAATACAATCACATCCAGTATTATTATGAAAGCCAACAATTTCACTATATACATCCTACGAATTTTTTTATAAGACATGCCAATGGTATGCAGCAGATCATACTCATTCTTATGTGAGTAGAAATGTTGATACAACTGCATATATACGATCACGATCGAAGTGATTATCAATACAAATTGATAGAACTGTACGATTTTTTGACACATATTCATGATTTCGGCAAGATTCTTTGCGTCCGTTTTATTATCGACTACATAGAAATCATCTCTTCTAGACAATTGGATATGATCAAGTTTCTTTTTTAGTAATGCTGATTGTTTAGTATTTACCCACAAATCACCCGTAATAAATGTATCTGGATATGTATTTAGCCATTCCATTACTTTTGTTTCAGGAATATACAAAACTTTATTATCCCCACTATTTATATGTTCTTCTACCGGTATATCGAGTACATCAATCAATTCTCCACTTTGTTTATACAAATGCAATCTTACATTATCTTCATATGAATTACTCAAGACAAAATCATTATATTCATCTGTAATCTTGGTTTCTATTTGTTCATTATTTATATTCGCATCGCATTGAATGTTATAATTAAATTCATGCTCATATGACTTAAGAATTTCTTTTGATTCCTCAATAAATTCAGGAATCAATGTATGATCAAATATATTAAATGTGGCACTCACATCATGTTCATACTGTACTTCTTGTTGATTAGTTTGAATCCAAGATGTTAATGACTGCATGGATACACATATAAACATCGAACTCATCGCAACAATCAGTGCAATAAACAGACCATTGCCATTTCTCATTGTTTCAACGATAGATAGATTTGAAATATTTAATTTTCTAAAGAAATAATGTTTAGGTCGTACTAAACTCAATCCAAATACAAATATATATTGTACAAATAAAATCAATAATAAAATACATAGATGATATTTTGATATATGTAAACTAAATGGAAGATTCATTTGAATCCATTTTAAAAACAAACCCCACAATAATAATGTAAATCCGATTCCCATACACTCAATCAGTGCAAAAAGCAAGGTATATTCCTTAATCATATACAAACGAATTTTCTTTTTATTCATTCCCAATATGTAGAGTTGATCATAAAAAGCTTTCTTTTTCTTTAAGTGCACAGATAAAACGCTATATACAAACAAGAAACAACATACACTCATAAACAAGATTAGAAATTTAAAAATATTTTCATATTCAACATTCAAATGATATTTGGCAACCACCATATCTGAATTCAATTCATAATCCTGTACGGGTAGTGTTGCGATTGCCGATTTATCTTTTAAATTCGCATAGACATACATCGCATCCTTTTTTGAATTTGTGGCTGTATAAAAACTATAATTGACGAGCTGATTATTTAGGTTTTCATATACACCACTAATCGTATATTCTTTAGACTTCTGATCTGAATATAATTTTATTGTATCCTGCACCTTATATTTATTCTGATACTTTTTATGAATTAACACTTCATTAGATTTAGGATACTCTCCTTCTATCAAACGTATTGGATAGACACTAAAATTTGTGGTTGAAACCAAAGAATCAAAAGTACCTTTATACGCATAGGGCATTGGTGTTTCATAACTTAAACTATCTAGGTATGTATCTGTATATTCTTTATTTTGTGCATACGCATGCGCCGTATATTTAACGTCATAATCCCCATAAAAGCTTTTAGCTGCATTAATTCGATATAAATCATAAGAGTCTTTTACTACAAAGAGAGAAGTTAAAAGAAATGTGCACAAAAACAAAATACTGAATAATAAAACATAGCTTTTCTTATTGCAACTTATATATTTTTTGACTATATTCATACAATTTTCCCTTGTTCTAAGCGAATAATTCGGTCTGCATAATTGGCGATTTTTAAATCGTGCGTAACCAATACAATTGTTTTCCCTTCTTTATTCAACGCTTTTAAAATATCCATCACATTTTCAGCATTCTCTCCATCCAAATTCCCTGTTGGCTCATCAGCCAGTATGATATCTGTATGTGCAAGAATCGCTCTAGCAATCGCAACGCGCTGTTGTTGACCTCCAGACAATTCATTCGCAAAACGATCTTTTTTATGCTCTAACCCTAGCAATTTCAATACTTGATTCAATTCTTTTGCATCCACTTTTTTCCCTTTAATTTGACTTGCCAAACACACATTTTCTTTCACTGTCAAAAAAGAAATCAGATTAAAAAATTGATATACATAACTAATATATCGACTTCTTAATGTACAACACTCTACATCCGATAAAGAAGAAATCTCTTTATTTCGAACTACACAACTTCCCATATAATCCGTATCTAAACCACCAATAATATTGAGCATAGTAGTTTTTCCACTTCCGCTTGCTCCAATAATCGCAACAAATTCCCCTTTTCTTATGTGCATAGAAACCGTATCGAGTGCCACACAATCTTTATACACTTTCTTTAGATTCTGTATTTTAATCACAATTCATCCACTCCTTTTCTTTATTAATACACATAAAGAGAAGAAGCATTAAAAAAATCGAATAACCGTCAATTGATTTCGATTATTCGATAAATAAGATGATTTTCATATCCTTTGAATCCATGATTTTTGTTCCATGATACTTATTCAAAATGATATTCAATATGGATTTATTTGAAGGTGTCATATTCTTTATGTCCAAAGGATATTGAACATGTATAATTAGCTCTTTCTCCTTTAGATTCATATGAAACATGAAAGTCTCATTTTCTTTAACTAAGCTACTATCCAATACGCATGTAAGTAGTGTTGCTAAGTCTTGTGTATCCATAGAATTGATTCTTTTAGGAACATGTATCTGTATGTCATAATTTAAATTGTGTTCTTGAATAAAGTTTTGTAGGATCACATCCACATATGGATTTATGCATATAGAATTGGGATATAACTTTCCATATTTTACTAACTCTTGATTGATTTGTTCTTCAATTGCCTCATATTCTTTCTTTTGCGAAAGAACCTTTATATCGTCCAAAGAATTTCGCATATCGTGAATCAACTCCTTGATTCCCGTCTGTTCATGAATCATTTGTTCTGTATAATGACTGGATAGTTCAATGAAATTTCGATACATCTCAATCTCTAATTTTGAGCGTATTCTAGAAAAAACAATGATAGCTACACTTAATAACACAAGAACAGATATGGTAAACATAAACACATAGATTTGGCTGTTCTTTATAAAATACATATATGTAAATTCTGTTTTAGAAAACAAGTCTGTCATCAACAACATATAAAGATAGCTAAATATAAATAGAATTATAGAAACACTGTATTGCATATTCTCACTAAATTCTAAACTTTCATATTTAAAGATTTGATAAAAGATTGCACATCCACCGATTGTGAGTATTGTTGAAAATGCATAATATTCTATAGTTAAAGAACGGAATAGAAGGATATTCATTGTTTGAAATAAGACAACAATCAAATTCGAAATGACAGATTCTAATATATGATATTCTTTTGTAGAAACATTCAAACATAGAATAGGAATCAACAATTGTAGAAATACAGATAGCCAGTTTATATGTATATATTCACTGGTCAAAAATACACATAAACCATTTAATAAGAATGAAAGAATGCATTTTGGATATAGTGAATTCTTCGTTATTTTTAAATAGAAACATTGTTTGCAAATATAATACATACTATTCATTAGAATATTCATATGCTTGTCCTCATCTGAATATAGTGTTCTTTTACCTTTTTCCATCTTCGAACACTCACAGAAATAATCGTACCATTAACATAATGATCTTATGATTCTTTACATCCAAATAATCGACTTTAGAAAAATTAATAAGCACATTATTATTTACTCGAACAAAAGAATCCGATAGCGTTGCTTCTATTTCCTTTAGTGTTTCGTTCACTAAAGATAATTTCATTCCATCCTTCAATAAGACGAATATGCCATTGTCAATTTGAAAGTATAGAATATCATCCCTATACACATATCTTGTTTCATACGGTAAATTCAGTGCAATCTTCTCTAATTGATGAATACGTTGCTCTACCTGATTTACCTTTTCAACTAAAGCATCTTCAATTCTTTCTTTTGTTATAAATCCTAAAACATTTGTATCAAATGTATCAGCCATAGATTCACTATGACTACTTACATATACAATAAAGCGCTGTTTGTCTGGATGTTTTTTTATAAATTCAATGCCATTTTGACTTCCTAATTCAATATCTAGCAACAATAAATCAAAATAGAAATTGGATTCCATATATTCTTCAACTGTGCAAAAGAAACAAAGTCTATGATTTAAATCTAATAGATTTCGTATTCTTTTTTGTTGAATCAAACTATCTTCTAATACTGCAATTCTCATAGGTCAATTATAATGGTTAATATAGCAAATGGCAAAAGCATCCTTTCAACTTTATCTATGGTTTGTGACATCGGATAAAATTATGTTACTTGCATATTTTTATACATAAACATCCAAATAAGAAAGAATTTTTCTGTGAAAAAGTCACACACCTAAATAACATGCCCGGTTCGTTTCCAGCCGTCCGGTAACATTTCAATATCCACTCCATATTTCTGAATCATTCAGTATCCCGATCCATTCAGTCTTTTGCGATGGAGTTTTTATTGTGTATTTTGTTTATCAAAAAATACTGTTTAAGTATTCTTCCACATTCATAGATACAATCTTTTTGTTTTCAAACAGTAAGACTTTATCGTATAAAGAAACTGTTTCTTTTGTTACTTTATGTTCAATAGATAGTACTGTAAGATCTGGATTGGATAAAATGAATTGATGTATTCGATCTGAATTTGTTTTATCGATTGCAGAAAAAGCTTCATCCAAGAAAAGCCATTTTTTATTTCTATATATCGCTCTTGCTAAACAAATACGTTGCTTCTCTCCACCGCTTAAATTCAAATGTTCAAAATCAAGATTGTCTCTTTCCTTATCAAATATTGATTCTAAATTAAATATAGTTACTAATTCTTTCAAGGAATATTTACTCATTTTCCTTCCTAAAGTAATATTTTGTTCAAAGGAAAACGGTAATAAGTCATTGTTTTGATTCACATAAGAAAACGTATCGGCATAGGTGCTAAATTGAACGTCCTTCAAATTCTTATCATTCACATAAATGCCATCTACTTTTTTCTGCTTTGTTAAAATGTCTAAAAACGTACTCTTACCATCTCCACTTTTTCCAATGACTAAATACTTTTTTCCCTGATTTATTACCAAATTACTTAAATCTAATATTAGACGAGCACCATAAGAATAACTTAAATGCTTAATCTTAATGTCATGAATTTGTTCATCAAAAATAATAGGCTCATTGATGTTAGCATATAAATAGGACTAGTCAAAAAGAGAAAATTTACACCAGTGGTACAATAGAAAGAGGATGATTTACAGACGAAGGAAGGCAAAAAAAATGTCAAATAAAAAGAAACAGTTTGATCA
>ENA-OQIO01001763-OQIO01001763.1-human-gut-metagenome-genome-assembly--contig:-NODE-1763-length-10227-cov-1.276931_pt1 | contig 10227 bp, 13 predicted proteins | sample MGYA00242573_ERZ504737 | MGnify/ENA primary metagenome ERZ504737 (study PRJEB26092, sample SAMD00036203) | human gut metagenome | host: Homo sapiens | study: EMG produced TPA metagenomics assembly of... | reverse complement strand
TCCAGAGAAAAATCTGATAAAAGGAAGCAGAATCCGGCCGTGGATACTGCCTGGTCGCGCGACAATTACAAGACCGTTCCAGTTTATAGCGTCCGGAGCGGAAACGTTCGGCTTCTACATACGGATGATAATAACCATTGATATACTGGTCGATTGCATTTCCGATGATGATCGGGCGGTAAAGTTCCACAGCAATGATGAAGAGAACCAGGACAGTTGCCAGGGTCATTACCCATTTATGCGGTTTTAGATAACTTAAAAGTCGTTTCATCTTATTATGGCTACCTCCTGTTCTCCAATGAAGCTTCCAACTGTTGCTTTGCAAACATATCTTTATAAATGCCATTTTCTGAATCAGTTCGGTGTGTGTTCCAAGCTCTTTCATTTCTCCGTTTTCAAGTACCATGATCAGATCGGCATGCTGTACTGTGGAAATGCGGTGTGCGATCAGGATTGTTGTTTTCCCTTTACGATCGTCCCTGAGATTATGCAGGATATGTTCTTCCGTATCGGTGTCGACAGCGGAAAGGGAGTCATCAAGAATCAGGATCGGCGCATTTTTCATCAGGCGCGGGCGATGGAGCTGCGCTGTTTCTGACCGCCGGAAAGCGTAACGCCACGTTCGCCGACGATCGTATCATAGTTGTCAGGAAAATTTGCAATATTATCGTGAATGCAGGCTGATTTTGCTGCGGCGATAATACGGCTCATATCCTGTGACTTTGTGCCGAATGCAATATTTGCTTTCAGAGTATCGGAAAAAAGAAAATTATCCTGTGGTACATAAGCAATATTTTCACGCAGAGTTTTCAGCGGAATTGTGTTGATATCATGGTCATCCAGATAAATCATGCCTGGCTCGGTGTTGTAAAGCCGGAGCAGAAGATTGATCAGAGTGGATTTTCCGTTGCCGGTGCGCCCGATGATGGCAAGGGTTGTCCCGGATGGGATGTCCAGATTGATATCATGCAGTACCGGAGAAGTATTTCCAAGGTGTGCAAATGTCAGGTGGTTAAAACGGATATCCCCGTGCAGGGTGTCTAAAGTCGTGACAGAAGCAGTATCTTTTACATTTGTCTGCGCTTCCAGAATTTCCTGTACACGACGGATGGATGCAGTTCCCTGGGAAAACATGACGGCAGCTTCCGAACAGGCGAGCATCGGCCATACCAGCATATTGACATACTGATTGAAAGCTACGAAGCGTCCGAGTGTAATCTGTCCGATCAGGCGAGGTATCCCCATAAAGGAGTGAGGCAAGACTGGAAAATCCGATGATCACATCCAGAAGCGGGATCAGGATGGCTTCCAGCTTTGCGATGCGCATACTTTTATCCATGGTGTCCTGGTTCTTTTGGAAAAAGAAGGATTTCTGCCTGCTTGCGGACAAAGGCCTTGATCACACGGATCCCGGAGAAGCTTTCCTGTACAAAGTCGGCAAGATTGGAAACACTGTCCTGACGTTCGGTGTAGAGGTCATCCAGTACCTTTCCGTAATGCATATAGCCGAGGCAGATGATGACCATCGGGATCAGTGCCAGAAGGGTTAGTTTATATTGACATAATACATCATCTGGCAGACGACCAGGAGCGTCATGACTACGGAATCAAAGATGCAGATGACAGCAGGGCCAATTGCCATGCGGACCGCATTTAAGTCACTGGTAAACCGGGTCATCAGATCACCTGTTTTGTGGCTGTTGTAGTATTCCACATCCATAGTTTCCAGATGGGAAAACATTTCATTACGCAGTTCACGCTCGATAATACGTGCGGTTCCAAAAAGAAAATAACGCCACAAAAAACGGCCGACTGCAAGCAGAAGACCAATCAGAAAGATCCCAAGAAGACAGGTACAAATGGAACTCCAGGTAATGCTGCGCGCGGTAAGACCATCGGTAATGATACCGGTAAGTTTTGGAATAAATACACTTGCCGCATCTACAGCAAAAAGAGTAAGGATTCCGGCAATATAGCGATATTTGTATCGCCTGACATATTGCATGATAAAGGGCAGTGGTTTCATATCAATGCCTCCTGAAAATGATAAATTTTTTCTATATTAACTATTATAGAGGGTAGAACCTGGGGTGTCAAAGATTCCGTCAAATAAAACGGAAAATACTTTGTGAAACAGGGAAAATTTCGTGAAAACGACAATTGCTATTTAAGATACATTTTTCTATAATGACGGGAGGTAAAATGTTAATGAGATAAACAGAGGGAATATATGAAAACATTACAGAAAGATTTGACGACCGGGAATCCGGGAAAAATTATTTTTAATTTCACACTGCCGATCTTCATTGGAAATGTATTTCAGCAGTTCTACAGTATGGCGGACACAATTATCGTAGGAAAGTTCGTGGGAACCAAAGCACTTGCGGCTGTTGGAAGTACGGGAACGATCATGTTTCTGATCAATGGATTTATTCTGGGAATGACAGCAGGATTTACCGTACTTACGGCACAGAAATTTGGCGCAGGTGATATGAAAGCAATGCGCAAGACTGTAGGAAATGCCACGATTCTGGCGATTATTATGTCTCTTATTATGACTGTGCTCGGAATGATGGCAATGAAACCGCTTCTTGGGATTATGAAGACACCGGATGATATTTTCAAGGATGCCTATGCGTATATTATGGTAATCTGTGGTGGAATTGCGGCGCAGATGCTATATAATTTTTTATCCAGTGTCTTGCGGGCACTTGGTAACAGCAAGGTTCCGCTGTATTTCCTGATTCTTGCGGCGTTGCTCAACATTGTGCTGGATATGGTATTTATCATTGCATTTCACATGGGCGCAGCCGGTGCGGCATGGGCGACCGTGATTTCACAGGGGATTTCGGGAATCCTGTGTCTGGTATATATTGTGAAGGCGGTTCCGATCCTGCATTTACATAAGGAGGACTGGCGTCCGAGCGGACATCTGCTGAAGATCCAGCTTGCAGTCGGAATTCCGATGGCTCTTCAATATTCGATCACAGCAATCGGAACCATGATGGTACAGACTGCCTGAATCTGCTTGGCTCCACACAGGTAGCAGCATTTACCGCAGCGAATAAGATCGAGCAGATCGTGACGCAGGCATATGTTGCGATGGGAACCACGATGGCAACCTATTGCGCACAGAATATTGGAGCTGGTAAGATCAAAAGGATCCGTCAGGGATTTAAGTCAATTACGATCATGGGAAGTATCTATTCAGTCGTAGTTGCGGCGATCATTATGACAGTTGGAAAATATATGACGTATCTGTTCCTGTCTGGGGATCTGACAGAAATTATGCATTCCGTGGATATTTACCTGAAATGCGTCGGTACTTTCTTTATTCCGCTTACAGTTGTAAATGTTTACCGGAATGGAATCCAGGGAATGGGATATGGACTGCTCCCGATGATGGCTGGTGTGGCTGAGCTGGTTGGCAGGGGCGTTGTTGCCATGATCGCGGCAGGGCAGAAGAGTTACTTTGGGGTATGCATGGCAAGTCCGGCGGCATGGATCCTGGCAAGTGCACTGTTGATTGTGATGTATTATTATGTTATTCATCAGAATGAAAAACGGTTTGCGAAGTATGCGGATGAGGAATAGAAAAGTTTTCTTTATAAAGCAAACGGAATGAATAACAGCTCCGGCGAATATACTTTTTAGTAAAGTGGTTCGCCAGGAGCTGTTTTTATGCGCCTTTTTTTATACATATCTGACTTTATAGTCCCTTTTATGATTTTGTCCATTCTTATATATGGAATTTTTGCAGGAGTGAATGTATATGATACTTTTATTCAGGGAGCAAAGCGTGGATTTTGGACGGTCGTGCGGCTGATGCCGACGTTGATTGGATTGATGGCGGCAGTGGGGATTTTGCGTGCATCGGGTTTTCTGGAATTTATATCGGAAATAATTGGAAATGTGACGGAGCAGATTGGATTTCCGGGGGCATTGGTTCCGCTTACGATTGTGAAAATGTTTTCGTCCTCTGCAGCAACGGGATTATTGCTTGATATCTACAAGGAATTTGGAACAGATTCGAGAAATGGAATGATTGCTTCAATTTCGATGGCGTGTACGGAAACGATTTTCTATACGATATCGGTGTATTTTATGTCAGCAAAGGTGAAAAAAACCAGGTACACTCTTGCCGGAGCATTTATTGCAACATTTGCAGGGCTTGTAGCGAGTGTGTGGCTGGCAGCACTTGTATAAATAAAAGTTGTATATAAAAATTATCGAATGTTGTATTCAGATCTTTTTGAAAAATGTATATATCGCACAATAAAAATGATTACAATTAACAAAAAATGTGCAAAATCTTGACAAAGAATGGAGAGAAACATAGAATATAGTCTATAGATGGTTCGAATCCAATTTTTATACGAAAAGGAGCAAAACATGAACGCAGCAGAAATTATTAAAAAAGATTTGGATGCAATTTATATTGGGAATCTGAGCACAGTAGATGACGATCTTACACTCCCGGAGAATGGAAAATATGGTGCTCAATTTACCTGGGAGACAGGGGAAGAAAGATTTATTGACAATACAGGAAAGGTACATCGTCCGCTGCATGGCATGGGAAACCGTAAGGTTACACTGACGGTTACTGCAACCTATGAAGGATGTAGTGAGTCAAGAGAATATGTGGCGACCGTATTGCAGGAAGCAAAAGAAAATATCGTAAAAGAAGTACGTAAAGTCGTCCTTAATGCACAGGTCGGTGAAGAAGCACATCTTCCGTCTGTTGTGATCGCATATACAGAAGATGGACGCCGCATGACAATGCCGGTGAAATGGAATACATATGAGCCGGCAAAAGAAGAGACAGTGGTTGCAGTTGCAGGTGTGATCGATGGAACAGAAAAGGAAGCATCTGCAGAGATCCATTATAAAAAGGAAATAGTACCAGTAAAAGGACCGGAGAAAAAGGTGGATTATGTTCCACTTGGACAGGTTCGGTTGAAAGAAGGAACTCTTTATTATAAATACCAGAAGCTGATGGAAGAATATCTTCTTGGAATTGACGATGACCAGATGCTTTATAATTTCCGCAAAGCGACCGGACTGGATACCAAAGGAGCACCTCCGATGACCGGTTGGGATGAGGAAAGCTGTAAACTGAAAGGGCACACGACCGGACATTATCTGTCAGGTATTGCACTTGCATTTGCAGCAACCGGCAATCCAAAATTTTTAGATAAAGTCAATTACATGGTAGCAGAGCTGAAAAGTGCCAGGATGCATTTGCGGCAACCGGCAAATATCACAGAGGATTTTGAGCGCATACTCAGAGGAACAGTTCGATCTTCTGGAAGTATATACCAAGTATCCGGAAATCTGGGCTCCGTATTATACTTTGGATAAGATTATGTCCGGATTATATGATTGTCATGTACTTGCCGGAAATGAGACGGCAAAAGAGATCTTGGACTTGATGGGAGACTGTATATGACAGACTTTCCCGTCTGCCAAAAGAAACACTGGATAAAATGTGGGCAATGTATATTGCGGGCGAGTTTGGTGGTATGCTTGGAACAATGGTAAAAGTCTATGAGCTGACCGGAAAAGAAAATCATCTGAAGGCTGCAAAACTTTTTGAAAATGAAAAGTTATTCTATCCGATGGAAGAAGAATGCGATACATTGGAGGATATGCATGCAAACCAGCATATTCCGCAGATTATCGGTGCAATGGATCTGTATCGGGCAACTGGTGATGAGATTTATTGGGAAATCGGAAAGAATTTCTGGAATATCGTGACTGGTGGACATACATATTGTATCGGTGGGTTGGTGAGACTGAGATGTTCCATCGTGCAAATACAACGTGCTCTTATCTTACGGATAAGGCTGCTGAAAGCTGTGCAAGTTATAATATGCTGCGCCTGACCAGTCAGTTATTTGAATATACTCGAAGCGGCGATCTGATGGATTATTATGATAATACGCTGAGAAATCATATCCTGACATCAAGTAGTCATAAATGTGATGGTGGAACGACTTATTTTCTTCCACTTGGTCCGGGTGGCAGAAAAGAATTCTTCCTTTCAGAGAATTCCTGCTGTCATGGAACCGGTATGGAGAGCAGATTCCGTTATATGGAAAATATTTATGCGCAGGATGAAGATGCGCTTTACATTAACCTTCTTGTAGATTCCGTGCTGACGGACGAAAATGGAAAAACGATGATCGAACTTCAGAGTGTGGATGAAGAAGGTGTAATGGAAATCCGTTGTCAAAAGGATCAGAAAAAAGTTCTTAAAATCCATATTCCGGCATGGGGGCAGAAGGATTTTAATGTGACTGTAAATGGAAAGTTCTTGCAGATACAGCACTTCATGATGGGTATCTGGTAATTGATGCAGATCCGAAAGCCGGAGATGTGATCCGACTGGAACTTCCGATGGAATTCCGTGTGTTGGATAACAAGTCTGATGCGGCATTTGTCAATCTTGCATATGGGCCATATATCTTGCGGCACTTCAGAGGAAAAAGAATTCCTTGCAGCACCGGCAGTAGAAGAAATTCATATGGTTGATGGAAAATTACAGTTTGAAGCGAATGGAATGAAGATGATCCCTCTTCCGGAAGTAGATATGGAAGCTTATCATGTATATTTTCATAAAGAATAAAAATAAGAAATAAAAAGCAGGAGTGTGCAGTTAAAAAATGTACACTCCTACTTTTTTGTCATATCAGTTATATCATACTTTTGCGAAGATAAGAGATTTAAATAAAATCTTCTTGACGGATTCTGCAAACAGTGGATAATATTGCACAGTAATCACATGTGACAAGACAGTAGATTATACACTAAAAGAATGACAGGAGCAGGAGAAAGTTATGAAAGAGTTTCTAAGAAAGAAAAATATTATCTTTTCAGCGAAGCGATACGGAATCGATGCGCTTGGTGCAATGGCGCAGGGACTGTTTGCATCGCTTCTGATCGGTACGATCATCAGCACACTCGGAGAACAGCTTGGTATAGGAATCCTTGTAACAGTAGGCGGTTATGCGAAAGGAGCAACCGGAGCTGCGATGGCAATCTCGATCGGAGTAGCACTTCAGTGTCCGCCACTTGTATTGTTTTCACTGGCGCAGTCGGAATGGCAGCAAATGAACTTGGGGGTGCCGGAGGACCTCTTGCGGTTTTGGTCGTTACGATTTTTGCAGCAGAATTTGGAAACTGGTTTCAAAAGAAACAAAAATAGATATTATTGTGACACCATTTGTGACGATCTGTGTGGGGGTTCTGCTTTCACTGGGATGTGCACCGGCGATCGGAGCAGCGGCAAGTACCGTAGGAACTGCGATCATGTGGCGACTGAATTACAGCCATTTTTCATGGGAATTATCGTATCTGTGATTGTTGGTATTGCGCTGACACTTCCAATCAGCAGTGCAGCGATCTGTGCGGCACTTTCACTTACCGGGCTTGCAGGAGGTGCTGCTGTAGCCGGCTGCTGTGCACAGATGGTTGGTTTTGCGGTTATGAGTTTTAAGGAAAATAAATGGGGTGGTCTTTTTGCACAGGGAATAGGAACCTCGATGCTTCAGATGGGAAACATTGTGAGAAATCCGAGAATCTGGCTTCCGCCGACACTGGCATCCGCAATTACCGGTCCGGTCGCAACCTGTATCTTCCATCTGAAGATGAACGGTGCGGCAGTGGCATCCGGAATGGGAACCTGCGGACTGGTCGGACAGATTGGTGTGTACACTGGCTGGGTAAATGATATTGCAGAAGGAACCAAAGCTGCGATCACCGGAATGGACTGGGCAGGTCTGGTGCTGATCTGTTTTATTCTTCCGGCAGTGCTTTCCTGGGCGATTGCGATTCCGATGAGAAATGTGGTTGGATCAAGGAAAATGATCTGAAGCTGGATCTGTAGATTCAGGTGTAAATTATATAAAATGTGTTTGAGGGGCTATCCTGTGGGAATATTTTGGAATCTCACAGGATAGTTTTTTGTGTGTGAAGCAGGATCAATCTAATAAATTTTTTTCCACCTCATCATATACGATCTCAATGTGCCGGTCCCACATCCAGTACCGCCCTGTGAAATTCTTTCTGGGAGAATTGATTTCCCAGGGTATCTGCCATCTCCTTTTTCAATTCATAAAATTTCAGGTATCCAATATAGTATTTCAGATAATTGGCAGGACTTCCAATGATCAGTTCGTAGACACTCTGTACTGCATTTGCATCATTGATTCCGTAATCGCTGAAAAAGCGGACTGTATCAGTTACAGACCAGCCGTCATAATGAATTCCCATATCTGCAAGTGCATAAAGTCCAAGAATGACAGAACTGTTTTTCTGGAGAAGGGATGCTTCCGTCTTAGAGAGAGGTGCAAGGTAGTAGGACATCATTTCCGCATAGGTGGCCCAGCCTCAACGTATCCGCCAAAATCAAGAATACTCCGGATGGGATCCGGTTCAGAAGCAGAAAAATAGACAGTCTGGTACAGATGTCCGGGATAGCCTTCGTGAGCAAGAGTCGTGTAGAGATTCAGCCCTGAGGCGGTCTGTCCGTTGTTAATATAGATGACATTTTCCGTCAGATTGTCAATGGCAGGGATCATATAGAAAGCGGGACTTAGATAATCTTGCATGGATTCCGGAACATATTTGACCTGGAAATCAACATCAGGAATTTCCGGGAATGTATCTGTGATTTTAGACCTGAGATCATCCAGCATGGAATCAGGAGGTGTCTGCTCCAAAACGGATGCCTGGGTAAGTGCTGCGTCAGCAGGGAAGAGAACCTTCTGCATGGCATTTAGATCTTCTAGTATCTGTGCCCTGGTCATCAGTCGCAGCCGGGAAATGGACTCATTGCAGCCGGTAGTCTGACGCACCAGATATTCATAGTATTTTTTCCCATAAGGGAAATGGCTAAGTCCCTGTTCATTCGTTCCTTTTCCTTTCAGCGATTTGATAGCGGTGATCAGATTTTGATAAGCTGGATAAATCTCTTCTGTTACAAGTTTTATATTTTCTTTCCGAAAAGAATCTTTTTTGTTTTCAGGTAAAAGATCCAGTGACGCGATCCGTTCGCTAAATGTACTGATCAGATAATTCTCTTTACCCATATCGATAAAAGACTGGCAGGTGTCCAGAACAGAGTCAGCCTGGTAATCCGGCATAAAAAGACCGGAAGCAGCTTTTTTCTGCTCAAACCGGATGACAGAATCAAAATAGGCAGGCGTTTCTTTTAAGAGAGCCAGATAGGTTTCTACATCCTGTGTGTCGTAAAAGCTGTATTCCGAGAGCAGAACAGGCAGCTGGGTATGAATGCCGGATACGGGGCCGAGAGGCTCCTGATAAAGCAGATAATCTGTTCCTGTGGATGCATTTTTAAGATAGGTATCCAGGATTTTAAAAGTCAGTGCATTTTCTGAAGAAAGAGTGCCGGGATCAAATTCCTGCAGAGAAGAGAGAACATTTCTGACAGAAGCTTTCGCTGCAACGGGATCAGAAGAAAGACTGCCATATGTAGCCGGGATGTCCGTGATTCCATAGTCAGAAGGAGAACGCAAGGTATAGTGAAGACTGATGGTATTTGCGGATACTTCCGTCTGGAAAAGGCTGCGTGTGAAGGTACGGAATTGCCGGTCGGAAGATTCTGCATGCAGAGAGTTCCAAAATGCATTGCCAGACAGAAAAGAAATCAGAATGACCAGCAGACAACAGGGAAGAATCAGAAATATTTTTTTTCCGGTGTTTAAGAATTAAATGAAACATAAAACTCCAGAAGAAATGATGTTGTTTCTATGTATATGATTTTGATTCTGGAAATATGTATCTCAAACGAAACTTTACAGAAATAAAACAAGTGTCTTGTCAGATGTAAAGTGTGGTGCTATAATGTGCACTATGCTGAAAAAAGATCAGAGATGAGAAAAGAGTCAGTAAGGGAGGATCACGTTATGACAACGGTGGAAGAGATACAGAAGCTTAAAAAAGAGAAGAATGCTGTCATTCTGGCACATTATTATGTGCGGCCGGAGGTGCAGGAAATAGCAGATTATATAGGGGATTCTTTTTACCTGAGCAAGGTAGCAACGAAGCTCCAAGAAAAGACAATCGTATTTTGTGGCGTTTCTTTTATGGGGGAGAGTGCGAAGATCCTGAATCCGGAGAAAACGGTTCTGATGCCGGATATGACAGCAGACTGTCCGATGGCACATATGCAGATGTGGAGACGATCCGGAAGATGAGGAAAGA
>ENA-OQIO01001761-OQIO01001761.1-human-gut-metagenome-genome-assembly--contig:-NODE-1761-length-10237-cov-4.247774_pt1 | contig 10237 bp, 10 predicted proteins | sample MGYA00242573_ERZ504737 | MGnify/ENA primary metagenome ERZ504737 (study PRJEB26092, sample SAMD00036203) | human gut metagenome | host: Homo sapiens | study: EMG produced TPA metagenomics assembly of... | reverse complement strand
ATGACGGCCGCGAGCGTCGCCGCCACATGGGCGCTGCTCAGCCCGAAGATCACCGTACGCTGGTCGTTCGAGAGCCGGAAGGTCTTTTGTGTGAAATAGGCCGCGAGGAATTTCGCGAGCGTAATCAGGGCGATCATCACCATCGCCACTTCGATGCTTTCCCAGTCGCGGAAGAACGCCCGGTAGTCAATGAGCATGCCCACGCCGATCAGGAAGAAGGGGATGAAGATGGCGTTGCCGACGAATTCGATGCGGTTCATCAGGGGCGAGGTGCGCGGGATGAGGCGGTTGAGGGCCAGACCCGCGAGGAAGGCGCCGATGATCGGCTCCAGTCCGGCCAGATGTGCCAGGTAGGCGCCCAGAAAGACCATGACCAGCACGAAAATGTATTGGGAGATGTTGTCGCTGCAATGCTTGAAGAACCAGTGCCCGATCAGCGGGAAGAGCAGCATGATGAATGCGATGCAGAGCACGACCGAGATGCCGAGCCGGTACCAGAACATGTCGTCCGTGTTTCCGGTGACCATGCCTACTATGACCGTCAGCAGCAGCAGGGCCAGCGTATCGGTAATGACCGTGCCTCCGACGGCGATCGTGACGGCCTTGTCGCGGCGATGCCCAGTTTGCTGACGATGGGGTAGGCGATCAGGGTCTGCGAGGCGAAGAGTCCGGCCAGCAGGATCGAGGAGTAGATCGAAAATCCCAGGATGTAATATCCCGCCAGAATACCGAGCAGGAGCGGAACACAGAACGTATAGAGTCCGAATACGAGGCTTCGGGTGCCGTTCTTGCGGAAATCCGACATGTCCATATCCAGGCCGGAGAGGAACATGATGTAGAGCAGTCCGGCCGTACCGGAGAGGATGATGCTGCTGTCGCGTAACACCAGGTTGAGGCCGTGCGGTCCGATCACCGCACCGGCGATGATAAGTCCCAGCAGGTAGGGAATCTTCAGCTTGTTGAGCAGCAGGGGAGCGGCGAGGATGATGACCAGAATCAGCAGGAATTTGAGAATCGGATCCTCGAGCGGGAGGGTTATGCCGTCGAATAGAAGCATCATGCGGAATCGGAATTAGGGTTAACTGATCGGGACCGTCTGCGAACCGGGACGTGTTCGTGTTCGCCGGAGCGGGGGCGATCGGGTAATATTTCTCAAAGTGCCCGCCTGTCGGAAAAATCCGTAAGGCCCGGCGGGCTATTGGCTTGAAGTTGTTTTCGTGCGGGCTGATCGTATTCCGACCGGGACGCATTCGTTTTGTCGGGAGCGACCTGGCTGCATGAAAATTTTACGGAAACAAAGATAGTGAAAGCCGAGAGAAAACGGGAACTTGTTCACGGTTTTCCGAGGCGCATCCTATCTAAGACTATGTCAAAGATAGCAAGAACTCGCAAAAAAACGGCAAAATTTGGATAAATAAAGTAAGTGTTTGGTATTGAGGAGAGTTAAGCCAAATTCTTCTATACCTTTCCAAATCGCTAAAATGCAGGATAATGAAAGGTTAAGAGAAAGATTTGCTACTTATCCGTTGCCTTTTTTAGCCCCGGATAATCCGGCAAAATAACGCTTAACCACCTGCGGTTTTACCGTTCACCATGCAAAGAACCTATATTTTGCCCGTAAAGATAACCGTTTTTTTCCGTTTTTCATGGAAATACAGGTTATGTTACCGGCATCCGGGGTTTTATTCTTTGTTCCGCTATAATTTTCATAACTGTAAATAGCTATATATCAAGTAATTTTGCAACATAAAAAAAAATAGAGTTATGAAACAGACGGATGTAACGGTTACGTTCTACCTCAAAAAGAGCGAAATGAATGACGAGGGACATTGCCCGGTCATGGCGAAACTTGCCGTCGGCAAATTTTCAGAAGCGGCTTTTAGTGCGAAAATGTCCGTACCCGCTGCACTGTGGGCATCCGGACGTGCCACGGGTAAAAGTAACGCCGCGCGGGAAATCAACCGGCAACTGGACGATTTGCGAGCTTCAGCCATTTCCATTTATGACGAACTGTCAGCCACCCGTGAGAATGTAACGGCTGAAGAAATAAGGAATCTGTTGTTGGGGACGGCTTTCGGGCAGGAAACCCTGTTGGGTTATTTCCGGACGTTCATCGAACATTTCGAAAAACGTGTCGGCGTGAACCGGGAAAAGGGAACAGCACAATCTTACCGCTATGCTTGTAACTGTGTGGCTGCTTTCATCCAGGAGAAATACAAGTTGTCGGATGTTCCTTTCACGGCCCTGAACCGTTCATTCATCGACAACTATGACCTCTACCTACGCACGGAGCGCCGCTTTGCCCTGGGAACTATCGTGTTGCTTGTCACACGGTTGAACACGATTGTCGGGGAAGCCATCGCGGAAGGGATTATCACTGCCGACCCGTTCGCGGGGTATGAAGCCGAACATCCCGAGCGGGAACAGAAATACCTTACCGCCGCAGAGTTACAACGGCTGATGACCACACCCCTGCACGACCCGAAACTCTACCATATCCGCGACCTGTTCCTCTTCTCCTGCTACACGGGTATCCCTTACGGGGACATGTGCCGCCTGACGACGGAGGATCTGGAAGTGGCCGAGGACGGTGAGGTATGGATCAAGACCGCCCGCAAGAAGACGAAAATCGACTATGAAGTGCCGTTGCTCGACATACCGTTGCTCATCCTCGACAAGTACCGGGATATGGCCCCGGAAGGAAAACTGCTGCCGATGTACAGCAACAACGAACTCAACCGGACACTGAAACGTATTGCCGCCATTTGCGGAATTGAACGGAAGCTCGTCTTTCACTGCGGACGCCATACCTACGCCACCGAGATCACGCTTTCGCATGGTGTCCCGCTTGAAACCGTCAGTAAAATGCTGGGGCATAGCCGCATTTCCACGACGCAGATTTACGCCAAAGTGACCGATGACAAGATCGACATGGATACCCGGTCTTTAGAGGAAAAGATTGCCGGCCGCTTCTCCGTAGCTATTTAATCTATCATTGACAATCAAATTCACAACGATTATGGAAACGAATAATAAAGAGATAAAACGCCGCAGCACGTTCTCCCTGCTGTTCTACATCAACCGCACGAAAGTCCGCAAGGACGGAACATGTAAATTGTTATGCAAGGTAAGCATCGACGCCAAGTCGGCCCCGATCAATATCAACGCGTTTGTCGATCCATCGCTTTGGAATCCGGAAACCAAAAGGGCGAACGGACGAAGCGAGAACGCCCGAACGGTAAACCAGGCAATAGAGAAACTGACCGAAAAAATCACCGGACATTACCGTCATATTCGTAAAAGCCTCGGTTTCGTGACGGCCGAGCTGGTCAAAAACGCCGTGGAAGGAATCGGGCAGAAACCGTTCACCCTCCTTGCCTTGTTCCGCGAGCATAACGAGGAGTTCCGCAAGCGTGTCGGCGTGGATCGCAAGGAAGAAACTTATGAAAGTTACGAGAACTCCTATAATATTTTAGCCTCCTTCGTGAAAAAAAGGAAGGAAAAGGAGGATGTAGCGTTGCGGAGCCTTGACCGGGAGTTCTACGATGATTTTGAAATATTCCTGCGTACAGATCGTGAAATGAAACCCAAGACAGTACACGAGCATCTTTACCGGTTGAAAAAAATGACCAAGCGGGCTGTCAGTCAGGGTACACTCCGGCGCGACCCTTACGGGAAGCTGCACCCGGAACTGCCCCGGCGCAAGAGCCGCCATTTGAAACTCGAAGACCTCAAAAAACTGATGGAAACTCCCGTCGGTAAACCCAACCTCCAGCGGGTGCGGGACTGGTTTCTCTTCGCTACCTTCACGGGGTTGTCCTACGCCGACCTGAAACGCTTGTCCGAAAAAGACATCACGCAGTCGGACGACGGAACGTACTGGATACACATCCGGCGCCAGAAGACCGAAACGCCCTCGGCCATCCGCCTGCTGAACGTGCCGTTGCAGATCATCGAGAAATACCGCCACGAGCGTAAAAGCGACAGGATTTTCAACCTCTATTGCCGGGGGTATCTCATCAAGCTCACCAGAGAACTGGGACGGACATACGGCTTCGACATGACCTTTCACAAGGCGAGGCACAATTTCGGGACACATATCACGCTCTCGCTGGGTGTGCCTATCGAAACTGTCAGCCGCATGATGGGACACAAGAGCATTTCCACCACGCAGATTTACGCCAAAGTGACCGACCGCAAGGTGGACGAGGACATGAAACGTCTGAAAGAACAGACCAAAGGCCGGAAAATAAATCTCTACGAGGAGGACGAACCGGAAACGGCAGATATTATAACGGTAAACGGTTGAACAGTATAACAAAAATTGATAAATTTGTATGACTATGACGACAAGAGAACCTATCAGCATTGAAAACGGGCGGGTGGAAATCCACACGCCGGAGAACCGTGTATGGCTCACGCGCCACCAGATTGCCGACCTGTTCGGAGTCTTCGTTCCTGCCGTGGGGAGCAACATCCGCTCCATACTCAAAAGCGGCATACTCCGTGAGGAGCGGGTTTACCGCCGGGAGCGCAACCGTGACGGCGGTATTGTCGAGCTGTATTCGCTCGAAATGATCGCCGCGCTGGCTTTCCGCTTAAAATCCGGGAATGCCGAAGCCTTCCGACGGTGGCTTGTCCGAAGGGCCACGACGACCGCCGTCGTCTGGCAGCTCCCCGGCATGAACACGATATTGAACTGAAAAAGAAGAACGGCCGTGATGGCCGTTCTTCTTTTATACCCATTCCTGTCCCCCGATACATTTCTTCCGGGAATCTTCCAGAAATTTCTGTATCTCGGATTCCATGTATAGTACCTTGCCCTGAATCAAATAATAGGGAATGATCCGCGCCGTGCGGTATTCCTGCAATGTACGCCTGCTGATTTTCAGCAGCCGGGACAATTCCTCGTCGGTGACGAACCGCTCTCCCTTGAGTGTCCGGCCTCCGGAGGATTCCAGTTTATCCAGTGCCTTGCCGGCCTTTTCCAAACGCCGGAAGAGATCCGCCACACGCGGATCGTGCTTGTCGATGAAATAATGGCTCATAACGCGGCGGTATTAGGATAGTGCGACGATTGCAGCAGTTTCCCGACATCTTCCGGTTTGTAGAAGATTTTGTGACGGATGCGGCTGAAAGGCAGCAACCCTTTCTCCCGGTAGGTTTGCAGGGTACGTTTCGATATCCCCAGCACGTCACAGACATCCTGGTTGTCCAGCCATTTTTTCAAACTCACGTCCTCCTGCCTGCGGCATAACGCCTCGGCTTTTCTTTCAATGGCTTCCACGTGCCCTGCCAGCGCGTCGAAAGCCTTCACGTCCATACTTATTATTTCCATGTTCTGTTTCATTTTTTGTTTCCCGGATGCCCAAAAGTACACAAATGAACAGTATCTTGTTATCAGCCAGTGGTATATGGACGTATCCGTCTTAAAAGTGGCAGCGAGTGGCGCCACGTCCGGCGGAAACGATCCTCCGCCGATACGGGATCGGCACGCTCCGATACGCCAATCGCCCGTGAAAGGAAATGTTCGCGGGCGATTTATCATTCCATGCAGGGTGAGCCGTGAACCGACTTTCGCGAGCGTTCACGGCATATCGTTTTCTCCCCGTTTCTCTCCCATAACCTTTTCCTCTCTTTTTTTCATGCCGCGGAGCGCGGTATGGAAATCTGTTGTCAGTAGCAAAGGTAGTTACGGGGCTCACGCTGCTGCAAGATCGGGCCGCGGGGCGGTTTGCCGCAAAATCTTCCTCTTTCCCTGCGGGCGAGCGTATTTTCCGACAAAATCTTGCAGCAGCTATCCCCGACACCTTTTGATGCTACCGAAACAGATTCCATCCATACCGGCTCCGCTACGGCATAAAAAAAAAGTCAAAGGTTATGAGAAACGAAGAGAAAAATAAATGGAAACAGAAATCCTCCAACCTTCCACTTGGCATAAAGGCAAAGGTCGGGTTGGCGGTAAAGGTCGGGGCGGTGGCTTTGGGCTTCCACGTGTGGGGTATCGACTTTATTTGGGTCGTTTTGGGCTTCACGTTCTGTTATGACATCCTGCGGGGCATTTTCTCCTGCCTTGTTTCTCTCGTGGCTCTAACCGGCTTTTTCTATTTCCTATTCACTCACATCTTCTAAATTATTACAGGTATGACAAAGTACATTTCATTATTCGGAGCGACTACCACGGACACACGGGTGCAGGTAGTCAAGGAAAACCAGGTAATCATCGGTATCGGTGCGGGTGCGAGCAGAAAGCGTTACGTCGTTTACAAGGTGGAACACACCGCCCGTGGCTACGTGTACCACATGGTCGATACCGAAACAAAGGAAATCAGCCAAACGGACATTCTGCGACCCCTCTCGCAAACATTCGGTATCGGCAGGTACTACGACGACGTGAACCCCGAGTTCATGGACGCTTTCGAGGTGGCTTTGCTCGTGGGGCAGGCGGAAGAGCAAGCCACGGCGCAGGCCATCGCCGCCGCCAAAGAGAAAGCCGAGCATGACCGCATAGCGGAAATAGGAGCGCAGAGGTTACGCCGCATCATGCCCGAAGGGGTGCAGGGCGTAATCATCGCCGAACTCAACGAAACGGAATACACTGACCCCTCTTACGAGTGTTCGACCACCCGAAGCGTGCGTACCGTCATTCTCGGCTTTTCGGCCACCTCCCGCAACGGCTTCGGGGAGTTGAGAAAGGCGGCGGCCAATTTCCCGCAAACGGCGCACCTCTCCGAATACGACCCCAAGAACGAACACCGCTATCCCGTTTTCACGCTCGGCAAAAGTCCGAAATACGGGTGGAGTGTCTGCAAACTGACCCACTACACACGTGAAGGGTACATCGACAGGCTGGCATATATCGCAGGAAACGAGGAGAATATATGTCTGCCCGAGCCGAAAGACGAAAAACGGGCGGAACGCACTGAAACGAGCGTGCAAGGCGGGTTTATCATCGTGGACTATTCCGAGAAGGCGATAGCCGTATTCGGGGACACCAAGCCCGTCAAGGACGCCCTTCACGCACTCGGGGGACGCTTCAACGCACGGCTGACGCATGACGGGCAGAAGAGAGCGGGATGGATTTTCCAAAAGACCAAAGAGGACGAGGTGCGGCGGCTTCTCGGAAAGGACGAATAAATGTTGAACACGGGGCGCTCGCCGCCCCACAATACCAAAAAATCATGGCACAAGGAACAGATTATTTCAAACTGACGATACAGAACTATCTCGACGCACGGGCACGGGAGGACGAACTTTTCGCACCCCGATACGCCAACCCGAAAAAGAACATTGACGATTGCTGCACTTTCATCATCAACCAAGTACGGCAGAGCGGTTGCAACGGGTTTGCGACGAGGAAATATACTCTATGGCACTCCACTATTACGACGAGGAGGACATCGACATCGGCAAACCGTCAGTTGCAAGGTAGTGGTCAATCACACCGTTGAACTGACCGAGGAGGAAAAAGCCGAGGCACGGCGGAACGCCATACGGAAGGCCGAGAGCGAAGCCTACGCCAAGTTGGCGAAAGCCAAGTCCAAACCCAAGAAAATCGAAGATAACAAACTAATGCCCAGTCTATTTTAGTTATGAAACCGAGAACAAAATTCCAACAGAACGTCGTGGCGGCAAGCAAACACCTGCCGCCGCTTACCCCCGCACAAATCGAATGGGGGTACAAGAACTGCATCGAGCATATCGGACGCCGCACGCCGAAAGGACTTATCACCTGCACCGAGTGCGGCCACACGTGGCAGAGCGAAAACGGAGAACTCACGGACAATCTGTTAGGGTGCGAGTGTCCGCACTGCCACACCCCGCTGAAAGTGGAAACCACCCTGCGCCGCAAGTTCAACGATTACGAGTATTTGTGCATCGTAACCCGCTGCAAGGGTTTTCAAGTCCTGCGCTTCGTCTATATCGAGTGTTGGGCGAAAGTGGGACAGACGCCCGTTTACACCCATATCGAAGCCGTACAGCGGTGGATTGCCCCCGACGGACGCTCCGCAACCTTCGCACGGCTGCGCCCGATGGGCTTCTTCGTTCACGGGTGGAGTTGGTCGAGCGCATTGGAACTGCGGGCGGAGAACGACGGGAAATACAACATCACGCCCACACGCATCTATCCCCGACAACGGCTTATCCCCGAACTGCGCCGAAGCGGCTACGGTAAACAACTCCCCGATGTAACCCCTTTCGACCTTATCCACCTGCTGCTCTCGGAGAACAAGGCCGAAACGCTGCTTAAAGCGGGACAAACGGCACTCGTGCGATTTTTCGCCCGTTCCTCCCGCAATATCGCAGACTATTGGCCGGCCATCCGTATCGCCATCCGTAACGGGTACGCTATCGGGAAACCGACGGAATGGTGCGACTACATCGACCTGCTGCGATTTTTCGGGAAAGACCTGCATAACGCCCATTTCGTGTGTCCCGCAGACCTGCCCGCAGCGCATGACCTCTACATGGCAAAAAAACGGCGGCACATGCAAATGGAACGGCGGCAGGAGGAACGGCGCAAGGCGTTGGAACAGGAAGCCTCGTTTGTCGAAGCCAAAGGACGGTTTTTCGGAGTGGAGTTTTCCGACGGGGAAATCTGCATCAAGGTATTGGACAGCGTTGAAGCCATACGGCAGGAGGGCGAGGCCATGCACCACTGCGTGTTTACCAACGAATACTATCTGAAAGCCGACTCGCTCATACTCTCGGCCACAATCGACGGCAAACGTATCGAAACGATAGAGGTGTCCCTAAAACGCATGGAGGTCGTGCAGAGCCGTGGCGTGTGTAACAAGAATACCCCATACCACGGGCAAATACTGAAACTGATGAAGGGGAACATGTCCCTTATACGGAAACGAATGACAGCATAAAAATCGGGGCGGCGAAAGCGCCCGCAAAAACAAAATAGAATGAACCAAATAGCATATAAATTCGTGTCGTGGGACGTTCCCGCACTCGAAAGCCTTGCAGGCTCAAAAGCGTACATATTACGCAAACGGCTCAATGACGGGGGAACGCTCACCCGTGAGGAGAAAGACTGGATTACCCGTGAGGTAAACCATAACACCTATTTCAAGGACTCCATTCTGCTTTTAGGGTATCGTTTCAACTTTGTCGATGTACTGAAAACATTCGTGGTAAAGCAGTACGGGCATTACACGGAATATAAGGGCGTGGACAAGACGAGCATACGCTCCATGTTGTACGGCAGAGTGGAAAGGATTGTCGAATTATAAAATCGGGGCGGCGAAAGCCGCCCTACAAAAAAACATAACAATGAAAATCATCTATAAAAGCTACATGGCACGCCCGCTCAAACCCTTCGGGGAGTGGGATTGGGAAGTTCGGGAAGCAGTCAAGACGGCCCTTGCGCTCGTCGAGGGGAAAAACGGGTTCAAAACCCATTCCGAGATATGGCGAAGGTGCAACCTCGTCATTACCGTGGGACACAACATCTACACCACGAGTATCGAGATACGACCACCCGAGCAGGACGTGATACGCCGCAGGAGCAACTGGCATAACGCTACGCCTACTACTGCAACGGCGTGTTCTGGGCGAACATGAGCAGGGTTAGAGTGGAACTTGTCTGATTAAAAAATTTCGGGGCGGCAAAAGCCGCCCGTAAAAAGCGAGAATATGAAAACGAATGAAGTAAACAAGGAAATCTCCTATGAAACGCTGCTCGTAACCTTCGGCGAGGGTATCGGGCGGCTCGACACCATGTTCGACGACCCGCAGGTGTGGGGCGTTGCCACGCTGAAGCAGTGGATCGACGGGTATGAAACTACGCGCTTCACCGAAATCGACGACCGAACGGCGGTTATCACATCCGAATACAACATGGACAGCGTGAAGGAATGGCTGCAAAAGAACACACCGATTATCAACCTGGAAAAACGATAAAATCATGCGCAAGTACAAATTATTCATCGGCTACCGGCTGCTGGGAGAGTTTTCCGGTATATGGGAAGCCAAAAATTTCGCCGCTGAAAGCGGCATGAGCGGAATTTCTCGCTCGTGGGAGAAAATTACCGGGACAGTTGGTACGAACCCAAAAAACAAGAAAAGAATGGAAACAAAGATTAAAGACATCACGGGAGCGGAAATAACCGTTACCGACTTAAAAGAGGCGGTACGCCAATGCCGGGAGTGCCTCGCAAGTCCCTACCTGATGCCCTCGGGCATACCGTGGGGAAAACCATGCCTACATGTTGCGGCAACTGCTCGC